>JACCDS011077231.1_pt1 | contig 37680 bp, 28 predicted proteins | sample 7446441 | NCBI WGS metagenome assembly JACCDS01 (sample SAMN15323445, study PRJNA562643) | freshwater metagenome | isolation source: river surface water | place: USA:Blue River Watershed | collected 2017-08-17
AACGACATGGCGGTCGCGGTCGGCGGCATGACGGGGCATTTCGAACTCAACGTTTTCAAACCCGTTATTGCGGCCAATGTATTGCAATCAGCACGTTTGATTGGCGATGCTTGTGTTAGCTTTAATGATAAATGTGCAGCAGGTATAGAACCAAACGAGCCGGTGATTAAGCAGCACCTCGAAAACTCGTTGATGTTGGTTACTGCATTAAATACCCACATTGGCTATGAGAAAGCTGCGAAAATTGCTAAAACAGCGCACAAGGGCAATAAAACGCTTCGCGAAGCAGCGATTGAATTAGGATACCTTACCAATGAGCAATTTGACGAATGGGTGCGCCCTGAAGACATGATTGGAAGTATGAAATAAGTTGAACTACCATAAAAAAAGCGCACATTTTGACATGTGCGCTTTTTTTTGTATATTATAGTTTCGGTTACCCGGTGATGTGCTGACGAAGGGTGGCCACTTTTTCAGTAATAGCATGAAATGTGGCATCGTCGAGTTTATCAGCCGATGGAATGGCTTGTAATTGCTCTTGAACTGGTTTTAATTCTGCAATAAGATTTTTGCAATCGGCTTTATCTTTAAAGTCGTTCAACACATTAATCAAGTTGGCTAGGTGGAAGCGTTGTTCCCATAAGTGTTGACGGGCTTGTGCACGTTTAGCTGGATCTTGCGATTTCTCAGCAATTCGGCAGTTGAGGTATAGTGTTTCTATCCAACTACCAGCAAAAATGGTGCTTGCAGTAAGAATACGATCGTTTGAACGCAAGTAGGTATCACTCTTCACGAATATTTCATCGAGAATTGAATACAAACTGTCGAGATTGTTGAGATTGGCTTCAGCGCGTTTACCTACCATCATTTGAACAGCCGATTTCAATCCGAGATTTTCACTCATCTTCATTACCGGTTTCATGTATTCAAGTACTTCAGAACCTTTTTGAAATACCATTGCGTAGGCCATGTCAATATTGTAAATACCAAGGTTCAATGCCTTTTGGTGTTCTGAGGAGTATTTAGCCAAATTCGCAGGTGAATTCAAAATTGAATTATCATAATCGACACCGTAATTCTTTAAATCAGTTAATGCGGTTGCCGGCGAAGGAATGTTGGCCACTGCAAAATCAAATTTAAATTTAATAGTGTCCGAAGCCGTATTAGGCGTAGTGTCTACCGCTATGGCGGTAGTGTCTTGCATAACGTTCTCATCGGTAGTCTCGTGATTGCTACAGGCAGTCACTCCGACTGTTAAAGCTGTTAGTGCTAGGAGCTTGAATCTCATCGTTAATCGGGATTATCTTACAAATGTATAGTAATTTATAGAAGGTAACCAGCACGACTAACCCGACTTTTTAATAGTCCCTTGTTGTTAATTCCCCCTGAAAAGGTAGTATTAACTTAACAATCGTGGTTTTCCGAACAAATAATGACCCAAGTAACGTGTTTTTTGGGCTATTCGAGTAAATGTATATCCCCCACAGCATTTCCTGCAATGCCTTTAATCGATCCATAAAACTGGGTGGTATTGAGAAGTACTTTATCGAGTTGTTTCTCCCGCTCCTTCCAAATTTTTTCCATTTGCATTTTTTCGCGGGTGATGCCATCCTTCAGGGCGACAAAACCCTCCATAACTGCCTCAATGTGTAGTCTAAATTCTGTGCTGGTTAAATAATCGTAAAGCAATTGCATTTTATCGCCTTTGTTTTCTTGACTACTTACGGCTGAATGTATACGAATGAGGCTATCGCGCAGTACAACAGCCAAGGGTTTCACATCACTAAAACGGCATATCCAAACACCGTCTTTAAAGCCAAAAGTTTCCATGTCCCTTGGCAATACCTCAGTAACAATTACAGCGATATCCGCTTGACATGAACGCATGTCGCCTTTAAGTTTTTCAATCCATTCGTTTACAAAGGCCTTGGTGCGTTTGCTTTCGTAGATAATGCGCCCACAGGGCTGAGCTACAGCGTTGCGCACCAATTGAATGCAATCGGCACCCCTCACGCCCTTAGCCACTTCTTCTATGGCATCAAACGGAAAGGTTTTACGTAACATATCTTCTAAGGCCAATTCCATTACTTCACCCTGCAATTGCATACTGCCTTGTTCAGCTTTGCGTCGCATTGTTTCTGCTAATTCGACCTGATCGGCTAATTTCTTTTCTAGTTCCTTTATTTTCAAATCCGACCGCTCATTTTCCATTTTCTTCACCCGGTCTTCAATTTGCTGTTCACGTTCAAGCATCTGCTTTTCCATTTCCAGGCGTAACGACTCCTCCTTCTCCTTTATCTGTTTTTCTTTTTGCATGAGCTCAAGTTCTCGTTTCTGTCCCTCCTTGAGTTTTAGTTCTTTCTCTGCCAATTCTTTCGATAACATTTCCATCCGCAAGTGTTGATCTGCAGCAGCTTTTTTAATGGCTTCTTCTTCTAATTGCAATTTGGCAAGTCGAAGTTTATCGGCCATAATTCGCTCTTCATTTTCTTTTTGAAGACGCAAGGCCTCTGCCTCCTTTTCTAATTGTTGCTTCTGGGCGTCTATGAGTTGCTTGTCCTCGTTATACCGTTTTAAATAACGGTTTTTGATATCATTTTCAATATCCTGTGCTAACGCACTCCCAATTGGGAATTCGTGTTTACAATTTGGACAACGAATTGTTGAATTGTTACTCATAAGTTAATGTTCCCTGTAAATTTAACACTTAAAGAAGGTTATTTTTGAGCAGGTTTTCGACTATTAATAACATGATGCAAATAACCCTTGTAAGGCATGCAAAAAGTGATGCTGGTGACGACGGACGAAGCGATATCGACCGGCAATTGGCGATACGGGGTATTCGCGATGCACACCATGCGGCCAATTGGTTAGCTGATCGGTGGAATGGGGTAGACCTCCTGATAATGTCCCCAGCCGATCGTGCCATGCACACCGCCATGATTTTTTCAAGGTGCCTATCTATTTCAGCAGAAAAACTGCAAGTAGCACCCTCACTTTATGAAGCAACGGTGTCTGATTTATACAAAGTGATAAAAGCGTTGCCGACCCATGTGAATAAGGTGATGTTATTCGGACATAATCCGGGCTTTACCGATTTAATTAACGATTTGGCACGTGATTTTTATATCGACAACCTACCCACAACTGGCATCGTGTCATTTGACTTACCAATCACTTCTTGGCGTGAAACCACCTCTGGTTCTGCCGTCCACTTATATCATTATTTCCCAAAATTACCGAATACATGAAGCGTAGCGAATTACCCTATATCAACCGCGAAATTAGTTGGCTCTCTTTTAACGAACGGGTCTTGCAAGAAGCAGCTGATAAAACCGTACCGCTTATCGAGCGGTTGAAGTTCCTCGGTATTTTTAGTAATAACCGCGATGAATTTTACCGGGTTCGTGTGGCAACCGTAAAACGCTTAACTAAATTGGGGAAAAAGGCGCTAGCTATTTATGGTGAAGATCCCTCTGAATTATTGGCACGTCTCCAAAGAAAGGTGATTGAACAACAAGAGAATTTTGAGCGGATTTACCAAGAATTAAAGCTGGAACTGGCCTCAAAAAATGTATTTATTATTAATGAAAAGCAATTATCACAAACTCAAAAAATGTTTGTGAATGAATTCTTTGGTAATGAACTGGTCGGCTCCCTCTTCCCAGTTATGATTGATGAAAACAAGCCTTTTCCTTATATGAAGGACAAGGCAAGTTATCTCTATCTGAAATTGGAATCGATTAACGGCACGGCGCGCAATAAATACGCACTTATTGAAATTCCCAGCAGTGTCTCACGTTTCGTTATTCTCCCGCAGCATGGAAAAAAACATTACATCATTCTGGTTGATGATGTGATTCGCTTTAATACCAATCAAATTTTCGAAGTGTTTGGCTACCACACCATGGGGGCTTACAATGTTAAGTTAACCCGCGATGCCGAACTCGACATGGATAACGATGTGAGTAAAAGCATGATTGAAAAAATAAGCAAAAGTGTGAAGGCGCGGAAACAAGGGCAACCGGTGCGGTTTGTCTATGATTCTGAAATGCCTGAAGATATGTTGCGTTACATCATGAAAAAGTTGGGTATGGATAAAAAAGACAATGCCATTCCCGGGGGACGTTACCATAACTTCAAAAATTTCATCAATTTTCCTGATTTGGGCGAACGCGAATTGGTGTACAACCACCCTACACCGTTGCAACACCCGGTACTTGCAAAGAAAAAACACTCCACACTCAAGGTAATTAAGGAAAGGGATATCCTGATGCATTATCCCTACCAAACCTACAACCACATGGTCAACCTTCTAAGGGAAGCCTCTATTGACCCCACTGTAGAAAGTATTAAAATAACCTTGTATCGGTTGGCCGATTCTTCACGGGTAGCCAATGCCCTGATTAATGCGGTGAAAAATGGCAAAAAAGTGACTGCTGTGGTAGAATTACAGGCCCGCTTCGATGAAGAGCACAATATTTATTGGGCCAATAAATTACAAGAAGAAGGTGCTCGCGTTATATATGGCGTACCTGGCCTCAAAGTTCACTCCAAATTATTTGTCATTACCACCCGCGAAAGTGGTAAAGAACAGCATTACGTGCACATTGGAACAGGTAATTTTAATGAAAAAACGTCACGCATTTATACGGACTTTTCGTTGCTCACGGCCAACAAGGAAATAGCGGCGGACATCAACCGTATGTTTGAATTTTACGAAAACAATTTCAAGGTGCAAACCTTTACCCACATTCTAGCATCACCGTTTTTTATGCGCAGTGGCTTGGTGGAGTTAATCGATAAAGAAATTTATGCAGCCCGTCATGGCAAACAGGCCTCCATTGTTTTAAAGATGAACAATCTGGTAGATAAGGATATGGTGGCCAAATTGTATGAAGCAAGCAGTGCAGGGGTAAAGATAACACTCATCATTCGTGGAGCTTGTTCGTTGATGACAGAAGTACCAGGTTACAGTGATAATATTGTTGCCTATAGTATTGTCGACAAATACCTTGAGCACGCTCGTGTTTTCATTTTTCATAACGGGGGCAACGAAAAACTGTACATATCTTCTGCCGACTGGATGAGCCGCAACCTTGATAATCGCAGTGAAGTAGCTGTGCCAATTCTCGACCCACAGGTTAAAAAGCAAATTCGCGATATCATTCACATTCAATTGACAGGAAATACCAAGGTGCGTGTACTCGACCGCAGGCAGGACAATGTTTATAAACAACCCCGTCCAGGTGAGAAAAAAGTACGTGCACAAGATGCCGTTTTTGAATACCTTAAGGCTGTCCTATTAAATGATATGCCGGAAGTGGCGAAAAAATCGAATAAAAGGAACGCATGATATTCGCAGCAATTGACATCGGCAGTAATGCAATCCGACTACTTTTCTGTCGGGTCATTGTTGTTGATGGCAAACCACACTTCTCTAAAGAAGAGCTTATACGGATGCCTATAAGGTTGGGTGAGGATGTTTTCTCGCAAGGGGCTATTTCACCTCTTAAAGCTGACCGATTGATAACGGCCTTAAAAGGGTATGCAGAACTAATAAAAGCCTATGGTGTAAATGGGTACCGAGCAGTAGCCACCAGTGCCATGCGCGATGCTGCTAATAGCGCTGAAATTATACGACGCGCCAAGATTGAATCTGGTATTCAAATTGAAATTGTAGACGGTAAAAACGAAGCCAACCTGGTTTTTAGCAACCACATCGAGCAAATGCTCAACCCACGCCATGCCTACTTGTACATTGATGTAGGGGGTGGCTCAACTGAACTAACATTGTATTACGACAGCAAGGTACAAGCATCGCGCTCGTTCAATATTGGAACAGTGCGTATGTTGCTAGATCGGGTGGACAAGAATGAATGGGAAGAATTAAAACAATGGTTGCGTAAACACACAACTGGCATACATCCACTTAACGCCATTGGGTCTGGCGGCAACATTAACAAAATATTTAAGATGTCGGGCAAAAAGGAGACCAAACACCTGAGCTACGATAAACTTAAGGATTTGTTTGACATGTTAAATGCCTATACTTACCAAGAGCGGATGGAACGCCTCGATTTAAAACCGGATAGAGCTGACGTAATTATTCCCGCCGCTAAAATATTCCTTACCGTAATGAAACACGCTGATATTGATAAGGTTTTTGTGCCGCAAGTTGGGTTATCTGATGGACTGGTACATGAAATGTACGATACGTATATTGCAGAAAAAAAAGCACGTAATTCGTGAGTTCAGCACTTCTCATAGCATTTATCAGTTTCGGTATTTCCGATGCCATCGATATTTTCTTGGTGGCTGTAATTCTTTATCTCGCATACAATCTACTTAAGGGCACCAGCGCCATCAATATATTTGTTGGCCTTGCTTTGATTTACTTTTTGTACATCGTGTTCAGAGCATTTGACATGAAATTGATTTCCTCCATCATTGGCAAATTTGTGAATGTAGGGGTCATCGCTATCATGATTGTGTTCCAACAAGAAATTCGTAAATTTCTTCTATACATTGGTTCGAATGAATTTTTACGGAATCGGAATTGGCGAGGGCTGTTTAAACTCACAGCTACAAATGATCAAGAAGCCATAATGCTTGATGTTGAATCGGTGTGTGAAGCGTGTTTCAATATGAGTCATACTAAAACCGGTGCTCTTATTGTGGTAGCTAGGCGTTCGGACCTTAAATTCTTTATTGCAACAGGCGACCAAGTGGACAGTGGTTTGAATTCGCGCATGCTTGAAAACATTTTTTTTAAAAATTCACCCCTGCACGATGGGGCCGTTATTGTTCAAGACAACCGCATTGTGGCTGCCCGCTGTGTGCTGCCGGTAACTGAGCGCGAGAACTTTCCGGCACATTTGGGCATGCGCCACCGAGCAGCGGTAGGTGTTACCGAAAATACGGATGCAATTGCCATTGTGGTGAGCGAGCAAACCGGCAATGTATCGGTGATTATGAACGGCGAAATTCAAGCTGGGCTTACCCGCGACCGCCTATCATTTGTGCTTGAAAAAGCCACCCGCGGGGCGTAGCAACTACCCAATTAATTCCGTAAATTCACCCCACAAAATTTTACACTATGAAAATCGCAGACGAAAAAGTCGTGTCAGTGCATTACCGTTTAACGGCGAGCAAGGACAAAGGACCTGAACAAATGATTGAAGAAACATCGAAAGAACATCCTTTTGTGTTTCTTGCAGGATTCGGTGGTGTGCTCGAAGATTTTGAAGGTCAACTGATGGGACTTACTCGTGGCGATCATTTTGATATACAAATTGTATCGGATAACGCCTATGGCCCAATTATGCCAGAATACGTGATCGATATCGATCGCGGAGCTTTTGAAGTTGATGGTAAATTCGACGACACCCGCGTAAAAGTAGAAGCTGAGTTGGAAATGCGCGACCAAGAAGGCAATCCGTTAATGGGTATCGTGAAAGAAATTACCGATGCTTATGTTAAAATGGATTTTAATCATCCTTTGGCTGGCTTCGACCTCCACTTTATGGGTGAAGTGCTTGAAGTTCGCGACGCTTCTCAAGAAGAACTTGACCATGGACACGTACACGGTCCACATGGCCACCACCACTAATTGATTGATAATCGAAAGTTGAGAGTGGTGAAACCCATTCTCAACTTTTTATTATTAGGGGACGCAAAGACCGCTGAGGTGCAGCCCATGAAGCAGAAATAAATTGGTTCTCAACTATGCTCTTGGCTTTCGCTTCAGTGCACGAGCGCGAAGTACAAATCAACGCATTCTCAATTCTCCACTCTCAATTCTCAATTAATTAGGGCGCAACCCTTCAAGCAGAAAGGGATTGGTGAATGAAAATGCTCGTGACTTTCGCTTCAGGGTGACAACGCGGAGGTGCAAATGGCGCGAAGCTGAGGTAAACGCACTCTCAACTTTCAATTCTCCATTTTCAATTAATTCGGGCGCAACCCTTCAAGCAGAAAGGGATTGGTGAATGAAAATGCTCGTGACTTTCGCTTCAGGGTGACAACGCGGAGAAGCAAAGGCCACGAAGTCAAGATAAACGCACTCTCAACTTTCAATTCTCAATTTTCAATTCAATAGGAAGCAACCCTTCAAGCAGAAAGTGATTGGTGAATGAAAATGCTCGTGACTTTCGCTTCAGGGTGACGGCACGAAGATGCAAAGAGCGCAAAGTGAGATTCAACGCATTCTCAATTCTCCAATTTCAATTCTCAATTAATTAGGGCGCAAAGTTCACAGAGGTGCAAAGGGCGCGAAGTCAAGATAAACGCATTCTCAATTCTCCACTATCAATTCTCAATTCAATAGGACGCAACCCTTCAAGCAGAAAGGGATTGGTGAATGAAAATGCTCGTGACTTTCGCCTCAGGGTGACGGCACGAAGATGCTAAGAGCGCAAAGTGAGGTTCAACGCATTCTCAATTCTCAATTCTCCATTCTCAATTCTCAACTTTCAATTCGAAGCGTATTTTTTGTCCCCGCCATTAACCATTTACAATTAACTCTCCTCTACTTCCCTCCCTTAGTCAGCAAGCCAAACTCGTATCGCAATCGCACAATACGCATGGTGCGTGCAACAGGGTCGCGCAACACAAATGAATTAAGTAGGCCATTGGTACGGTCGGCAACATAGCTGATTTCGCGCAACAACTCATTATCGCGGTATTGTTTTTCGCTATACAATTCGCCTTCCTGGTATTCGTATAAATTTTTCATTACCGTCTCAATGCCGGAGTTGGCTTTGTAGACCGCTTCTACCAAGCGTTTGCCGTCGTAACGGTAGTTGTAATTTTGAAACAACCAAGAGGCAGCTGTGTAATATTCGTTGGCTGATTTTTGACGACCAATGCTATCGAGATTGATCACGCGTTCTTTATAGGGACGCTTTTCGTTATTCAACACAATGCATTTGTACTGTTTGTCACTATAGTTTTGGTACTGGAAACTGTCTTCACTCAATAAAACCTGATTACCGAGAATGAAAAAACTTTTAACTGGACTCACATTGGTTTCGCGGTATCGAAGCTCACGCGTCATTTGCCCATCGCCGTTGTAACGGTAATAACGGCTTTCGTAGTAATTGCCTCCGTCGTGATAACGGCGTAATATCACACGATTCTGTCCATCATAGAAAAAAGAAGTGCTTACTGTGTCGTACACATATTCGGTTGTTGTACTTGTTCCATGACGACCGGTTATTTCTTTTTGGATGGTGCGAGCAATCACGGTATAATAGTAGCGCGATAGTAGCCCCTCTTGATTAAATTCATAAGTCTCTGTGAGGTTTTTATCCTCAGCGATTTCAAAATCTTTTTTATCAATGATTTCGAAGGTAATGCGACGAATATCACGAAGCCGGATAATTTCTGGATTGAAACTGTGCTGCGGTTCAAAAGCAGTGAGTGCAGTTGGCAATAGCACCTGCGCCCCAGCAATGCTGGTTAATAGGAGTAGATAGAGGACGAGCGTTTTAGTCAAGGAGTGAAAGGGCTTGTTCAATGGTTTCGCATGGCAACTCGCAGTGTCCGTTTTCACAGATATATATTTTGGTAACGTCATTAGCCGGTTTATGTTGCAAAAAAGGTAAGTCGGAGTTGTTCGCACTTAAAGCAAACATCGCATTTGGCAAGCCGTGACGGTAGAGGGTAAGGAAGTTTTCTTCAACAGTTTTACCAACAATAGCAATTTCCTTAAATGGCCAATGGAAGTGCATGGCTAAAATGGCCCAATTACTGTAACCTGCCCCATAATTCTTCATTTCTTCACCCACGCGTGATAACATAGCACGGGCACGTTCTGCCCAGTCTAACCGGTGGTAACAAGTGCTGAGGTAAAAGAGATTCAACGCCATTTGGGAATTGGAGGCGGGAATTACGTTGTCACTCATTTCAGATGTTCGCTCAACTAGATCGTGTGAACTCGTTCCAGTATAATAAAAACAGACATTATCAGGATGTGAAAATTCTGCAACCAAGTAGTTGCATAAGCGGTAAGCCTCGTCTAGCCATTGTTTCTCAGCAGTTATGAGGTGTACGTCTATTAGGGCAGTTATCACAAAGGCATAGTCATCAAGAAAACCCGGTATGCGCGCAAGTTCGTTTTTGAAAGTGCGATGCAAACCATCTCCTTGTTTCATTTTATGTAACAAGAAGGTCATGGTGTTGATAGCGGTTTGTTTATAGCTGGTTGTCCCAAATGCCATCCACGCTTTGGCAAAGGCACTTACTGCAAGGGCGTTCCAAGCTGTGAGTGTTTTGTCGTCAATGCCCGGAGCAACGCGTTTGGCCGCGGCTTCACGCAACCGACCTTTACACTTCTCAATAATCACGTCTATTGCGTTGGCTTCTGTATTAAATTGAAAACAAAGGTCGGCTCGGTTATGGGTATGCATCAAAATACTATTGCCGTTTTCCCAATACCCTTCCTTGCCAATACCAAAGTAGGCGATAAAAAGGGTTGCATCTTCCTTTAGTAGATCGTGTAATTCTTCGGTGGTCCACACATAGTATTTACCTTCTTCTCCTTCGCTATCGGCGTCGGTAGCGGAATAAAAACAAGCATGTATTGGGTGCTTCCATTCCTTCAACATAAAGTTCAGTGTTTCATCCACTACTTTTTTATAAAGCGGATCCCCCGTGTGTAACCATGCTTCACTGTACAACGAAACCAATTGAGCATTATCGTACAGCATTTTTTCAAAATGAGGCACTTTCCAATCTTTGTCAGTGCTATAACGCGCAAAACCACCGTGCAGTTGATCATACAAGCCACCTAATGCCATGTGCCGCAAGGTAACATTCACGTGCTCGAGCAAGGTGTGGTCTTGCTCTAACAAGGCGTAGCGCAGTAAAAATTGGTAGTTATTAGGTAAGGGAAATTTAGGGGCTTTATCTGGCCCCCCTTTTTCGTAATCGAGGCGTTGCTTCCATTTTTCAACCGATAGTCTTACCTCTTCGGCTGAGGAGTTAGAAGCATGTTCAGATGAAACACTAATCAATTCGGCTCTGCGAATACCCGTTGTTAGTTCCATCGCATATTCGGTAACGCGTTCTGGTTGCTCTTGCCAAAGTTTCGACAATTGTGTGAGTAGGCGCACCCACTGTTCTTTCGGGAAGTAAGTGCCACCATAAAATGGTTTACCATCGGGCAATACAAAACAATTGAGCGGCCAACCGCCATGTCCGGTCATGAGTTGAACGGCTTGCATGTACAAATGATCGGCATCTGGACGTTCTTCGCGATCGACTTTCACACACACAAAATGCGTGTTCATTACTTCTGCAACGGCGGCATCTTCGAAACTCTCGTGTTCCATTACATGGCACCAATGACAAGCGCTATAGCCAATACTAATGAGTAGCGGTTTATTAAGCGATCGTGCAAGGTCAAAGGCCGCAGGCGTGAAGGGGTGCCAATCAACAGGATTGTAGGCGTGTTGCAATAAATAGGGACTCGTTTCGTGTATTAACCGGTTGGTCTTGGCCGTAGATGCGCTCATAGTACAAAGATAGGTCGTTTGAGGACTACCTGCTGCAAATTCACTTTTGTTAAAACAAGTTTACAAAATCAATGGTTGTTATTTTTTTGTGCGTATGAGCCGATTGAAAAGGTGTTGTAGGTGCTTGAAGTTGTAATTGTGCCAATGTCTTGTACTTGATTATAGCTATAAAAAGGGTGGTTTCTTTCAAAAATAGGCGTTGAACATATTGAACTAAGGTGTAAGCACTGGCGAAGTTCTGGTAAAAGTCTTTGTTGAAGTTGGCGTAAAAGACCGGCGTAAGCGTGCGCCCCCGATTGCAGCGGCAGCCCAACACCTACGGGGGTTAGCAGGCTATAGACGGCGCAGGTGCCGCTACTTTTGAATGCGGCAACCGCGCACGGCTTTAGCCTGCTTGACCCCGGATGGGTTGGCTACAGCGGAAAGCGGGTGAAGGCGCCCAAATCCTACTAAAACGAATACCAATTGATTCATGCGATTTAGTAATGAGGTTGGAATTCAACGGTACAATTTATGTAGATTAAGAATTTTGAAAGCCACGAATTACGCAGTTTGGACCTTAAAATGACAAATGGTAAAAACCTCGTATATCGGGTAAGGAGGAATGACGGGAGGGGACATAAACGCACGAATAATGTGTAATTTTGTAGCTTATTGTGATTCTATGAAACGCATATATTGGATTATTATTTTAGGGGTAGTTGTGCTGACGGCACTTATTTTGGCTGGCATTTTTAGTGGTTCGAAACCACTAGAGGTATATGCTGAGGCAGCTTCTACGCGAAATATTATTGAAGTGGTTTCGGCTACAGGGAAAGTTCAACCGGAAACGGAATTGAAAATTACCAGCGACGTGAGCGGCGAAATTACTGAGTTATTGGTAAAAGAGGGACAAGAAGTGAAGAAGGGTGATTTGCTCTGCCGGATACGACCTGATACCTATGTAAGTGCCAAGGAACGCATGAATGCGACCGTGAACACCACCCGTGAAAATTTGAAAAGTCAACAGGCGCAATTGTTGCAGGCCAAGGCATCGTTAGCTAATGCAGAGTCGCAATATAATCGCAACAAGAAATTATTTGATCAGAAAACCATTTCTCAACAAGAGTTTGAAGCTGCACAAGCGCAATACGAAGGAGCAAAGGCCAATGTAACGGCATTGCAAGCCGCTGTAAAGGCCGGGGAATACAATATTGAAAGTACTGAAGCATCGTTGCGCGAGGCAGAAACAACACTCGAAAAAACCTATATTTATTCTCCCGTTGATGCAACCGTTTCTAAACTCAGTGTCGAAAAAGGCGAGCGTGTAGTTGGTGTTACAGGTTTATCGGGCACAGAAATTATGCGGTTGGCAAATCTCAATGAAATGGAGGTAAGCGTCGAAGTCAATGAAAACGATATCATTAAAGTGCATCAAGGTGATAGCGCATTAATTGAAGTGGATGCTTATATGGACAAAAAATTTAAGGGCATTGTTACTGAAATTGCGAATTCATCCAACGCTGTGGGCACAACAATTGATCAGGTAACGAATTTTACAGTTAAAGTGCGCATCCTTCGAGAGTCTTACCAGGATCTAGTAAACGAACGTAATTTGATTCCTTTTCGTCCGGGTATGAGTGCTAGTGTTGACATACAAACACGTCGCGTCAACAAAGTAACAGCGGTGCCAATTCAAGCGGTGACTGTGCGTAATAAAGATTCGGTGAAGACCAAGGAGGATAACGATGAATTTGAAACCAAGGTGGTAGACGAAAAGGCTGAAAAAGTAAAAGAACCAGAAGAAAAAGCAAAAGAATTGGTGTTCGTATACAAGGATGGTCAGGCTATGCAAGTTGTTGTGACGACTGGTATTCAGGACAATGAGTTTATTGAAGTGAAAACGGGACTTAAGCCGGGTGATCTGGTGATCACAGCGCCATACTCTGCCGTATCGAAAACCTTGCGCGATAAAAGCAAGGTTAAATCGGTGAAAAAAGAGGATTTGTATAAAACAGAGAAATAGTCCTAACAACATAAGTTGATATTAAGTGGTGGAAGTCCCGCTCATACTGTTACTTGAAACAGCCACTACGGTTTGTTCTGTGGGCATAGCTCGTGGTAGCCATTTGCTAGCATTAAAAGAACTAGATGGCGATTATTCGCACGCTGAAAACCTGCATGTATTTGTTGAAGCCGTATTGCAACAAGCACATGTAACTTACAAAGAAATAGATGCTGTGGCGGTGAGTAAGGGACCAGGTTCTTATACTGGGCTCCGCATTGGCGTTAGCGCTGCCAAGGGGTTTGCTTTTTCGTTGAATGTGCCCTTGTTGCTTATCGACACCTTACAAGCAATGGCAGGAAGTCTTTTGATGGAAACTGAGGCCTACTACTTGGTACCCATGATTGATGCGCGACGCATGGAAGTTTATACGGTTGTTTATGATCGACAGCTCAATGCGGTAGAGCCTGTTCAAGCCCTTATTTTGGGCAGTGAAAATGCTAACCGTTACCACCAATATGAAAGTGTAGCCCTTTGTGGTGATGGCATGGAAAAATGCCAATCATTGCTTAGTACCCATCCGCAAATAACATTTCTAAATAACCGTCCGTCTGCTAAATGGTTAGCACCACTGGCTTACACAGCTTTTCAACAAAAGCAATTTGCCGATACTGCGTATGCAGAGCCCTACTATCTCAAAGAGTTTGTAGCGGGTGTAAAAAAAACACTTTAATTCTGGTGTTCCTTTAAGTAGTCGCTGGCGCGCTGTTTGTAAAAACTAGTCGAACGGCTGATAGCTTCTAACTGTTGCAACCCATTAGTTGCATCACCCGACTTTAAGGTACAGAGCGCAAGGTAGTAAGCGGCTTCATCTTTGAAAGCAGGATTCAGTGTTTCTGCACATACTGTTAAATAGGTGATAGCCTGTGCATACCAACCACGGTGATAAGCACACATGCCTAAGTAGAATTGACTATTCAAATCGTTAGCATTGTACGCCTTTAATTGCCTGAATTGCACCATGGCGGCAGCGTAATCGCCTTCTTTAAAGTATTTTAAGGCATCGTCGAGTATATCGTAGAGCTTTACTTCATTTTCCTTTATAACGATGCTACGGCCTGAACTCGACGCTGGCAAGCCGCTCAGTTCAACCTCCCGACTGTATTGAAAATACAACAAACCGTATTCAGTAATTTTTAAATCACGAATAAAAATGAAATTCTCAACGGGGCGAGGTGCCTGCAATTCTTCCTGGCTGATGGGTGTTGTTGCTCTTTGCTGCTCAAGTAAAATAACTTCCTGGGTATCGAATGCGGGAGCTGCAGGCGACGGTGGGGTAGGTGTAGGCCGTATAAATTTCTCTCCCACCACTAAAATGGTTGGTAACGAAATTTCTTGCTGTTTTAGCTGCAACCTTTTGGTTGCAGTTGTTGGAAGTGGTTTCGAAGCGGGTTTTTCATTGGGTTTTGGCCATATTACCAACAGTGCAGCTAAAATACCAAGCGGCAACCACCACCACCAATTGCCATGTGAAATGCGCCTTTTGAGACGTTTAAGCAACACCTCTTCCATGGCGCCTGCGTCGGGTACGACACTATACCCGGCATTTGCGAGGTAGTCTAAATCGTCAATATCAATCTTGTTTTTCATGACCCCTTTTTTTCAGGATATAAAGTTTTAAATTACGTTTCCCATTTTGTATGTAACTGCGCACGGCACCATCGGTATACCCTGTAACGGCCGCAATTTCTTGGTAACTTTTATTTTGCAAATAGAACAGATCAACGCAAGTACGTTGTGTTTCCGGAAGGGTAGGTAATGCTTCCTGCAAGTGTTCGAGTAATTGATCGTGCGCTACTAAAGCCAAGTGTTGCTCGGTGGTAGCATCGGTTTCAATGATTTCAAATTCGAGGTACGATTCCGGTAACAAACGTCCACTTTTCTTTTTTCGTAATTCACTAATGCAATGGTTACGTACTACAAACGATAGCCAACCTTTAAACGATTGTACTTCTTGTGTGCGCAGCACAGCAATGAGTTTCTCAAAAATAGCCATAACGGCATCGGCACTTTGATGGCGATCGCGAAAGTAAAAGAGGCACGCGCCAAAGACTTTTTTTGAATACCTGGTGTAAAGATCGCCTATCAACCGCATGTCGCCTTTTTCGCGATACGCAGCGAGAAGTTCCTCGTCGGTGCGGTGGTCGGTTTTCTTAAACAGTCTCATATAATATACAAAAAATAATTGACTTCTACAAATAAGACGCATCCCCTCCATTTTTACACACCGGCATCTAAACTGGTTGGATCTAGTGGTGAGGCGTTCTTACTTCCTATTACGCAAGAAGGGCTCTGGGGTTGTGTTTCAGGGGAATCAGACCAAGTAATGACTGCCTAAATGGGACCTAAATCAACGGGTTACAACTGGCGGCGCTGTTAATCATAGTAAAATTTGTACCACTTATTTTATCGGCACCACCACTTGCCAGTAAAAACGCGAAAATTAAATTTTGGGGTATGTAAATCGGTGTGCACATCGTCTTATTTACAAAACCAACACAATGAAAAAAATGATACAATTGCTGCTCATGGTGCCAGGCCTCTGTTTGCAGCTCGTAGCACAAACCGGTGAAATACGCGGGGTGGTAAAGGACCAAGAGGCAGAGGTCATTCCCTATGCCGTAGTTAGAGTGTTACAAGGAAATTTGCTGATTGCCGGTGCGCGTGCAGACCTCGAGGGAAATTATAGTGTGAAACCGTTGAATCCGGGTATGTATGAAATAATCGTCTCTGGCGATGGTTACATAGCGCAGCCGATTCACCGTATTAAGGTGGTGCCGAATGAAGCTACGTATGTAGACGCGGTATTAAAAGTGAATACACTTGAAACGGTTACTGTGACTGCAGCGCCCATTATTTACAATCCAGCTGGGGTCGATAAAAGCATGTTCAGTGTTCAACACCTCGATTACAAAGAATTGTCGCAAAGTGCCGGTTATACTAGTGGTGACGTAAAGGCGTTGTTGTCAACTATTACGTCGAACGTAATTGACATGGGCGATGGACAAGTGCATTTTCGTGGTGGCCGTGGTGATGCGAATGCCTATTTTGTTGATGGGGTGCGAACATTGGGCGAGATGCGAGTGCCAGGTTTGGCAATTGATCAGTTGACTGTGTTTAGTGGCGGCGTGCCAGCCATGTATGGCGATGTAACCAGCGGTGTGGTGATTGTAACAACCAAAAGTTATTTCAGCGGCATTCGCGATAAAAACATGCGCCTTACTTCAGAGGAATAAGGACTCTCCTATATGGTTTAAAAAGTAGCGGGTTTTATCCGCTACTTTTTTTGTGTTCATTAGGGGCTTTCCCCTGCAGGCAGTTATTCATTATGGGAAGAAAGGCCTGCAGGGGCCAGGCCTTCCGCTTTAGCCTGCCTTTCCGCTGTAAGCGCAGCTAGTCGCGTGCGGGGTCTCTCTTTATTAGAGCCCCGCCCGCTCGGCTGCGCTAACAGCGGCTTCGGCAGGGCTGCCGCTACAGTCCTTAAGCCGGTTTAACGCAGTGGTTATCTCAATTGTTCTTTAATTGGTTGACGTATGAACAGATACCTTTACGGGTAATCAAATGCCGACTATGCCCATTCCGATATGTCTACTTCATCTGCACCATAACTGGCTGGCAACAAGGCTTCAGGTTGATTACCCACCGCTTCCTTCCCTCTTAATCGGCCAACCGGATGGGCCGTGAGTTCCCCGTCAGGAAAGGGACGAATCAATGATTGTAAATGGGCTTTATCGGCATCGGTCTTGCAGTCAATTAACCATTGGTCTTGTTCTTCTTTACTAAGTAGTACGGGCATACGGGGACCCATTTCTGCTTTCGGATTGTTGTGAATTTTCGACATCATGCCGTTGCCAACTGTTGTTACGATGGTAACTGTTTTTACTATTTCTCCGGTAGCTTTGTCAGTCCACTCGTCCCACAACCCAGCTACAGTTAAGGGCTCGCCATCTTTTCTAAAAATACGATATGGTACTGTTTTGTTACCCACATGATGGTATTCGTAAAAGCCGTCGAGAAAAATTAAACACCGTTTTTGTTTGGCGGGTACCCTGAATGAAGGCTTTTCGAAAATGGTTTCGCCTTTTGCATTCAAGGTTTGATTCCATATTTTTTTAGCATCGTCAGCGGTTTTCATCCAATAAGGAATTAAGCCCCATAAAAAAGCTTGGGGTTCTAGTGGGGCATCGTTTGTGAAGACTAACAAAGGTGGATGCGCATAGCCATTTACATGGTACAATGGATACTTCACCGGATCTAAGGCATTGAGCTTTCGCATCAATTCTTCTGCCCATTTCTCGTCACCACGGTGACGTGCGTATTTAAGTTTGGCCAACGTGGCACTTTGCGCATCGTAACACATAACTAGGGGAAAATTTTACCAGGGTTTAAAATGTGATGGGGGTCAAAAGCGGACTTAATCGCCTTCATCAATTGCAATTGTGACTCAGGAAATACGATAGGTAGGTATTTCTGTTGCACTAAGCCAATTCCATGTTCACCGCTAATGGTCCCACCCAATTGTTTGCAAAGTTGAAAAATCTCTGTAATCCCTTTTGGCAAATCGTTGTTCCACACGTCTTCACTTAATTCGCCACGAATAATGTTTACGTGTAGGTTGCCATCGCCTGCGTGGCCATAACACACGGATTTAAATCCGTACTTCTTTCCAATTGCCTTTACACCTGCCAGTAAGGCTGGCAGCTCAGCCCGTGGAACCACTGTGTCTTCTTCTTTGTACACACTATTGCTTTTAACGGCTTCACCTACTTTTCTCCTGATTTTCCATAAGGCCGCTTTTTGCTCGGCGCTATCGGCGAAAAGGATTTCATCACAATGATGTTGTTGCATCACTTCACCAATGGTTTCACATTGTTGAAGTAAAATATCGGGGTAATTGCCGTCCACTTCTACTAACAACAAGGCCTGCCATTCGGGTTGGATGTCGAAGGGGAGTCCCCCTGCATATTTTGCGCTCCACTCAATGGCATCGCGCTCCATAAACTCCATGGCACTGGGTACAATACCGGCTCTAAAAACGTCAGCCACAGCCCTGCACGCGTCTTCGGCGGAAGGGAAGGGTACTAACATTAACAGATCATTTTGTGGTGCTGGTAGGAGTTTAAATACAATTTTGGTAACAATGCCCAGCGTACCTTCGCTGCCCACCATGAGGTGGGTGAGGTTGTAGCCAGTAGAGTATTTGAGGGTGTTAGCGCCAGTCCAGATAATTTCGCCATTCGCTAGCACCACTTCTAGGTTGAGGACGTAATCACGGGTGGTACCATATTTCACTGCCCGCGGTCCGCCACTGCTATGCGCAATATTGCCACCCAAGCTGCAAGAGCCCCAACTCGCTGGATCGGGCGGGTAGAAGAGGCCGTGTTTACGCACTTCCTCTTGGAAAACGTAATTAATAACACCCGGTTCTACCGTAGCTTGCATGTTACGCGTATCGATTTGCAGGATGTTGTTAAGTCGTTCGGTGCTTAACACCACGCCACCCTGAATGGGAAGCGCACCACCACTAAGACCAGTACCGGCACCCCGAGTTGTAAGCGGTAAACGTTCGTCATGGCACAATCGCGCCACGGCGCTGATTTGGAGGGTGTTTTGTGGACGTACTACTACTTCTGGCAGGTACAAGAGGTCTTCTGTTTCATCTTGTCCATAGTGTTCTAATCGCTCGGTGTCGGTGGTTACAAAGTCCTTTCCGCAAATCCGTTCCAGTTCGGCAATAATTATTGACGTTACCTTGTTATAATTCCCTTGTTCCATGTATTAAGTGAGGTAGTTAAAGTTAGTAAGTTTGGTATTTTAAGCGGGACCTCAGTTCCCTAAATTTTAATGGTGTTTATTAACACACATACACACGCGCGGTTGCACGACGCCAAAATAGAATTGGTGAATTTAATGCCTGGAGCATTGGAAAAACCAGATAATTACTCCTACGGCATTCACCCTTGGCACATTGATCCTAATCATTGGGAACACCAGCTCAATGAACTCCGATTAGCTGTTAATGAGAAACGCTGCCTGGCTTTGGGAGAGTGTGGTTTGGATAAAGTGTGTGAAACCGATTTTCAATTGCAATTGAAAGTATTTGAAAAACAAGTAGTCCTCGCCAATGAAATCAAGAAGCCCCTTATCATTCATTGTGTGAAAGCCTTTAACGAATTGATGAACGTTTTGAATCAAATGGACAATGAGATGCCGGTAGTTATACATGGGTTTAATAACAACGAGAACATTGCACGCGTTTTATTGGATTATGGCTGTTATTTCTCATTTGGGAAGGCATTATTGGGGTATGAATCCAATGCTGCTAAGGCACTGAAGTCGGTAGGTCGCAAACGGTTTTTTCTTGAGACCGATGATGCCGATGTGTCCATTAAGTATATTTACCATAAAGCAGCCGGTTTGTTGGGAATTGATGAAGATATACTCAAACAACAAGTTGCCATGAATTTTGAAACCGTTTTTAAAATAACAGTAACCTAATGGATACTTCGTGGATGGAACGCACCCAACTGTTGGTGGGTGAACAAGGTGTAGAAAAATTGGTCAATGCACACGTATTGGTAGTTGGCCTGGGTGGTGTGGGCAGTTACGCAGCCGAAGCCCTTGGGCGCGCGGGCATTGGAAAACTAACCATTATTGATGGAGATACGGTTGATCCTACCAACCGCAACCGACAGTTGCAGGCATTAAGCAGCACACATGGGCAGAACAAGGCGCACCTGATGGCCGAGCGGTTAAAACTCATTAATCCAGAGGTGGAATTGGATGTGATTGATAAATTCAAGGACCCTGGTGAAATGATGACCTTCATGCAACAGAAATTCACGTATGTGGTAGATGCAATTGATAGCATTTCTCCTAAATTGTACCTGATTCAAACGGCCTATTATAACAATCAACGTTTGATTTCAAGTATGGGAGCAGGAGGTAAAATGGACCCAACAAAAATTAGAGTAGTAGATATTTCGCAGACCAGGATTTGTCCAATGGCACAATACGTGCGCAAGCGCTTGCGGTACATGAATATTTTTAAAGGCTTCAAGGCTGTATATTCATTTGAATTGCCAGCCCGTCATTCTATAATGGTGACCGATGGCAGTCGCTACAAGAAAAGTGCCTATGGCACTATTTCATACTTACCTGCTACATTCGGACTCACTTGTGCTTCGGTTGTGATTCGCGATATTGTGGGTTGGAAGGATAGGAAGGGATAGAAGGGACAGCGTGGAAGGGCGTTGACGTCAATTTACGCCGGAATGGTTGATGGTAAATGGTAAATGGTGAATTGTAAATGGTTAATGGCGGGGACAAAATATACGCTTCGAATTGGGAGTGGAGAATTGAGAATGCGTTTATCTGGACTTTGCGCCACAATGAGTTGAAAATTGAGAGTGGAAATCAATTGTTAATGGTGAATTGATAATGGTGAATAGCGTTAACAAAATATACGCCCTAAATTGAAAGTTGAGAATGCGTTGAACCTCACTTTGCGCCCTTTGCTTCTCCGCGTTGTCACCCTGAAGCGAAAGTCACGAGCATTTTCATTTACCAATCCCTTTCTGCTTGAAGGGTTGCGCCCTTAATTAGTTGAAAATTGAGAGTGGAGAATTGAGAGTGCGTTTATCTGGACTTTGCGCTCTTTGCATCTTCGCGGACTTTGCGCCCATAATTAATTGAAAGTGGAGATTCATTGCCTATACCTGTTTAGCGCGCTGTAAGGGAAGTTATTTTCTTTTTGGGACTTTAAATCCGATGGGTTTACGTTTTTGTGGTTTGGATTTTTTTTCAATCAATTCGTCTAAGTATTGAAACACCACTTCTAAATTCTTCGAATTATTCTCTGTTTTTCTTTCTAATTTTTCAATAGCTAGACGCAAGTCGGTGTTTTCAGTAAGCAACTTCCTAAATTTTGTAAATACGCGCATAATCATGATGTTGACCTGGATAGCTCGGTCGCTGTATAGTACACTTGACAACATTAATACACCATGTTCAGTAAAGGCATAGGGCATCTTTCGACGACCACCCCAACTTGATGTCGCAATTTGCGACATCAAGATTTCGAGTTCTTCCTCTGACAATTGAAACATAAAATCGTCGGGGAACCTTTTCATATTTCTTTTCACCTGTTCGTTTAATCGCCGTGTTTCTACACCATACAACATGGCTAAGTCTTGGTCTAAGAGCACTTTTTGCCCCCGAATAAAATAAATTTTGCTCATAATTCTTTCATCAGGAATTAATGACGTTTTTACTTTTTTTCGACTTGTTTTTCTTATTTGATTTTTTAAAATTGTTTGCCTTGTGCTCATGATAAATGGTTTAAGTGAATGAACTAAATCAATTTTGTTGTCCTTTTTTTGTAGACTTCAAGTAATTGAATGAAGTGTATGGAACTTGTCGTTGCAACTAACACTCATACTTTTCGCAAACAAGTGGTTGGACTCTACTTGGCTAAGGGGTTTCATCTGTTTTTACGAATTAACAAACAAAACTTGTTGCTTGTGATTTTAGATTTTAGATAACCACGAATAAAAATTCTCGGAAACATAGTTAACATGGATTGCACGATCACTGCAATGTACACTTGACAACAATTGCACACCATGTTCAGTAAAGGCCTAGGATATCTTTCGACGACCACCCCATCTTGATGTCGCAAATTGCGACATCAAGATTTCGAGTTCTTCAACGATCAATTGAAACATAAAATCTTCAGGAAGCACTGAATTTTCCTTTGACTTACTGGTTTAAATGACGCGTTTCTGTACCATATAGCGTTGCTAAGTCGTAGTTCAGCAGCACCTTTTGTCGTCGAATAATTTCAAGTTTGCTCATGTACTTTCATCGAGAATTACTCAGTGTAATTTCAATTCAAAGACTATTGAAGCGATAATTCAGAGATATTTTGTTTGTTAAAGCAGCGAATTAGTGTTGCTTGCCCAAATACAATCTTTATTTAGCGTTAAATGAGTAAGGAGAGAGAAAGTGTGTTTACGGTTAAGTCATTTATTATGAAAGTCTATGTAAACGTGTTTGTTAAAGTGCAACAGGGATTGTAGCGGAAATCAAGCGCCGACATTTGTAAAAGGGTTGTTAGGTGAGGAGGCTTTCCTGCATTTTAGCAGGAAGACCCCGCCACCTTACAACCCTTGCAAATGACAAGCGGCATTGCAGCGGAAAGCCCGGTGCCGCCTAAGTAAATTGGAGTAATAGCGGCAGTTGCCCACATCTCAATGAAAATAAGCTTACCTGCCAAAGTTTAGGTTATCCTAAAAATTCATCTTAGATATGCCTAATGGTGTTAACGAAGGCTTGTAATCGAATTAGTTCTTTTCTACCCAGTCGCCGTGTTCGCGAATGAGGTTAATGAGTTCATCAACGGCAGTATCGGAGGTGACGTTTTTCTTAACCACTTCCTTGCCTTTATAAAGACTTATTTTGCCGGGGCCAGTGCCTACATAACCATAATCGGCATCGGCCATTTCACCGGGGCCGTTTACAATACACCCCATGATGCCAATTTTAATGCCTTTGAGGTGATCGGTGCGTTCGCGAATTTTTTGGGTGGTTTCCTGTAAATCAAACAGGGTGCGACCACAACTAGGACAAGAAATATATTCTGTTTTACTAATGCGGGTACGTGAGGCTTGTAAAATACCAAAGGCGGTTGAATTACAAATTTGCCGACTCACGCAATCTTTCTGGCGAATCCACGTGCCATCACCAAACCCATCAATTAATAAAGCACCAATATCGGTACTTGCATACAATTGAAACCGTGAAGTGTCGAGTGCTTGGTAATTAGCCTTGATAATAAAAGGAGTTAAACAATTTGCATGGGTTAGCTCAATTGCCATGCGCCTTAATTCAGGCATAGGATGGGGTTGTGTGCTATCGAGAATTAGACAAATGGTGGAATCGTTTTTTATTTTTTCTATAAACGCCGCGTTGAGCACATTGCAGTCAACCGCTATAAAATTAAGGGTACTTGAACGATGAGCGCTCTTGAAGTACTCTTCGCCACAAAACAAGGGGTAGGCTCTCGCTTGTTGCTGCTGTTGCTCCCACGTTTGTGAATTGTAAATAATACCTAATGTACCAGGTATATCAAAGTCAACGGTATTGTCGCCAGCAAAAATATAATCGGCGGCCATATCGGTTAAGTTCCATTTGTCTAATGGTACGCTGTAATTGCAACCAACTGCAAATAAGGAAGCAGGTGTAATACTTTCTTTATCGCTATAATCCGCGATAACACGCGGTACGTTGTGTGCGCCAAGATTAATGACCTCGCGAGTGTTCCTGCGTTGATGGTCATAAGGCGAATAGGGCAGCGGTGAGTTGATCTCTTGAATAGTTGTTGTGTTTTTATAGGCGCTGTATCGGTCAGCTAATTGGCGGGCAACAGGCATTTCAAATTCTGGCTCTTCTGTAAGCGACACACGAATGGTGTCACCCAATCCGTCTTCTAACAAGGTGCCAATACCCACGGCCGATTTAATTCTTCCATCTTCGCCATCACCTGCTTCTGTAACACCCAGGTGTAGTGGGTAATTGCGACCGGTAGCCATCATACGTGCAACAAGCAATCGGTAAGCCTGTACCATTACTTGTGTATTACTGGCCTTCATGCTGATGACAATGTTGTGATAGTTTTCATCTTCACAAATGCGCAAAAATTCCATCGCACTTTCCACCATACCGTGTGGGGTATCGCCATAGCGACTTAGTATGCGGTCACTTAGTGAACCGTGGTTGGTGCCGATGCGCATGGCAGTACCGTATTCCTTACAAATTTTTACAAGTGGGGTAAAACGTTGACGAATGCGATCGAGCTCGGCGATGTAAGCCGAATCTGTGTATTCAATTGTTTCAAATTTCTTTTTGTCGGCGTAGTTACCAGGATTAACACGCACTTTTTCGATTACACGGGCGGCAAATTCAGCAGCATTTGGTGTAAAGTGAATGTCGGCACAAATAGGGGTTGTGTAACCTTTTTGTTTGAGCTCTTTTTTAATGACTTCGAGGTTCTTGGCTTCATTCAAGCTGGGGGCGGTGATGCGCACCAATTCACAACCCGCCTCTATCATGCGAATGGATTGTGCTACGGTACCCGCAGTGTCCATGGTGTCGGTGGTGGTCATTGACTGAACACGTATCGGGTTGGCGCCACCCAGTTTTAAATCGCCAATTGTAACTTCTCTTGTAACGAAGCGGGACCAGGTTGTTAGGCTGTTGCAGTATTTTTCAGAAAAAGGTTGTTCCATGAATGCACAAAGTTAAGCAAAGCAATTATCAATGAATCATGATTTCGTCGATGAATACAAAGGACTCTCCACCGGCGCCAATGTGCCATTCAGGCAGTGTGCCAAATTGGTGTGCAATGACCTTTATGTACCTTGCCTTTGTATCGGCAGGCAGTATTATGTCGTAACCATTGACTGTGGTTTCGTATTCTTTGGCAGACTTCGTGTTTACAATCGCACCTACAGGTTTGAAATTGACTCCATCATCAGAAATCAGTATTTCAATTTTAGAAGGGTACACAATCCATGAACGGGTGTCTTGCAAACAATTGACCACTACGCCTTCTATTTTGCGGGTTTCTTTGCAGTCGATTATTGCAATCAAGGGTTGTTGCTGAATGCCAATCCAGTCGCCCTTGCGCCAATCGGTACTACCCATAATACCATCTGTGAGCGAATTGCCACCTTCAGCGGCATATTGGCGATTTGGGGCATTTACCAATGTTGCCGTGTAATCGGTGAAGCGCTTAAAAAAGCGGGTTTCATTTCGACAACCAGGCGTACCATCTGGCCCCATGCAGGCCGCTGTTAATGGCATACTTGTGCGTACAAGAACTGGACCTTTATATGGTCGTAGTTGCGCTCCAGCATTTGAAAAGAGTAGTTCGGGCGCATTGGGATCAATGCTTTTTAATACAATACGCATACTGTCTTTGTATGAGCGAGAAGGAGCAATAATAAGTGGAGCAGGTACTACACCATAGCCAGAAAGTTGAGGTGCGGGTCCAGCATCAATAGTGCCAAATAATTGTTCATGCGTGACAAATGCTTTTTTATAAATCGGATTGGTTTTGGTAAGCGTGACTGATTTGCCATTGTCGGTATGAATAACAATTTTATCGAACAAGGGGGCCGTTACTGCATACTCGTTAGAACCGGGACAGACAGGATAAAAGCCCAAACTTGCGAAAACGTACCAAGCACTCATTTGTCCACAATCTTCATTACCTATTAAGCCATCAGGGCTATTGGTATAAAAGTCCTTACAAATGCTTCGAATGCGACTGGTGGATTTTTCTTTTTGTCCCACGTAATTATACATCCATGCAATGTGGTGACTGGGTTCGTTACCATGGGCGTATTGTCCAATGATGCCTGTAACATCCGCTTGCTCGCGGCCACTCATTTTTTCAGAGGTAGTAAACAGGGCATCGAGCTTTTGTTCTAATTTTTGAGGACCGCCATGAATTTTCATAAAACCAGTGATGTTGTGAGGCACATAAAAAGAATACTGCCAACTGTTGCCTTCGGTAAAATGGTTGTTAATTTCACCGGGGACAAAATTTTTGAGCCAGTTGCCGTTTACCCGTGGTGTCATGAAGCCGGTTTCAGGATTCAGTAAATTTTTCCACCCATCGGCTCGCATCAAGAAACGCTTAACGTTTGCTGAATCGCCGGCAAATAGAGCCAAACGAGCAACACACCAGTTGTCGTAAGCGTATTCGAGCGTTTTGCTTACACTTTCACTTTCATCGTCAGCAGCAAGATACAGTTTGCGATTAAAAAAGGGTTGTCCGTATGCCGAATAATCGGAAGCTGCTCTAGCTGCCTGATAAGCATCCTTGATATCGAATCCGCGTATGCCTTTTACCCAAGCATCGGTAATAACTGAAACGGAGTGAAAGCCAATCATACAATCAGTTTCGTTGCCAGATAATTCCCAAACTGGCAGTCGTCCCCCTTCTTTGTACTGATGCAAGAAAGTTTTAATGAAATCAACACTGCGTTTTTGTTCAATGATAGCAAAGAGTGGGTGTGTGGCTCGGTAAGTATCCCACAAAGAAAACACTTGGTAGTTGGTGAATGAAGAGTCTCGGTGTACTTGATTATCACGGCCTCTGTATTGGAAATCCACATCCATATTCAAAGAGGGATGAATACAAGTGTGATACAGTGCTGTGTAAAAGATTTTCTTTTGATTGGGATCTGTACCAATCACTTCAATTTTATTGAGCTGTTTATTCCAGGTGTCGACTGCTTTTTTTAGATAACTGTCGAAATTAAAATTGGGGGTTTCAGCATTCAGGTTGCGCAAAGCACCATCTTCGCTTGTGCCGCTTATGGCAACATGTAATTGAATCGGAGTGCCATCATTGTCAAACACAAGCATGGCACCTTCTAAACTATCAAGTGATTGAGTAATGAATTGGTTTTTTTTAGCGAAGTTGACTTCCTTTACCGGCTTTGAAGTGCGTAAGGCGAAATAGATGTATTGATTTTTTGCCCAGGCCCGGCTAACGCGGTAGCCAACGAAGGTGTTTTTATCTATTTGTTTGATATGGCATTCAAGGGTGCGGTCGCGGTGCAATAAGTCGATATAAACGTGAGCTGGAGAGCCTTTAGCAAAAGTGTACTTATGAATGCCTACACGCGGTGTAGATGTGAGTTCACAGACGATTTTTTCATCACCAAGTTCTACCTTGTAATAACCGGCATAGGCAATTTCAGAATTGTGTTTGAAGGCTGAACGGTATAGTTTTGGGTCGGACGTTTTTTTGGTAGACATTGGTGTGAGCAAAATGTCCCCCCAATCGCTACAACCAGTGCCACTTAAATGGGTGTGCGAAAAGCCATAAATTAATGAATCACTGTAATGGTAACCACTGCAGCCATCCCATGAATCGTTGGCGCGGGTATCGGGACTAACTTGAACCATGCCAAAAGGTAACACGGCACCCGGAAAAGTATGACCGTGTCCGCCTGTGCCAACAAATGGATTGACCGTATGGGCCAGATCTTGTGAGTGGGCCAACCAAGGCAGGATGGCAAAACATAAAAAAACAAGCTTCTTGAACATAATTATTCTTGGTACAAATTATTTAAACAAAAGACCTCTATTTTTTTTCCAGCTGCCCCTGGTAATGTAATCCGGTAGGGGGTATGGGGTTCGAGATCAAAAAAGTTATTACTGTAAATATCTTGATTTTCTAGGTACAGGCACACATCCTTTACAAAGCGGTTTGATAATATTTCATAAACGCCCGAGCCAATCGGTTTAATGCTGATTTGCGCCGGTGGTAAGTTGAGAAACTTTGGTTTTTGGTAGAAATGACGGGTAGTTGAAAGCATTTTACCATTCGCCGACACCATAACAAGAAGGTAATTGGATGTTGAATCTATTACAAAATCGTTCGGATGATTGATACTTAAGGTGCTTTTTTCGAATTTGTTCACAGTAGCTGTATGTTGTTGCTTGGCAAGTGTGTCGCCCTTAAAGTTCAACCAATACACCTGAAGCTTCGCTTCAATACTAGCAGTACTGTCATTTACTAAGATGATGTTGGTGGCGTTTTTATCTGCCGTTATTGCTGTAAATAGGGGGGCGTAAAGTTGATTCAAATCATAGGCGAACGCTTTTTTTCGTCCGTAATAATCAATAGCACTCCACGACGTTCCTGGCCAACAATCGTTGAGTTGCCAAAACAAGGTACCCATGCAGTAATTACGGTTAGTTCGATGCGCAGTGATGGCGATACGCATGCCGTCGCGTTGAACCAGTTGGGAGAGATAAATGTATTTGGCGAAATTATCAGTAGGGAGGTAATCCCTTATTAAGTAGGTGTGAATGGTTTCAAAGCCTCTTGGGTGTTTTTGATGGGCTTTTACAACTGGATGTTGCAAGGAGAGCGGTTGTGCACCGCTATTATCAAAGGAGGAGATGTTTGGTAGCCCCTGAAATCCGTATTCACTTGCAAATCTTGGCACTTTCTTGGAATAGTTTTCGAAAGGTTCAAATCCCCACCATACACCCCAATAATGGGAGTCGCCATTAGTGTAAGATTTGTTTCTACCCCAGCCGTATTGGGGTGATGAGGGGATGTAAGCTATTTCTGGACTGATTTTTCTTACAAGGTCTGGCAACAAGTTGTGAAAGATTTTTTTATAGTCGTTGTAGATAGCTGTTGAATCTTTTTTGGAGTAATGAAATTCTTTGTGCCAGCCCCAATTATGCCAACCCTCATCAGATTCATTGTTGCCGCACCACAAGGCCAATGACGGGTGTCCTTTGAGCCGTTCAATGTGCTCAGTGGCTTCTGTTGTGATGTTTTCAAGAAACCCTTTATCACCCGGGTACATGGCACATGCGAAAGGAAAGTCCTGCCAAATCAGTATGCCATACCGGTCACAAATTTCATAGAGCCAGTCCGAACCGTAACCGCCACCACCCCACACTCGAATCATGTTCATGTGTGTGTTTTTTACAGTTTGCATCAATGAGTCGAGTTGTTTCCAACGCACATTCGGTAAGAATGAATTTAAAGGAATGTAATTTGCGCCTTTAATAAAAATAGGTTGGTTGTTGAGCTTGAAGAAAAAGGAAGTACCTGCGCTATCAGGTTGTTGCATTAATTCAATAGTGCGCACCCCAAATCTAAAATTGCCAGCTGAGGCACTTCTGTTTTTGTATTGAAACTGATAAAAATAGTTATATAAGTATGGTGCGCCCAAGCCATTGCACCACCACAGTTTCGCTTGTGGTATTTGGAAATTAAACGTGACAGAGTTTTCTCCTTTTAGTAGCGTATACATCTCTTTGTAACTATCCTTAAAGGGAAAATCTTTACTCACAAAAAGATGAAGCAACCGGGTGCTATCAGAGGCCACCTTTGCAGTTAATTCCATAAAGGCAGTATCGTGGCGAATCATTAAGGTGCGAACATTTAGGTGACGCACTTTAAAATTCGACCACCCCACCAACTTGATTGCGCCTGTAATTCCACAGGTTACATAACGGGGAGCCCAATCCCATCCAAACTCATAAGGAGGTTTACGGGTAAATACGCCTTCTTTACCCGGTAATTCATAAGGTAGTTTTTTTGCAAGCCGTATGCCTTCTTTCACGGCTGATTTGAAGGTAATAGTTAATGTGTTGTGATTTTCAAGCAGCGACTTAACATCTATTGTATAAGTACGATAGGCGTTACTTGCAGAAAGTAATGTTTTTTTATTGAGAACTACTTCGGCATAGGTATCAAGACCTGCAAAAGTTAATTCAACATGATCTTGTTTAAGTATTTCTGGACTACAAGTGAATGTGGTGCGGTAAACCCAATCGCGTTCTTCAATCCATTGCAATGATGATTCACATGTATCGGCATAGGGATTGGCTATTTTTCCTAACGCAAATAAATCGGTGTGCACGGTCCCTGGTACTTTTGCTGGCAACCAGTTTTGTTTACCTACCTCACAGAACCACCAATTATCAAGTGGGATGTCGATGAATTGAGCGCGCAAAAAATGCGGAAGCATTAATATGAAGAACCCTATTAATCGCATGATTGCGCTAATTGCACTAGAAGTGAAATTTCATTTGCGTTGGGTATGTCAAACCCTTCTGTAATAGCGGCTGAGTGAAATTCTTGGCATTGCGTTATGGCCATGACAGATTTAAGATTAGACGAGCGAATGCTGCCTCCGGGAATGATGTGCAGCTTGTGACCAACTGCTTTCTGCCATACGGCTATTTTTTCAGCACCTTCCAGGGCCGATTTTTTTGCACCAGAAGTAAGCACATGGGTAACTTCAGATTCTGCCAAAATAGCAATGGCCTCATCACTATCCACACAGTCATCTACAGCACGGTGAAAAGTAAAATTCAACCCCTTGCTTGCATCAAGTAATAGCTCCAAACAAGCCTGATCAATCGTATTTTCCTTTGTCAACACACCTGCAACAACACCAGCTACTCCAAATGATTTGAGCGTTGCTATGCATGTCAGCATTTCTTTTATTTCAGAAGGTGTGTAGACAAAGTCGCCTGCCCTTGGACGAACCATGACATGAACAGGTAGGTTAACGTGCTGCAGTATATATTGCACATCTTCAAGAGGAGGAGTGATGCCACCAGATGAATAGTCAGTACAAAGTTCTATCCGGTGGGCACCTTGTTTTGCAGCGAGCAGGGCCGCTTCAACAGTGAAACAAGCTATTTCGATAAGACGTTTCACAACGTGCTTTTAGAATCAATTAATTGATTGGGAATTTCAGAGGAATACACGGCGTAATTAAAACCACCTTGAAGGCACCAGGCGCCGTGTTGGCCTTTTTTATTGATGGCAATAAACCCTATCTGAAAGTCCTTGGGGTCTTTGTTTCTCTTTTTTAAGGAAATTAAAATACGTTCTACTGCCGATTTACAAGCCTTTTCGGGATGCATGCCTTGTCTCATGAGTTCAACCACTGTGTGAGAACCTGCCATTCGAATCACTTCTTCACCATGCCCTGTGGCTGTTACTGCACCTACCTCATTGTCTACAAATAGTCCAGCTCCAATAATGGGCGAGTCCCCTACACGTCCTCTCATCTTAAACGCCATACCACTGGTGGTGCAGGCGCCAGATAAATTGCCTTGTGCATCCATGGCCACCATGCCAATGGTATCGTGGTTTTCGATATTGACCTTCGGCCTGTATTCTGACGTCTTCAGCCACTCTTTCCATTCTAATTCTGAGTCTGGTGTGAGTAATTTTTCTTTTTTGAATCCTTGACTCAACGCAAATTCTAATGCGCCTTCACCTACCAACATAACGTGTGGTGTTTTTTCCATCACAGCGCGTGCAACCGAAATTGGGTGGACAATGTGTTCTAAACACGCAACTGACCCAATATTGGTATTCTCGTCCATTATACAGGCGTCTAGGGTTACACGTCCATCGCGATCGGGACGGCCACCTAGACCTACGCTACGTTCATTAGGGTCGCCTTCTGGGATTTTCACACCCGCTTCAACGGCATCTAGTGCACGACCATTCTTGCTTAATACTTGCCATGCAGCGGCATTGGCTTGTATCCCGAATTGCCAAGTGGAAATTACAATGGGTTTAATCACTGGCTTTTCTTGTATAGCCAGATTATCGATGGCTTTGCCTGTGTCAGTTATGGCAACAGCAGAAGTTGCTGCTGCTAGTTTGATAAAGTCTCTGCGTGATCCCATTATTCGATTATTATTTCATCGCAAAACAACCAGCTGTTTTCGCCGGCACCCGGTTTCCCAGAAGGAATTTTTCCTGAGGGATAAGCAGAGATGCGCACATACCGCGCCGAGGTTTCACTAAATTCACATTTTACAAAACGACCAGCGGCTTGAATTTGTTGGCGTGTGGCTGATGCAACAGGTCGGTAGTTTATCCCATCCTTCGAAACTTCAATAATCATTGCAGCAGGTAAATAAATCCAATTGTGTTCTTCATTAAGAAAACCAGGTTCTACTTTGTAAATGGTAGTAGGCTTTCCTAAATCAATGGTCACTACCATGGTGTCGCCACTCCACCCTAACCACTCGCTATTTACACGTGGTATCAAGGCTTTCACCCCATTAACTAATGTGAAACCGCCACCTGCATTGTAGTACTTGCTCGGTGGGTATTTGAAAGTAAGGTTTTTCCCGGTGGACTTTGAAAAAGTAAAGGTTCGACTAATCACTTTACCACGAATAAGACCTTCATCAAGTGTGGCAAATCTCACAGTTTTACTTTTATCGATAGCAATGGGTTGTGTGTACACGGAGGAAGCGGCTGTTGGTGTTTTTCCATCGAGTGTATAAACAATTTTTCCATTGAATGCGCCCTTGGTCAAAACCAATGTTGGAATTCCATCTTGATTAATAACGGAAGATGAAGGCTGATAATACGAACGTGACACTGTATAGCCCTTTTTCTCTAATGCATCTAGATGATACTCGAGTCGTTTAAAGAAATCACTTTCTGATTTTTTATCCTTATCGGTCCATAGAACTTCTGAAAGAGCCAGCATTCTTGGTAATACCATGTATTCAGCGTGAGAGGCAGTAGTGATGTATTCTGTCCACAAGTTCGCTTGTGCACCTAAAACGTAACGCTGTTGCTCACTTGAAAGCGAATCAGGAATAGGTTCGTATTTGTACACCTTATCAACCGTGGTGAGCCCGCCTATTGCCAATGGTTCGTCTTGGGGCTGTGCTTGGTAATGATCAAAATAACAATGCGAACCTGGTGTCATCACCACATAATGTCCTTGACGAGCAGCGGCAATGCCACCACTAACTCCACGCCAACTCATCACACTAGCGTTAGGAGCGAGCCCACCTTCTAAAATTTCATCCCATCCAATCAAACGTTTGTTGTATTGCGCAAGAATCATTTCCATGCGTTTGATAAAGTAACTTTGTAATTCATGTTCGTCCTTTAGGTGTTGTTCTTGAATACGCTGTTGGCAACGAGAGCAGGCTTTCCAAGCGATTTTTGGGCATTCATCGCCCCCTACATGAATATATTCACCCGGGAAAAGGTTAGCCACTTCCTGAATAACGCCTTCTAAAAATAAAAACACACTGTCGTTGGTGCAAAACACATTCTCAAACACTCCCCAACCTTTAGCTACTTCTGAAGGTTGACGTTTGCATGAAAGCCAGGGGTAGGAAGCCACGGCAGCTTGCGCATGGCCAGGCATTTCAATTTCAGGCACCACAGTTATGCCTCTTTCCATAGCATAGTTAACGATTTCTCGGATGTCTTCTTGTGTATAGTAACCACCGTAAGTTAAGGTGTCAAATTTTTGATCGTTATAAGCACCTATCATCGACCCCTTTCGCCAAGCCCCTTTTCGAGTGAGTTCTGGATATCGTTTGATTTCAATGCGCCAACCTTGATCATCTGTTAAGTGCCAATGAAATGTATTCATATGATACATGTACATCGCATCGAGGTATTTCTTTACAAATGTTTTTCCAAAGAAATGACGGCTTTCATCCAGATGCATTCCCCGCCATTTAAAACGTGGTTGATCCTTAATTTTTACGCAAGGGATGGCTATGGTCTTGCCATTGGCATTAGTAGCCAATTGAATTAGAGTAGAGGCGGCATTCAAGGCCCCTTCATGATCTCCTGCGCGAATAAGGATGTTCTTAGAAGTAATTTCCAATTCGTACCAGCCCGATTGTTGGTTCGATTTTACGCGTTCCATTGTAATGAAATTTCGAGAGGCTGTATCTGAATTTGCCAACTTGATTTGCGCTGTTTTTTCGAAATGCGTCCGAATTAAATTGAAATAATTAGCGTCTATCGGGCTAATGAGTTTAATGGCTGTTTTTGAAGACACTACAAAATTGCCTTCAAGCACCGTAACGGAATTCGGTTTTGGAACTAACCATTCTACTTGCGCCTTTGCGGATAGAATAATTACCATTACTAAAATGAAAAGGATAGATCTTGAATTGCGGTTCATAATAACTAGCTAGTCTTTTTAGAGACGTTGTTTTTTTTGAAGTTGGATTTCTTCTATCAAATTTAATTTTTGAAAACCAGTGTAGGTGTTAATGAAGTTTAATTGTCTTATTTAATAGGCCTGTGAAAAATGTTGTTAGTGTGCTACTCGCTCAGATTGGTTTAAATGCGCCGTTTTCCAACCATACCATAACAAATAAGCAAAGCAAATCACTCCAACAATATAACTCCCCCTGATACCAGTAAAACTATCTGCCAATAGGCCTTGCAGTGCACTCACTAGTCCACCACCCATTATCATCATAATTAGGTAACTCGAACCAGTGTTGGTATTATTTCCTAATCCACTGATGGCAACAGTAAAGATGCATGGCCATAGGGTAGAGCAAAAAAGTCCCACACTAATGAATGCATAAACACTAACTAATCCGGTGGTCATCATGCCTATAAGCAAGGCAGCAATACCTAATGCCGAGAAAATAATTAATTGACGCGAAGGATTGCCCTTGCTCATGATTTCTGCTACTAACAACACAACAATTACTGCGGCATAAGGATAGAAGACTTGCAAATTGGAACCGGCGAAATAATTAACCAATAAGAAAACACCAAAGGCTGCGTAGGGAAGAAGGAATCGCAGTAATGCTGCATGTTTAGTGAACGTGCGTGCAGAGCTGGTCCAACGGCCAATCATTAAGCTTGCCCAAAACAAAGAAATATAAGGTGCTGCGCCATCTGTAGCAATGCCAGCGTGTTGTCGCATGTACTCAGGTAAGTTAGAAGCTGTAGCTACTTCAACGCCAACGTAGAGGAAGATGGCAATCATGCCGAATTTAAGTTGTGGATACTTGGAAATGATACCTGTTTCTTTTTCACCACTAGTTTCTGAATACAATTGATTTGGTAAGGACGAAACCTTAAAAAGTATAGCAACTAAAAGAAAAGCAAGGCCAAGTACAAGGTAAGGAATTTTTACATCCCCGATATCATCGATCGGATGTGAACCGGGTGCTCCAAAGATGGCGAAGCTGACTACAAGTGGACCTATTGTTGTGCCGATGTTATTGATGCCGCCTGCTAAACTTAATCGCTGTGAGCCTTTTGCCGGATCACCGAGAACAATTGCCAGTGGATTTGCTGCAGTTTGCTGAAGTGAAAATCCAAGGGCGACAATGAACAAGCCCGAAATCATTAATGGAAAAGAAACGAGTTCAGCTGCCGGATAAAACAACAAAGTGCCTGCAGCAGAAATACAAAGTCCCAACGCAATACCGTTTTTATACCCTAGTTTATTGAGGATATCGCCGCCATTGAGCTTGGATAACAATAAATAAATTATCGAACCAACCGTATAGGCAACGTAAAACGCCACTGCAATCATTTGACTTTGTCCCTGAGTAAGGTTTAGTTTTTCTTTAAAAACGGGAATAAGAATGTCGTTACTTGCGGCGACAAATCCCCAGAAAAAAAACACTGAAATTAGTGTGATAAAAGCACTTCTATTTGTTTGCATACTGGTAAGGTTTCTAAGTTAGATATTGTGAAACAATGACCAAATAAGCAGGGTAAAGGGTTATTAACACTTTGTTTCTCAATTATATCTCATTTGGATTAGGCTAGGACATGCTTGTTTCGTTTCTTTGTAAAATGGACCATGCGTTGAATCTTGAATTATTGACACCTGAAAATTTTGGGGACTATGCCTTACTCGATTCCGGCGATTTCCAAAAATTGGAGCGTTTTGGTAAGTACATTACCATCCGTCCAGAGCCTCAAGCTCTTTGGCAACCATCACAAACCATGACAGAGTGGGAGAAACAAGCACACGTGGTGTTTGTTCCAAAATCCTCTAGTAGTGGTGAATGGAAGAAATTGAAACAAATGCCCGATCAATGGGAAATTACGTATACTTTATCAAAGGACTCAATCATCAAATTGCGTTTGGGTCTAACCGCTTTTAAACACGTAGGTGTTTTTCCAGAACAAGCGGTTAATTGGAAAAGGATTTATGGCTTCATGAAAGGCAGGTCCTCAGCAAAATTTCTTAATCTTTTTGCGTATACTGGTGGGGCTTCTCTTGCTGCAAGAGCAGCGGGAGCAGAGGTTACGCATGTCGACAGTATCAAACAAGTTGTGACTTGGGCTAACGAAAATAGGCAATTATCTCAATTGGATAATATTCGTTGGATGATCGACGATGCCATGAAGTTTGTGAAGAAAGAGATTAGACGAGAAAATCGCTATCAAGGCATTATTCTAGATCCACCTGCATATGGTCATGGACCCAATGGTGAAAAATGGAAACTTGAAGATAATATTGCCGAAATGATGGATGGGGTCTTGGCATTGCTTGATCCACAACAACACCAGTTAATACTCAATGCGTATTCACTCGGTTTTTCTGCCTTGGTGCCTAATAATTTGTTGCAACCCTTTGCCGTAAAAAATAAAAGCACTTTAACCACAGGCGAATTGTACTTGCCAGATGCTTTTAACAAGCGTTTGCCTCTTGGCGTTTGGGGTTGTTTAACTAAATCTTGATTCGGTTTTCTTCTACTTTGCCTTTGTTTTACTTTGTAGGAAGTCTAAAACACTCAATTGGATTCAAATCTGATCCATTTCAGCGATTTTCGGTGAAATGGGGTTTAAACCGATTAGAATCAACTGTTTGTTGAGGTAAATGCACTTGCCGTTGCGGGAAATCTAGTTATATTTATACGATTCTGATTACGTGAAAGTTAACCTTAGGAATAGCTTATTCATCTTGGCCTTTTTTTGCCATTCCGTGTTCTTTGCACAGCCCTCAGTAAAGAAGGAACGCGTCAATGGCTTTGTGGCAAGCGGTGATGTGTTTGGTACGCGTAATTTCATTGAGAACAAAGGTGTTTTCGTTAATCCGCTTCATGAACAAGAGTCCATTTATTTTCATTATGACCATAATGGCGAGCGGATCTATTTCACGGCATATGGCTTGATATACGAGTTGTGGCCAGAGAGTGGCATGAAAATGGAGGAAGAAGGCGAGGAAAATCCAGAGGAAGAAGAGCGCGAGTATAAAAAGTGGAAGAAGAAGGTGCGTTATGTGGAGATGCGCTGGCAGGGGACCATGGGGCCATCGGTGCCACAAGGGGAGTTGAAGCAATCGCATTATTTTACCTATGGTGGACCTGAGAAAAATTCATCCGCTTTTAAAAAGTTAGTTTATCATTCGGTATATCCTGGTATTGATATTGAATACACGTTGCCAGAGGATAAATCAACGGGAATAAAGTACGCAGTTATAGTTCGTCCAGGAGCAGATCCAGCGGTTGTACGCATACTGTATTCAGGCGCGGTAAAAAAGATGCGGCAGTTAGAGAATGGTAATGTAGAGGTGGTGACGCCCTATACGAGTATCATAGAACATGCGCCAGTGACTTATTTTGAAGACCAAACACCGGTGTTTAGCCGCATGTTGGTTCGCGACAATCAAATTCAATTTGGTTTTTTAAACACACTCAAAATAGAACAACCACTTATCATAGATCCATATGTTAGTGCCGTAACAACCTTAACTACCAGTAATAATGCCTACGAGGTAGATTGGGATT
>JACCDS010250400.1_pt1 | contig 37662 bp, 46 predicted proteins | sample 7446441 | NCBI WGS metagenome assembly JACCDS01 (sample SAMN15323445, study PRJNA562643) | freshwater metagenome | isolation source: river surface water | place: USA:Blue River Watershed | collected 2017-08-17
CCAATTTCCTAGTAGGCTAATGCGGCTACTTGGAGACGTCGCATAGCCCGGTCGAGTGCGCCTCACTGCTAATGAGGTAGGGGTTTTAAAAGCCCCTCGGAGGTTCAAATCCTCTCGTCTCCGCTCTTGATGCCAAGGCATCAGCTTCGACTGGCGTTGGGCAAAATTCACAAATGTAACGAATTGGTATACCAAACCCCGCTTCTTTGGCCAACCGCTAATGTGAAAGCGCTGAGGGAGTATTCCCAAGCATTGATCTCGTCATCACGGCTAATCACCCGGGGTCAGTGGTCACCTAGGTGGCGGAAGAGACTCAGCCTTCGGTCGACAATGGGGTTGGCAAAGGCTGCTCTCTCCCTATGTCCTCCGTTGCTGGAGATTCAAATCGGATCTCTTTGATTACAAGGAGGAAATTTTGAAGAAATTAGCTGTCGCAGCAACGGCGCTGGCGCTAGTCGCCACCACCCTCACTGCAGCCCCAGCAACCGCGGCAGGCGTGCCATCACACCAGGCTAAGTACGGCTCTGAGTGCACCACCCTAAAGCAGGTTGCCAAGAAGAAGGGTGCCGATGGCTCTGACCTGGTTTGCAAGGTCGAGACCGCAGGTACCTACAAGGGCAAGAAGATCTGGGCTTACCCTACCTACCCAACCATCAAGGAAATGGACCTGTACATGGCAGGTGGCGCTGGCGGTGGCTATGACACCTTCGGTCGCGAGCTAATGCGCTCGATGCGCGCTGAGGGCACTTTGTTGGCCGACGCAACCTTCCGCAACATCTCCGGTGCCGGTGGCACCACCGGTCTAAGCGCATTCTTGGTAAACGAGAAGGGCAAGTCCGGCAAGGGCCTAGTAACTGGTTTCGCAATGGTTGGTGGAGTTGCATCCACCAAGGTGCCATTTGACACCAGCGACGCAGTTGCAGCGGCTCGCATGATGGGTGAGTGGGAAGTTGTAGTAGTTCCTGCTGACTCGCCATACAAGAAGCTTTCTGACCTAGTTGCAGACATCAAGGCCAAGAAGGCCACCCTGCCAATCGCAGGTGGAAACCTCGGTGGTATTGATCACTACACCGCTGTTTTGATTTACGAGGCACTAGGCCTAACCATCAAGGACCTGAACTACGTGGTTTACTCCGGTGGTGCACAGGTAACCGCAGCTCTGCTAAACGGCAGCTCGAAGGCCGGTATCTCTGGTTACGGCGAGTTCAAGGACCAGGTTGCCGCTGGCACCCTACGCATCCTTGGTATCTCCTCGGCATCCAAGGTTCCAGGCATCAACGCTGAGACCCTAAAGGCTCAGAAGGTTGACGTAGTTGCTGGTAACTGGCGTGGACTAATGCTTCCAAAGGGAACTCCTGTTGCAGCTCGCAACCAGGTAGTTCGTGCACTGGACGTAACTCGTCAGGGCACCACCTGGAAGGAAGTTATGAAGAAGAACGTATGGGCTAACAACTGGCTAGCAGGTGACGCATACGCGTCATGGCTAGAGCGCCAGGAGCAGTCCATCCTGACCATCTACCGTGAGCTCGGTCTGTGACCAATAGCTCCAAAACTGCAGCAAAGGGGGAGCTGGTATTCACCAGCTTCCTCTTTGTTGTTGCAGTAACAGTTTTAGTTGACACCGCTGGCATGACTAAATCCAACGCGGTTGGATTTGTCGGACCAGAGGTCTTTGCATACATGGTCGGCGGCCTGCTTCTGGTGCTTTCCGGCGCGCAAATCATTGCGGTACTTCGCGGCGAACGCGGCACCCCAGAAGGTGTAGAGGGCGGCGTCGCTGTCTCCGATCCAAACTGGAAAGCTTTCGGAATTCTGATTTCTGGCGTTGTGCTTTTCGCGTTCCTCATGCCGATCATTGGCTTCCCAATTATGGGAGCGGTGCTTTACTTCTTAGTCGCTAAGGCGATCGGAGCTAAGCACACCCTCAGAACCGCAATCATCGCGGTATTGCTCTCGGCATCGGTATTTATTGCCTTCAACGAAGGTTTGCAGCTTCAGCTTCCGTCCGGTCTTGACACGGTGGAAAGCATTTTGAATCCTGTGGATGAAAATGCTCCAGCCGAGGAGGTCGTTGACGAAAACGGTGTAGTCGTAGAAGAAGATGGAGGTTGGTAATGGATTTCGCCTCCTTTCTAGCTGGATTCACTAACTCACTAACTTTGACCAACCTGGGCTTTGCCCTGTTGGGAACCATTCTGGGAACCCTGGTTGGTGTGCTGCCGGGCATCGGTCCGGCACTGGCGATTTCGCTTCTGCTGCCGGTTGCCTTGGCGGTTGATCCAACCGCAGCACTGATTATGTTCGGTGCTATTTATTACGGTGCGATGTATGGCGGATCGACCACCTCGATTCTGCTAAATGCTCCGGGTGAATCCGGTTCGGTCATGACCACCATCGAAGGCAACAAGATGGCTCGTAATGGCAGGGCTAGTGCGGCCCTGGCCACCGCAGCCATCGGGTCGTTTGTGGCGGGCGCAATCGCCACCGGAATCGTTGCCTTTGCTTCACCAACCATTGCCTGGATTGGTATTCGAATGACCCCGGCCGACTTCTTTGCGCTGATGGTGCTGGCATTCGGCACCGTCGGTGCGGTGCTCGGACAGTCGATGCGTCGTGGCTTGATCGCTCTCACCTTTGGTCTCTCCATTGGTTTGATTGGTCTTGATCTTCAAACCGGTTCCTCCCGTCTAACCTTCGGTATCCCAGAAGCATTCGATGGCATCGAGACGGTTGTTCTGGTGGTGTCACTATTTGCTTTGGGAGAGGCGCTCTATGTTTCGCTCTACGGCAGACTCGGCGGCGTTGAGAAGAACAAGTTCAAGGGTCTGGCTTGGATGTCAAAGTCTGACTTCAAGCGTTCATTTTTGCCTTGGCTTCGTGGAACCGCGATTGGTTTTCCAACCGGTGTGATTCCGGCCGGTGGTTCAGAGTTGCCAACCTTCCTCAGCTACTCTCTCGAGAAGCGATTGGCGCGAAAGAAGCACAACGAGTTCGGCAACGGTGCAATTGAGGGAGTTGCTGGTCCAGAGGCTGCAAACAACGCCAATGCCGCCGGTGCCATGGTGCCGCTATTGGCACTTGGTCTACCCACCTCTGCAACCGCAGCGGTGATGTTGGTTGCCTTCCAGCAATTCGACATTCGTCCTGGACCGCTACTTTTCACCGACCAGCCAGTTTTGGTTTGGACTCTGATTGCATCGCTGTTCATCGGCAACCTTTTGCTATTGGTGATCAACCTGCCGCTGGTGGGACTGTGGGCCAAGCTGCTCGACATTCCAGCGCCGTATCTATACGGAGGCATTGTGACCTTCGCCATGGTGGGCGCCTATGTGCTGAATAACAGCTGGTTTGATCTCTGGGCTGCGGTTGTGATTGGAATCATCGGATTGCTATTTAGGAAGTTTGGCTATCCGGTGACGCCTCTGATCCTCGGTGTAATTCTTGGGCCGATGGCCGAGCAAGAATTCCGCAGAGCGCTGCAAACATCTGCCGGTGACTGGGGCGTTTTGGTTAGCACCCCGTTCACCATCTCGATCTATGTGATCTTGGCGCTGGTGATTACCGTGCCTCAGGTTCTCAAGTTCGTTAGATCCAAACAGCAGGCATAATTGCGAACCACAAGACCAATACCTGCAAGGTGGCTGGTTCTTGTTCTCATACACTCCGGTCTGATTCAGGCCGGAGTGTATGTCGTTCGGCCAATGGCCACCTATCAGGCGGTCAACCTCGGTGCCGATGCCACTCTGGTGGGCATCATCGGCGCAACCTTTGCGTTAGCCCCCTTGCTCTTAGCCATCCAGGTTGGCAAGTGGGTTGACTTTGGTTTTGCCGGTAGGGCGACATTTCTTGGCCCGATCCTCACGCTAATCGCCACCATCGGCCTGGTCTTTGCAGACCAGGTTTGGCTGTTGTTGCTCTGGATGCCAATCATGGGAACCGGGCACCTTTTGGCGATGGTTGGTGGTCAGACGCTGATCGCGCAGTTTTCCGAAGATAAAAAGTATGAAACCAACTTTGGGCTACTCACCTTCTACGCCTCGCTCGGTCACGCAGTCGGTCCATTCATCGGCGGCTATCTCGCAGAATCTGACGGAGTGAAGATTGCCGTCGACCCAGCGTTGTGGTTTGCAGCTGCCTTGTTTGTCCTCGGCGCGCTAGTCACGCTACCGCTTTTTGCCAAACTGACCTCAGCCGGTGACGGTTCACCCAGGGGTTCGATTCGAGAGGTCTTTGCAGTCCCGGGCTACAAGCCGGCGATCTTTGTGGCCGGCGCCACCACCGCGGTTGTGGACGTCACCCTGATTTATCTGCCACTACTTGGTATTGCCCTAGGTTTCTCTGTTGCGCAAATAGGTCTGTTATTAGCAATTCGGGCCGTTTTCTCAATGGCAGTTCGCTTTGTGCTCGGTCCCTTGCGAGATCGCTTTGGTTTGCGAATGTTGTTGGTGGTTGGATCGGTCGTGACGATGGCCGGCTCGATTGGAGTCGCGTTGAGCACTGAGTTCTATCTGATTGCTGCTCTGTTGGCCGTAACTGGCTTCGCGATGGGGATTGGTCAGCCGGCGACCATGGCCTGGGTTTCTCGAATTTCCGACCCGCAAAATCGTGGCCTGGCAATCTCAATTCGGTTGACCTCAAACCGCTTTGGGCAGGTGGTGGTGCCGGTGGTAGCGGGTGCTATCGCGGCAGCTAGCGTCAGCGGTGTCTTTTACCTATTGGCGCTTTTGATGCTGTTTTCGGCTGCGGTTTCAAAACGCTCAGCTCCTGGCAAAAGTAGTTAGTCGCATTTTGGCTGCGGCTTAGTCCTAGGCTTGGGGCATGAAGAGATTTATAAACTCTCTTAGTTTTCTCGGGGGAACTGAGACCGTCACCGGCAGCCGCTACCTAATTGAGGTGGACCAGCAGCGATATCTGGTCGATTGTGGACTGTTTCAGGGCTACAAAAACCTACGCGAGCGAAACCGAGAAGACTTCCCGGTTCCAGCTGACACCATCGACTTTATTCTGCTAACTCACGCGCACCTAGATCACTCAGGTTATGTGCCGGCCATGATTCGCCAAGGCTTCAAGGGCCGGATCCTGACCACCCCAGGAACCGCAGAACTGTTATCAATTCTTTGGCCAGACAGCGCACACCTACTTGAAGAAGATGCCGAGCGAGCCAACCGCAAGGGCTACACCAAGCATGCTCCAGCCAAGCCACTGTATGACATCTCAGATGTAGAGCGAGCGCTGGACAAAATCAAAACCATCCCGTTTGGCAAACCGGTCGAGTTAGCGCCAAATGTCTCGGCTCAGTTCCAGCACGCCGGTCACATCCTCGGTGCTGCTCAACTGCATTTGAAGGTGAACCAGACCTCGATTCACTTCTCAGGAGACCTGGGTAGAGCCAGTGATGCGGTGATGAATCCACCGGAGGGTTTTCCAGGTTCAGACATTCTGGTCGTCGAGTCCACATATGGAGATCGCACCCACCCACAAGTGAATCCAGAGGACGAGCTTGCCGAAGCCCTCAAGCCAGTATTGCAACGCGGTGGCACGGTAGTTATCCCAGCCTTTGCGGTTGGTAGGACTCAGGCCCTGATGCTGCACCTCTGGAGACTGATCGACCAGGGCCGCATCCCGCGCGTGCCAATTTATGTCAACAGCCCGATGGCCCTGAATGCAACTCAGATGTATCACCGCCACAAAGAAGAGCACAAGGTGGGCATCGAAGAATTTGAGTCGATGTATTCGCTAGCCAGCCTGGTTCAGACAGTTGAGGACTCCAAGGCACTGAACGATAACAAGGAGGCCAAGATCATCATCTCCGCCAGCGGCATGATCACCGGCGGTAGGGTGCTGCACCACATCAAGGCATTTGGTCCAGACCCAAAGAACGCCATCGTGATCACTGGCTATCAAGCCGGTGGCACCCGCGGTAGCCAGTTGGTTGAGGGGCTAAAGACCTTGCGTATCTTTGGCAAGGATGTGCCGATTGAGGCCGAGGTAATTCACCTGCAGAGCATGTCGGCTCATGCCGATGGCGCAGAGATTATCAACTGGATGCGCTTAGCCACCAAGACTCCAAAGATGACCTACGTCACCCATGGTGAGCCAGCAGCCAGCGATCGCTTGCGATTCCAGATTGCCGATCAGCTGCACTGGAAGGCCAGAGCACCCTTTATGAACGAGGTCATTGACCTGGACAACCCCGCCTAGTTCAAGCCCTTGGCAAATTAGCACCTTGTCCAAAGTCCATGAAACCTACTAGAATCCTCTAGTTACCCAAGCGTTTGTAGCTCAACGGATAGAGCATCTGACTACGGATCAGAAGGTTGGGGGTTCGAGTCCCTCCAAGCGCACTGAACCCGAGAAGCCTTCACAACTTCTCGGGTTTTTTAATTGTGCCCATTTGCTAGCTGGAGCTTCCTTCGAAGTCGGAGGGTTATGGTCTCGTCTCACGCTGCAACGGTGGAGCAGTATCTGGTCGAACTTGCAGACCCCAGAAGATCTGAGATAACTCAGCATTTGGAACTAATTCGAGACAATCTGCCGGCAGGTTTTATTGAAACCATGGCCTGGGGAATGATTGTTTTTCAGGTTCCACTCGAGGTCTCTGGACCAACACATAACGACCAGCCTTTCGCCGCACTTGCGCTAGCGAGCCAGAAGAACCACATCTCCTTTTATCTATCCGCAATCTATGCGTCTGAGCAGCTGACAGCCGAATTCCAGAAGCGATGGACCAAGATTTGCAAGCGCTTGGATATGGGAAAGTCTTGCGTCAGGTTTACCGCGCTGGAAAAAGCCGATCTCGAAACCCGTGCTTGGGCAGTATCACTATTTGAACCTGAGCAATTTGCCAACTGGTATTTGAGCGCTAAAAGCTGCATACGCACCTAGCTAAAGCAATAGCAACAGAGTCAAAATGGGGAGGTGATGCGAAGCTCTAAATGCGTTCAAGACAATTTTCATCAGCACCCAAAGAGAACAGCGTGGCTTCTAACTATGGAGCTAACTCTTCAGGGAAACCGCTAGTTAAATTTGTCTTAGACTTAAAAATGACCTGAAAATTGAGATGTTCGCATGCTGAGCGAGTCGCCGGGCTTATGGTAGTCACTGCCGAGAAAGGAAGAGCGAATGAGCGCGGGAGACCACGAGCACGCCACAGGGACCGTGAATCGTAGGAGACTGGCCATCGCATTCACAATCACTGCCAGTGTTCTAGTAGCTGAATTAATCGGAACGATTATTACGGGATCTCTCGCCCTGCTTGTGGATGCGGCCCACATGCTCACCGATGCCGCCGGTCTTCTGGTTGCCCTCTTCGCGGCTCAGCTAATGCGGAGGCCCGCTACAGCACGTCGCACCTGGGGACTTCGAAGGGCCGAGGTTCTAGGTTCCACTATGCAGGCCGCAGTGTTACTGGGTGTTGGTGTTTTCGTTGCAGTCGAGGCCCTGCAACGCCTCAGTCAACCGGCCGAGATTGCGGGACCAGAGCTGCTTGTTTTCGGTTTGGTCGGCCTGGTGGCCAATATTGTCGCAATTATCGTGCTTTCTGGTGGCCGGAGCGACAACCTCAACATGAGAGCCGCATTCCTGGAGGTGCTCAGTGATGCGCTCGGATCTATGGCAGTAATCGCGGCGGCAATCACCATCATGTTGACAGGATTTCAACAGGCTGACTCCATCGCGGCGTTGGTCGTTGGGTTGCTCATCATTCCGCGCACCTTGCGCTTGCTGCACGATTCTGTCGAAGTTTTGCTCGAGGCAGTGCCAAGAGGCATTGACCTCAACGATGTGCGACAGCACCTGCTTGACGAGGACCATGTTCTCGACGTGCACGACCTGCACATTACGCAGATAGCGACGGGGCTGCCGGTACTCACCGCACATGTCGTGGTCGAGCCCGAATGCTTCCATGACGGGCATGCCGCTGAGATAACTCTTGCTCTGCAGCGCTGTGTTGCTGAGCACTTCTCAGTCGCAATTTCTCACTCAACATTCCAATTAGAGCCAGCGGCTGCGCTGGACACCCACGAAATGCACTAGCGAAGCGGTCTTTCTGCCGCTGTTTCGTTCCTCGGGCACCGAGTGCAGAACTCGCTCAGATCTCGGCACAAGGTTTTCAAGCTCTGCCTAAAACTATCGTCGAATTTCTTGGGTCTGATCTTGCGCCGGCACGCGGATAACAAAACCAGCCGTTGCGAAACCTAGAGTAGCCAAGTAATGCAGTATCAACCAGACCTCCGCCGTTAGAGCGAAGGGAAAAATCGGGTTCCAAACCAAGGCGATCGCCACTGGAATTGTGAGCCACCACCATTGGCGGGACTGAATTGTGTACCACCCTACGATGAGCCCGAGCAAACAGATAACGAAACTGACGAGATAAAACTCTTGTTTTCCTACTGTCGATAGTCCGAAGTAGACGGCAATCGCACCAAGTACTGCGGGTGCAAGTGCCATTCTTCGTAACTTTGCAGCTTGGTGTCCGCGCGTTGACTTATTCATCGGGGGTCATCGTTGCAACTCGGCCTCTATTGCCAACCTGAGGTCATCAAAGGAGGTTAGCTCTACTGGTCGATTATTCAGAAAGAAGGTTGGGGTCGATTGCACTCCGTTCGCGATGCCATCGTCGAAGTCAGACTTGACTCGTTCCAAGGTCTCGGGCGCAGCAACAGCAGCGTCGTACTGCTCGAGGTTTAGGCCAAGCTCTTCAGCGTATTGGCGAAACAAACCCGCCTTCGAGTCCTGAGATTCACCCCATTCAGCTTGGGTCTCGTACATGCGCGCAAACATCTCCTCTAGCTTGCCCTGCTGTGCAGCCGCTTCTACGGCCAGCGCGGCCGTCGTCGAGTTCACGTGACCCGGTAGAGGAAAATAACGGAAGGCAAAGGTCACTTCGCCTGCGAAATCCTCGCGAAGCTGCTCGACGATTGGGTAGAAAGCTCCGCATGCTTCACATTCAAAATCAAGGAACTCAACCAGGGTTACGGCCCCCTCTCCGGCGTCATCGAGGATGTGAGTGTCTGGTCGAATCACCGAGGAGTTCGGAGAGCCATTTCCAACTTCAGCAGATTCAGACGGTGTTGGCTTTGGTGCTAGAGCAGCGATGACCGCCGCTAGGGCCGCGACGATTACTATTCCCGTCAGGATTAGGGAGACTTTTAAGTTTGCACCTTTCACAGAGCAACCTTTCTTGGTTTGAAAGCTATCGATGGAGTTACAAAACAGCGTCAACAACCACCTCGGCTGCATTATCGACAGCTAATGATAACCCTGGCCGGTGACTTGACTCTGGAGACGTAGCATAGAGCTGAGTCGGTTAGGTATGGATGCGTAGGTTAGTTATGGTGGCGGACAAGAATTCACAGATGGTTGATGCCAAGCTTGGCTCGCAGACCTGGCGACCTCTGTCGTTTTTGCTCGTTATTGCAGGATCAATCGGTTGGCTTTCATCTACCGCACTGTTGATTGAGCGGATTCGGTCTCTGCAGAATCCCCAATCGGAGTTGGCTTGCGACATCAGCCCCTTCGTTTCCTGCGGAGCGCTATTTGATCGATGGCAAGCCTCGCTCCTCGGTTTCCCAAATCCCGTGATTGGAGTGGCTGGCTTCATGGTCCCAGTGATTGTGGGACTTGGAGTGCTAGCCGGTGCAAAGTTCGCGCCGTGGTTCTGGCGATTGCTTGTGCTTGGGTTTTTTGGATCGTGGGCATTTGTCACTTGGTTGTTTGTGCAGAGCACCTTCGTGATAGGCGTTCTGTGCCCCTATTGCCTGGTGGTGTGGGCAGCAGCGATACCCATTTGGTGGACTACAGGAGCACTAACACTCGCCAACGGCCAGTGGGGCATTGGCGCAACTCGTACGATTGGCCTCGCGCTCATTCCTTATTTGCTGCCGCTAATCATTGCTAACTTTGCGCTGATCATCGTCATCATTGTTTTTCGATTCCCGTACTTATTTGCGGTTTAGCCCAAGATCCTTTTGCAGGTTCAACTTCTGAGCCGGTCGGGCTAATGATGCCTTCCGTTCACATTCCGTTCAATGGGCGGAAACGGTCATGAATGGACACATCTGCAAAGGGTGGCTTGACTATTAAAATACTGGGGTACATTGCCACTTCCTCTACATATAGAGGCATTGCAACATAACTACGGATCAGAAGGTTGGGGGTTCGAGTCCCTCCAAGCGCACTGAACCCGAGAAGCCTTCACAACTTCTCGGGTTTTTTCTTTTCCCCTTCTGCTAGCTTGAAGTCTCTTCGAAGTCGGAGGGTCATGGTCTCGTCTAACGCTGTAACCATTGAGCAGTATCTTGCCGAACTGGCAGACCCCAGAAGATCTGAGATTAGTCAGCTCTTGGACCTAATTCGAGCTAATCTGCCGGCAGGTTTTATTGAGACCATGGCCTGGGGAATGATTGTTTTTCAGGTGCCGCTCGAGGTCTCTGGCCCAACACATAACGACCAGCCTTTCGCCGCACTTGCGCTAGCGAGCCAGAAGAACCACATCTCCTTTTATCTATCCGCAATCTATGCGTCTGAGGAGCTGACCAGCGAATTTCAGTTGCGCTGGGCAAACAGCGGCAAACGATTGGATATGGGAAAGTCTTGTGTCAGGTTTACATCCTTGGAAAAGGCCGATCTCGAAACTCTGGCCTGGGCAGTATCGCGGTTTGATCCCGTGCGCTTCAGCGAAATGTATATGCAGGCTAGGCAAATTAGCGAATAGGCAGAGCGCCTGACAAAGGCCCGCTGCTCCAAGCCATGCGACTCCCAGCTGCCGAGTTGCCGATACACAGGAATCTCTCGGGTAAGTGTGGCAGTTTTACCCATAGCGATACCAATTTCCGCCGCGGCGGCTAACGAGAGAAGCAAATATGATCAAGCGGCGTTGGCCATGGCTTGTTGGAACCACCGCCGTAATCGCGGTAGTCGCAGGAGGGTTTGCCCTAGGCCGACTCAACACCGTAACCCAATACGAGACGTTTGAGGTCAAACAAGCTCAGGTCGTGAAGACCGTCTCGGCCAACGGCCAACTTGCAGAATCGCAGCTGCTTGCCTACGGCCCAAGTGAAGAGCCAGTCTTGGTTTCTGCCAATGGGTCGACCCCGCTACCGGCGCAGTTCGGTGCAGGTCTTGAGATTGAAGAGATTTTGGTTGCCGCTGGCGACCAGGTGAAGACAGATGATGTTCTTTTCTCCTACCTAAACCAAATGGGTCAGAGTGTCGAGGTGGTCGCAATTGGTGATGGAATCGTGCGCTCAATCGATACTGCCGCAGGGTTGCGAACCTCGGGTTCGGTGCTCACTGTCGGAAGTGCGAAGCCAATCGTTTCGGTCTTTGTCAGCGAATATGACGCGGATCTAGTTTCTCTGGGGCAGCAGGCAACCATTGAGCTCGATGCCATAAACGCCGTATTCGAAGGCGAAGTGGTTCGAATTGGTCAGGTCGCTCAGGCGGTTAGCGGCATCAAACAGTACGAGGTATTGGTCGAGGTGACAGAGGTCCCGAGCGGTGCCAGGTTCGGCATGAGTGCCACCGCTGAGATCGAAGTTGAACAGAAGTCCGATGTGCTAGCGATCCCAATGAGTGCCCTGATTGGCGATGTGCCTGAGGTTGAGATTTTGATTGTCGATGCCGATGGCAATCAAACGGTTGAGACCGTTGCGGTAGAACTTGGTCTGGCTGGCGATAGCCTGGTTGAGATTACCTCCGGGCTCAGTGAGGGCGACCGGGTCATCACCGGAGTCACTGGATCCGTTCCATCGCCGGTGAACTTCGGACCTCCGCCAGGGGCAAGAAACGATGGCTAATGCGGTCGTCGAGCTGGAAAATGTTCGACGCGAATATTTAGTTGGTGACCAGGGAACAGTCGCTCTCGACGGGGTTGACCTCGTTATTGATCGCGGTGAGTTCGTGGCGATTGTCGGGCCTTCCGGCAGCGGCAAGTCAACCATGATGAACCTGATTGGCTGTCTTGATAGACCAAGTTCCGGAGTTGTGAAAATCGCATCCGATGCCACCGGTGACCTAAACGACAATCAGCTCACCAGCTTGAGATCCAAGGCAATTGGTTTTGTGTTTCAGCAGTTTCAATTGCTGCCAAACACCTCGGCGCTTGAAAATGTGATGGCACCGCTTTTGTATCAGGGAGTAAGTCCCAAGAGGGCCAAGCAGCTTGCCTCCGAGATGCTCAGTCGCCTGGGGCTTGGCGAGCGTTTGAACTTTGACCGCAACCGACTCTCCGGAGGACAGCAGCAGAGAGTAGCGATTGCTAGGGCTCTGGTAACCAGCCCAGACATTGTGCTGGCAGATGAACCAACGGGAGCGCTCGATTCCAAAACTGGAGCCCAGGTAATTGAGCTGTTGCAAGAGCTAAATCAGGAGGGCAGAACCATCATTCTGATTACCCATGATTTAGATATTGCAGCCAGTGCCCCGAGAAGAGTCTTCCTGCGAGATGGTCGCATCGAGCGCGATGAGCGAGGAGTCAAATGAGACTGCTTGGCACCGCAAGACTTGCCCTAAACCGCATTTGGGCTACCAAGATTCGCTCACTGCTGACCATGCTCGGTGTGGTGATCGGTGTCGCCGCCATTGTTGCGCTGACCTCGATTGTGGATGGCGCGTCGCAGGGCATCAACAAATCTCTGGCGACTTTGGGAACCAACCAGCTCAACATCACCGCGATGGCCCCAGATGCTCTAAGCGAGCAAGATGCCCAAGCGCTAGCGACCCTAGATGGTGTTTCGGTGATGTTTGTGCAGACCCAGAATGACGGCACCATCGCCACTGACGACAAGCGGGTAAATGCGCGTTTGGTGGGAGTTTCATCGCAGTATTTTGAAGCTGTAAAACCCGATATCGCACTGGGCTCTTACCTATCCGACAGCAAGTTTGCAGCGACCTCCAAAGACGTGGTTTTCGGAGCAGATGCAGCGAATGAGTTGGGGTTGACCGAGAAGATGCTTGGCGAAACCGTAAAGCTAAATGGCCAAGACTTCAGGCTCGTCGGCGTGCTGGATGATCAGGCTGGCTTTGGAACCAGTGGCAGGGTTTACGTCACATTGGATGCGGCTCGAAAGCTATTCAGCCAGTATCCGTACGTCTCAAGCATTGTGGTGCAGGCCGAGACCCCTGAGGCAGTGGATGCACTGCAGCTTGCCGCCGATCGCCTGCTTCGCGAGCGCTACGGCCTGAGTGCTGCTACCGATGCCCGCTACACGATTACCAATCAGGCGTCACTGATTGCTGCAGTTAGCAGCATCACCGACACCTTAGGTTTATTGCTCACCGGCATCGCAGGTATTTCGCTGGTGGTCGGCGGCATCGGAATCATGAACATCATGCTGGTCTCAGTTCGAGAGCGCACCCGTGAGATTGGCGTCCGAAGAGCAATCGGTGCCAAGCAGTCAAACATCCTCACCCAATTCTTAATCGAGGCAATTGTGCTGTCGTTGGCAGGTGGTGTTGTCGGCCTGATTCTTGGAGAAATCGCCGCCTACTTCTTGGCGATCATCGGAGATTGGGTGTTTTCAATTCAGCTCGAAACCATACTTTTGGCACTTGGATTCAGCCTGGTGGTGGGTGTGGTTTTCGGGGTGTGGCCGGCTAGAACAGCTGCCAAACTAGAGCCTATTGACGCACTCAGATTCGAGTAACGCTCTAAGCTGAGGCTATGAACTGCCCACACTGCAACGCAGCAATCCAAGAGTCTGAATTCACTTGCCCAAACTGCGATAAGCCAACCGCAAGAAGCCGAGATGAGCTAAAGCGAATCGACGTTGGAACCTCGCGGGGTGTTGCCCTAGCGCTGGTTGGCATGGGGTTGGCCGGTTACCTATTCGTCATCCTGAATAGCCAGACCGACTGGTTCTCGGCACTGGATTTTGTGGCTCCAACCGCCGTCTTGCTGGCGGGAGTTGCTGGACTTATTTGGGTGAAGCGAAACTCGTAGGGCGTTACCGGAAGCTAATCTTTTTCGCTTCCATGATTACCTTGATGCGAGCAATAGCAGACTTACCCATGCCGTGCATGGCGGTTAGTTCGGTCAAGGTAATCTTCCTCAGGTCTGAAACTTTGTAGAGTTTTGCATCAACCAGTGCCCTTCTAGCAGGGGCTGCCAGCCCAATCTTCTGCCACTCCTGATCGTGCAGTTCGTAGTCGTCTCGACCTGCTGCAACTGCTCGCTTGATTGCGCGCTGGGGTTTATAAGACATAGTTATTTCCTGCTCAGTGCGAAGGCATAGGCGGCACTAAAGCCGAAGCCAACCAGCGCATAGCCCAGTGTGAACCAGTTGTGATCGGCTGGAATTATTAGGGTGATTAGTCCAAGCCCGGCAGCTGAAATCAGCATCAAACGTCCAGAGAATAAAACTCCTGTGTCGTTCCCATGTTTAGCAACCGAATACATGTTTCCCGATAGGGCCACTAGGGTGATGCCAATCATTCGCATTGCCCACTCCAGCTCTGGGGTGGAATAAAGCCCAAGCAGCATTATGAAGACTGCTGGCACCACAATCAGAGCCAGCGCACTAAGACCAAAGACCGTGGATCCGGTTTTCAGCACCGTCCTGATGGTGGAAACGGATCGCTGCGAAGACATTGTGGCTCCTTTAGCTAATTCACTGGCCTAGGTATGGACGGAGCTCAACCTTGCGATTGCAAGCCTTGGAACCGGCTAGCGCAAGCTCGAGAGCCTTAGCCTCTGAGTCAGCCTGGATTAGCCAGAAGCCACTGTAGAACTCTTTGGAATCAAACAGCGAACCTGCATTGACGATTCCTGCATCTGCTCGGTTGTCAATTAGCTGCGCGGTTGCAGGTGCTCCAATGCCGGCAGCGGTGATCCAGTGACCATTTGACTGAAGGTGATCATTGAAGGCATCGATGGCTGCCATTTCATTTGGACCACCGGTGTTCGTTGCACTGTCAATTACATAGATAACAAATCGCATTAGCTCTCCTTGGTCTCTTTGTTAATCCAAGAGTTCTCGAGATTGACGATGAACCTAAAGCCCCAGATTGCCAAGATGGTGCAGGCCAAACCTCCCGCGATGAATGGGAGCCTTAGGTCGATGCTTGCAACCAATCCACCCAAAAGCGATCCGATTGGCATCATGCCCCAGACCAGAGTTCTGCGGGTGCCGTGGATGCGACCGAACAGTTCTCTTGGAATGATCTGGTGATAGCTCGACATCAGCAATATGTTCCAGGCGGTAATGACCATGGTTCCGCTGGTGACCAAGGCGGTTAGCACCCAGTAGTTAGGGGAGAAGCCCTGAATTACCACCAGCACGCTGGAGATCAGAATCGAACAGGCCATCGTCGGCGTTCTGCCGAAACGTTCAGAAATCTTTGGCGTGATAACCGAACCCACCAAAGCACCCACCGCGGGAGCTGCAAACAGAAAACCAAACAGGGCCACCGGAGTCTTTAGGGTTTCTGTCAAAAACAGCACCATGGTTGAAGAAGATGCTGCGAAGAAGAACCCGATAGATGAGGTCAGCAGCACAAGCTTGAGCAGGGTCTTGTCCTCGTAGAGGTAGCGAATGCCGAAGCGGACATCCTCCCAGAAGCCGGTCTTGGCCTTTGGTGCCGCATCCACAACCGCGATCGAGTAAGCCTTAGGCATTGAGAGCACCAGCATGACCGCGAGCAAAATTCCACCGGCCCCAAAGTAAAACGGCAATGCGATTGATGCCGCAAACAGCAAACCGCTGGCAGGTGCTCCGACGAATTCGGCAAGCGTGATGCCAACTGTTTGCAGGCGAGCATTACCCCGATCGAGCTGGTCCTTGGTCAATACCTCGGGCAGCATCGATTGCAAGGTGGTGTCGTAGATGACCTCGCCGACGCCGAAGATGAAGATCGCGCCAAGCAAAATCGGCAGTGTGATCAGATCCAAACCAACTGTGATGGCGATGATCATCACGGCGAATAGTCGAAGCGTGTTAGCAACCGCCAGCATGTTTCTGCGGTTGATGCGATCAACCAAGCCACCAATTGGGATCGCGAAAAATAGCCAGGGCAACATGCTCAGTGCGGCGATGGTGGAGATCCAAAACGGATCTTTGGTCAGGGTTGTTGCCAGCAGTGGAGCTGCGGTCTTGAGTAGGCCATCGGCTAGGTTGCTGGCGGCACTCGCGGTCCAGAGCCGCTGGAATGCTGGGCTGAATTTTGTCTGCGTTGACTCGGTCAAGGTTTTACCTAATCCTTTGAAATCTATGGTTAGCCTAGCGACCCTGAGGTTTTGGGCTGGGGCCGATCTTCTCCCAGACAAACATCGCTAGCGTGACCAGCGAGAAACCAAAGAAGAGATCTTCAATCGGCGCGAATGCAATTCTTGCCCCAGTGATTGCCTCGGGGTTGTAGAGCACGATGTGCTGTCCGGTGAGGTAACCGTTGGTCACCAGCTGAAAGAAAACCACGATGCCGTAGGCAATCCAAAACCTAGAGGTTGAGAAGAGCTCTGACTTTAGAACGCTGATGCCAAATACAAAAACCGCAACCAACATCACGGCGGCAATCAAGGTGTATGTGATCATCGACTCAACCCTTTCAACGCACCAATCCAACGCCTAACAGTTGGCAGAAAGTTGCTCACGCCCTCCAGAGTCAAAAGTGCCGCGATTGGAACCACTACGAAAAATAGGTACTCCTCGAGCGGCACATTTAGCGGTCCCACAATCCCGGTCACCTTCTCGGGATCAAAAAACCAGTGCCCCTGGGCAATCGCATATGCGTCCCAAAGCACAAAAGGCGGGATGGTGAAGGCGAGGGTCTTGATTAGGCGCTTTGGATCGCGCAGCACCCGAAGTCGGAACGCAAATTCCAGCCAAAAAGATGCCACAACCACGAAGCCCAAAATGGCCAGGTAGGACCACTGACCGAACACCTAAACCTCCAAAGGCATAAACTCAAAGCGTGAATCAATCCCAACTCAGCCTGCTGCAGAATCTTCGAACTGTTTCGAGGCTATGCGCTGCAGCTGGAATACTGGTGGCCCTGGTTTTTGCCCCGTTTGGTGGCATCCCAATTGAGCTACAAGTCGTGATTGCCCTTGTGGCACTAATGATCGGAATTCCTCACGGAGCGGTTGACCACCTGATTACTCTGCCAAGCCTAACCGCTTGGCAGCGAGTAGTTTTCTTTGCATCCTATTTGGCGATTGTCGGCTTAGTCATCTGGGCAATCTTGGCTGCTAATGTGCTGGGCTTCCAGCTGGTTGTGCTGATGAGCGCCATTCACTTTGGTCTCGGTGACGCATCTTTTGTGTCAGAGCTGAATGCCAGAAATTCAGATAGCAACTCTTGGCCTAAGTTGCCTTTTGCAATCGCATCGGGCTTTACTCCGGTGCTGATTCCGCTGGTTTCTGAGCAAAGTAGCCAGGCCCTGCAAGCGGTAAACCCCAACCTGGTGAACTGGTCTATGGGACTAGCTCCATTTTTATTTGTTGCCATGACTGCAGTCTCAAGCGCCGCAATTTTGTGGCTGCTCGTCAAAAAACGTTACTCGGAAGTCTTGGATCTCGCACTGCTGTTGACGCTCTCACTGGTTGCACCACCGCTGATTGCATTTGCGATTTACTTCGGCCTTTGGCACGCACTGCGTCACACCGCTCGGGTTTCTTTAGAACTTCGAGGATCTCAGCTTCAACATGCACAGGGTCGACCAGCTATGGCATTTTGGAGTGCTGTGCTGGCTGGAGTCCCAGCTCTAATTCTTGTGCTCGGGTTCGTTTTTTATTTGGCGATTACCGTTGGCACAGATGTCAGCACACAGTTGCTTTGGTATGGCCTGGTTGTGGTGTGGGCACTGACCGTGCCGCACATGTTGCTTACCCTGAGGCTTGATGTCAGAGCGCTAGCAAGCTCGGCCAACTAAGCGGCGGTCGGTAACAAAAATCCGATCAGCTGTGGCTGATCAGAATCTGATCCAGTGGCTTTCGCTCTCTCGGAGCGGCTTCACGCTGCTGTAGCTCTTCGCTAACGTTCGCGGCATCACCTTGAGCACCGATGGTTATTACGCAGGTTAGCCAAGCATCGTCAACGCGGACCTGCTTGAGAATCTCATCGTGCAAAACACCACCCATGTAGTGAGCCTTGAGACCCATGGCCTCAGCCTCGAAAACCAACTGGCTGGTTGCCAGAGCATTATTGAAGTAGGAGGCGTGGCGGTCAATCTCTGTTCCGTCAGCTCGCTGCTTATCTGCAAATGCCAAAACATAGAGTGAGGCGTGTGGTGCCCAGGAGGCGTTGAAGCCGGAGAGCATGCCGACGGAAATCTTTTCGAACAGCTCTTCACCGCGCAGTGTGAAGGCAAAGCGCCAAGGCTGGGCGTTGTTTCCAGAAGCCGCCCATCTAGCCGCCTCGGCAAGTCTGGTCACCTGCTCCTGGGTCATAACGTGAGTCGGGTCGTAAACCCTTGGGCTCCAGCGGTTTGCCAGTAGCTCAGAAATTGGAACGGATGTGTTGGCAGGCTTTTGAATCTTGGTCATGGTTATACCTAACAGCTAGTCATTTCTTTGGCTTCCCGATTTTTCGCAGCATGGCTCTGGTTGCAATCAAGGTGCCGCCAAGTACCGCTGGGATTCCTCCGCCGGGATGCACCGATGCTCCAACTCGCCAAAGCCTTGGTCGAAGTGGGTTGTGGTACTGCGGATTGTGGAATGGCCCAGACTGCCAAAGCGGTTTTGTCGCCCCGTAAAGCGCACCTCCCGCCGCTCCAAACTGCGCGAAGTAATCCGGATTTAATACCTCGTAAGCCTCGAACAGCTCATCGATCGGAACCTTTAGGCCAAGTTTTTGCGAGACCCGATCCAGTTCGTTTCGCACCCACTCACTGTTGAGATCGTGCTTTTTACCATCGGCAGGTGCGGTGATTAGCACTGCAACCGTGTCTTTGGTGTTCGGGTAAATTTCACCGGCGCGGTAGTAGTTCACGAAAGTCATGGTTTGTGCGGGTGGAACTGCTTTATCAAGGCTTCTGTGAAGCTGGTCTGCGTCGTCCGGCATGATCACCGAGTGGGTCACCACGTCAGCCGGAAGCGATTCTTTTAGCACTGCGTAAATCGCAACTCCCGAGCAGGAGCGGTGCTTGGCAAGCTGGTTTGGCTTGCCGGTTTGCAGTGCTTTGAGAACTCCCGGGTCCAAAGAGCTCACCAAATGATCAAAGCTGTAGCTGCCGTTCTGAGTTGCTACTGACCTTTGGCCAATAGACGTCACTGAGACCCCGAGTTCGATTTTTGCACCCGCAGCAACTGCCAAGCGACTTAGCGCCAGTGCTATTTCATTTACTCCGCCAACCGGAACCGAGATTCCCTGCGATGCCATGGCAGCAGTCATCGAGGCATAGAGCGCCAGCGTGCGATTTGGTGAAACCCCAGCATTTAGCGTGTGAATCGAGATTACTTCTTTGAGTGCCTGCGGCATGTAATCCAGCGCGCGAATGTAGCTGGAGGTGGTTAGCCTTACGCCATAAACCTTCGCCATCTTGCCAAGTGCCGGAAGCGCGCTTGGGTCAAGCGGGTGAGAGGTGAGCAGTTTCGAAATGGCAGGCGTTAGCGCATCGTGTTCTTTGGAGAACTGCTGCCACGCCTTGTGCCAGTGGTGCTCTGGCCTAACCGGTAGGTCGGTGACGTGGTTTCTTAGGTAATACCTACCCACCTCTTTGAGCTTTGTGAAGCTTAGGTCGGCATGATCTTTAGATCTTACTTTTCCCAAGGAGTCAAAGGTAGTCAGAAACTGCTGCCACACCTCGGGGAAGGTAACCAAAGCTGGACCGGTATCCATGCGCTGGCCAGCCAGCTCGATTCTTCGGGACTTACCGCCGAGCCAGTTGTTCTTTTCCAGCACAGTTACCTCGTGGCCAGACTGTGCAAGTAACGCAGCACTTGCCAGGCCTGAGAGTCCTGCCCCTAGAACAACAATCTTTGCCACTAGTACCAGCCGAGAACGATTGCCGTTACCAGCTGCACACCAGCAACTGCACCCGCCGCATAAGGGAACGCGATTGAGTATTTATAAACATCGTGCGCTCGCTTCGGGGTCGGCGTGCGCCAAACCGTCAGCACCAAATAACCGGCAATCAGCAGGTTCACAATGGCAACCGGGATGTTTACCAGTGCGAACAACACGGTAGAAACCGCCCACCAGAATCCCGACCAAACCAAAGTCTTCTTCACGCCGAGGTGAACTGCAGTGGTTTGTATTCCAGTATCGGAATCTTGCGGAATGTCCTGAATAGCATCGTAGGCGTGCTTGGCGATTGACCATGCCATCAAACCAAAGACCGCAAGCCATAGCGGCTCGTGCCCAAGCGCTAGCGGCACGAACGCCAGCGGAAACGCGTAGTCGGTGTTGGAGAAGCTGTCTAGGTAAGGGCGGGCCTTGAACCTAAGCGGTGGAGCCGAGTAGAAGGTGAAGAACAGGCTGTACGCCAGCATCCAAGCGGTTGCCTGCCAGGGCAAGGTGATTGCGAAGTAGACCAGGAACGGCACGTTGGTGAGAATTACCCCCCACCAAATTGGCTTTACCTCACTCGGTGAGATGTGAGCACCCTCATAGCCACCCTTGCGAGCGTTGATGTTGTCAGTTTCCTGATCAAAGATGTCGTTGATGCCGTAGATCAATAGGTTGAAGGGCAAAGTTACCCAAATCAGAATCGGCAACACTCGCCAATCCCACAGGTAACCGGCAAGCCACATACCCATCACGGTGGTGCCGATGGTGTTGACCCATAGCACTGGGCGGGAGATAACTACTAGGCGTCTGAGCACCCCACCAGCCTACGCCCAAGGCAGTAGATAATTAGCTGTGGGCAAAAAGCGAATCTCTGCGCAAGAAGGCGAAGCCGCCTTGGCAAACCTGCCAGATCAACTCCCAACCGCAGTTCGCTATCTGCTGCAGCAGATCGAGATTCGTCATCCCGGGGGAACTGTTGAATTGCGAGTCCCGCCCTACGGAGCGGTGCAGTGCATCGCAGGTATGGACCATCGCCGCGGCACTCCACCAAACGTGGTTGAGATCACCCCAGAACTATTTATCGATCTAGCGCTCAGGCGGATAACCCTGGCCGAGGTTCCAGCCGGTGCGGGCTTAATGCTTTCGGGCTCAAGGGCCGGCGAGATCGCCTCGGTATTTTGATAATTGAGTGCCACCAATTCGGTAAATAACCCCGATGGCAAGCCAATATCTTGTTTAATACTCTTGTGACCAAGCCCAAGCAGAACCTGCCCGAAGAGGTAGAGATTCGCCGAGCACCAAAAATCGCAACCTGGGCTATCACCGGTGCCGTATTCGGCGCTATCGCAGCCTTTGTGATTTATCTTTTTATCCCCATCGACCAACGCTCCAGTGAAAACATCTTGGGTCTGTTGATTCTCTCCTTTGGGTCGCTCGGGTTCGGTCTCGGTTTAGCTTTTGCGATTGCAATTGATCTGGTTTCGGCAAGAATGACCAAGCGCGCCTTGGCCGAAAGAGCCGACAGCTGATTCGGTACTCAGCTGACTGAAGGAAAGAATGGACTGCCCTTAGAAATCCAAGATTCGCTCAAGCACCAACTCGGCCTCGAATTTGATTAGCCCGGGTTCGTGATTTGCGATGGCGAACTTCTTCGAAGATGACTGGACGATCTCCGCAAGTGATCTTTTCGAACTTTGATCCAGGTGGCTAAACGGCTCATCCAGCAAGACCCAATCCCCGCAACCAATCGCGAGTGAGAGTAGCGCCTTGGCTCGCTCACCAGAACTCAACCGAGAGATTGGGACTTTAGCTAGTTCATCGTCAACGCCTAGTTGCCTAGCTATTGCCAGAGGGTCGCCTCTAAGTAACATGGCGAGCTGCAGTAAGGAAAGCGACTCGTCAACTCCCTCATGTTGAGAATAAATGCCAAACCGCTGGCCACGATTGTGAAGTCCGAGCGCTATTTGTTCAATGAGGGTCGATTTCCCCGAACCATTCGGGCCTCTGATCTCCAGCAGCCGATTGTGGTCAATTAGATTTAGCGCACGTTCAAGCATTTCTTCTGCTCCGGAAGAGCCTCATCACAACCACAGGAGCGCCAATCAGTGCCGTGAAGACTCCGAGCGGAAGCTCAAACGGCGGGGCGACATTTCGAGCTGCTAAGTCAGCCGCCAGCACCAGGATTGCGGCTACCAGGCCTGCTCCAACGAGCCTCTCTCTAATGGACGGGCCGAAAACACCCGAACCCAGAATTGCCCCAACAAGTCCGATAAAGGCAATTGATCCGGTAGCGAAAGAGGCTGTTGCACTTAGCAGGCCCACCAGCGACAGGCTGACCACGTGCCGATGGTTGTGGGACAATCCCTGACCCAGCAACCAAAGCCTTCCAAGGGAAATCTTTGCCACAAAGTTAGCGGCTATCAAAGACCCGAGAACAGCGACACCGGCTATCGCTGTAATTAAGACGCTATCCTCCAGGGTTACCAGGGACAGCGACCCATATGCCCACAGCGTGAGTGATCGCAGTCGCGGATCGGGAGTCGCCGATACTAACAGCCCCACGAGGGCGGTTGAGAACATGCCGAAGGTGATACCGATGAGCGGTAAGGCGGAATTCTGTAAATTTGAGCTCCGAAAACTCACCTTTGAGAAGTGCTTGTCAATGGCGGCAATCGGGAGCAGTGCGAGGAGGGTGGCCAATACCGCCAGCCCAAAGCTCCATGGGCTTCCAAAGTCGAAGCCCAGAACGATCGCGACAATCGAGCCCAACGCCGCAAATCCAGTTATTCCGAAGAGCGCTGGGTCGGCGAGTTCACTCCTTAGAGCTAGACGAAAAAACACAGTTGCGAAAGCGGAGCAGAATGCCACGGCGACGCCTGTTAGAACCCTAGGCAACCTGACATTAAGGATCGCAAATCTACTGGCTTCATCGCCTAGATCGAATCCGGTGGGACCGATACCTAGGGATAAACCCATGAAGACCAACAGGGTACTTCCAATGGCGAAAAATCTAAGGATCCGCATCATTGCACCTGGGAAATCAGGCAGGCTAACGCCCCAGGCGTTTGCGGTCCGAAACTTAAGAGTTCATCATCGGCGCCAACCAAAACAGCGCGCTGCTGCGCAGCGGATGTGCCGCTCACTCCAGGCATTCTGAGCAGGCCGTCGATTCCACCGACTGATTCAAGTCCCTTCTGCATCACCATCAGGTATTCGGGATCGGCCTCCAATAGCTTCTCCGCTGTGATGGGGGCAAAGCCCTTGATTTTTTGCGATGAGCCGACATCTACAGCCCCCAACGCCTCGATAATCTCATCCGCCCCTGACCCATCTCCAGCCAGTAGGTATATCCCTGCGCTACCCCGCAGGTAGAGAAAAGCGACCCGCTTACCTGCCAATTTAGCAGTGTCCAAGTCATCCAACTCATTGCTAATCAAGGTCTTCAGCCCCCCAGCGCGCTCGGCAATTCCCAGCTCTGAGGCTACGATTTCTATCCGCCGAAACGCGCCTTCCAAAGTATTTACCGGGTCAAGGGTCACGCGCCTTGCACCTACTGCGTCTATCGCAGCCAAAGCGGCGTCATCGGCTTCCGTCGAGTCGACGAAAACCACATCCGGCCTAAGTTCCAGCAGGCGCTCAATATTTACGCTGTGCATTGGGTTAAGCACTTCTGCTCCGGTGTTACTTCCAAGGTCGCTCCCAACCAGACTTTCGCTAGCACCGAGCGCTGCAATCACCGAACCAGTGCCTGTCGATAGCGATGCCACGCGAAGGTTGAGCTCTGTTGCGGGAAGGCTGATTTTCAATTCCTCACAACCAGCCGCTGACTCCTTATCAACTGAGGTGCATCCACCTAAAAGAAGTACACAGAAGAGCAAGAGGGACACGGATTTCATCTTGTTAGTATCCAAGACTGCCCCGTTCAAGCCCTGACAGGTTGTCAGGGCTTGGCGTCTGAGCACCACTTACAGTTGCCGACATGAGATCCCGAATCGTTCTTGGCCTTGTCTTGGCCTTCAGTCTGCTGGCGATTCCAAACCAGGCAATAGCGAGTAAAAGGACCGTCGTGGGCCCGGAAAATCAGCGGCTAACTGCCAGTCAAACGACTCGTCTTATGGACTCGCAAACTGTCAAAATTTCCGGCACCGCCTACAACAAAAAGGTTGGCATCTACCTCGCTTTCTGTGAAATGCCCAAGCCTGGCTCGCTCCCAACCAACTGCGCCGGTGGGATGGATTTGAGCGGGGAATCTCCAAGTTCCTTTTGGATTTCCAGCAATCCTCCGGAATACGCCGTCGGGCTAACAAAGCCCTTTTCCAGTCGAGGCGGCTTCATTGTGAATCTGAGAGTGTCTCGGTTTATCGGCAAAGTCGACTGTGCGCTAAAGAAGTGCGCGATTCTCACTCGCGCGGACCACACCCGTTCGGCTTATCGCAAAGCGGATGTGGTCATTCCAGTGAGTTTTACAAAATAGAAGGAGAACCATGTCACGCAGGCTAATCACTGCACTTGCAATCGCAGCTCTGGCAGCGACAGCAACTACCGCACACGCAGCCGACTTTTCGGTTTCGGTAGCTAACACCAAAAACCTTGACCCAGCAGCGGGAGTGATTTCGGTTACTGTCAACAACATTCCTGATGGTAAAGGAATTTATTTCCAGGTGTGCGAGAACACCAGTAAGCCAGGCGACAGCTGTGACTCGGCTCGCGGTGCCGCTAAGTGGCTCAGCACGGCGACCACCTCAGCAAGGATGGGCGCAACGGTTGTCCCAGCAACTAGTGTGCAAACCTTTGCAATCCCAAGCTCGTTCACAAACTCTGCTGGCGTTCAGGTCCGCTGCGCAGAGAAGGTGAACCAGTGCGGGCTATACGTCAGAGCTGATCACCTAAATGCGGCGGACGAGAGCTTGAAGCGTTTTGTTCCGATTAGTTTCACTGGCGCCAAGCCGAAGGTGAATGCAGTTCTCGGTTTCGCAAATGACCGCATCATGGTTCGAGTGTTTGGTGCAACCGGCCAAACCCTATCGGTAAAGATTGGCGGCCGTTGGGTTACCCGAGTCATCACTTCTGACAATCAACTAGTGGCCTTGAAGACGGGCTCTAAAAAAGTTGCAGTCGAAGCTTATGTAGGCGGAGTAAAGCTAGCTACTCGTTAGTTAGCCAATAACTCCCAGTAACACAAACCTTTCAAGGGTGGCGGCCTCGTCCTCGAGGTCGCCACCCTTTTCAATTCTCGATGCGCAGGCCACCACTGCGGAGTAAACATACCCAGCCAAGGCTTGCGAGTCATCTGGGCTGAGTTTGGCCAGTGGGCTCAGGAGTGTGAGCATGAACTGACCGTGCATTCCGCGAACTAAAGCGCGGATGTCGGCTGGGAGTTTCTGGATCGAAACCTCTTTGACCAACCTGTGACTTGGCGAGATGAGATAGTCAAGTGTTTGCCTAACCCATATCTTCAGTTGCTCGACCGGATCTTCCGTGACCGACACTTTCTGATCCAAAAGGTTGGCTAAATCCGCCATGTCGTTGATAACAAGTTCGCCGAGAATGTGATCTCTGGAATCAAAGTATTGATAGACCGCGGTTCTTGAGATGCCCGATCGGTGTGCAACGCTCGCCATGGTGACAGCTTCAGCGCCGAGGGTCGCAACAAGTTCAGCAGCTGCCAACAACAGCCGTTCCTGCTGTTCATCTCTGATTCGCGACTGTTTCTCCATCTTCTGGGTCCGAGTCTAATAACTCTGCAGTCATTAGACTTATTCCAAATTGAGAGCGGGGTGCTGGTGCGCGGCGATGGTCTTCTAAACCACGACATCCTTCCGGGTGAGAAGGGTCCGCAAGACCAGTGCGGCGTCTTTGGAGTTTGGGCTCCCGGCGAAGAGGTTGCCAAGCTCACCTACTTCGGTCTCTATGCGCTGCAGCACCGCGGTCAGGAATCGGCCGGTATTGCAACCTCGACCGGAGAGAAGATCCTGGTCTACAAAGATATGGGACTGGTCTCTCAGGTATTCAATGAGGCAGCGCTGGAATCACTTCAGGGTCACATTGCCATTGGCCACACCAGATATTCCACAACCGGTGCTTCGCACTGGCGCAATGCTCAACCGACCCTGGGCAAGACTGCCTACGGCACCATCGCTCTGGCTCACAACGGAAACCTCACCAACACCTCTGAGCTTCTCGAACTATTAGAGCAGCGCTATCCAAATCACGAGTCCGAGCTGCGCGGCGGTAACACCACCGACACCGCAGTGCTCACCGCACTGCTAACCGGTAACCCAGATTCTTCGCTGGAAGCAACCGCGCTGGAGCTTCTGCCGCTGGTCAAAGGTGCCTACTGCTTGGCCTTTATGGATGAGCACACGCTCTACGCTGCTCGTGATCCACAGGGGGTTAGACCGTTGGTGCTGGGTCGCCTAGAGCGTGGTTGGGTGGTTGCCTCAGAGTCCGCAGCTTTAGATATCGTCGGTGCTTCATTTGTTCGTGAGATTGAGCCCGGTGAACTAATCGCCATCGATGAGAACGGTCTTCGCTCCACGAGCTTTGCACCTAAGAAGCGCGCGGGCTGCGTGTTCGAGTATGTCTATTTGGCTAGACCTGACACCGCAATCAACGGTCGTGTGGTCTACGAGGCTCGAGTCGAGATGGGTAGAACCCTGGCCAAGGAATATCCGGTTGAGGCCGACTTGGTGATGCCAACCCCCGAATCTGGAACCCCTGCTGCGATTGGTTACTCCGAGGCGTCAGGTATTCCATTCGGTCACGGCTTGGTGAAAAATGCCTATGTCGGTAGAACCTTTATCCAACCTTCGCAAACCATTCGCCAGCTCGGCATTCGCTTGAAACTCAATCCACTGCGCGAAGTAATTGCTGGCAAGCGACTTGTGGTTATCGATGACTCGATCGTGCGCGGTAATACCCAGCGGGCACTGGTGAAGATGCTCAAGGAAGCCGGGGCTGCTGAAGTTCACGTTCGCATTTCCAGCCCACCAATTACCTGGCCCTGTTTCTACGGCATCGACTTCGCATCTCGTGCCGAGCTGATTGCCTCTGGCCTCGCGGTTGAAGAGGTGCGCAAGTCGATCGGTGCAGACTCCCTGGGCTTCCTATCCAAAGCGGGCATGATCGCGGCTACCAACCAGCAGGAGCGTGAACTTTGCACCGCCTGCTTCACTGGCGAGTATCCAATCGAACTGCCTGCGGCGGAGCGCTTGGGCAAAAACCTTTTGGAGCGTGGAGTGGCAACCATCCGCGAGGAAGGTCACGTGCACGTCGATGACTAATCCATATGCCGCATCCGGTGTTGACACCGAGGCTGGCGACAAAGCGGTAGAGCTAATGAAGGCGGCGGTCAGCGCCACCCACAACAACCTGGTGCTCGGTGGAGTCGGTGGCTTTGCCGGCATGATCGACGCGAAGTTTCTGAAGGACTACGACCACCCGATTCTGGCAACCTCAACCGATGGGGTTGGCACCAAGGTGGCGATCGCCCAGGCGATTGATAAGCACGACACCATCGGCCAGGATCTGGTCGGCATGGTCGTGGATGACATTGTGGTGGTCGGCGCTCGCAGCTTGTTTATGACTGACTACATCGCCACCGGAAGGCTTGAGCCAACCCGTATTGCCGACATTGTTCGCGGCATCGCCGACGCTTGCAAGCAAGTAGACGTTGCCTTGGTTGGCGGCGAGACCGCCGAGCACCCTGGCCTTTTGGGTGAGCACGAATACGACGTTGCCGGTGCTGCGGTTGGCGTGGTGGAGAAATCCAAGATGCTTTCTGCTGACAAGGTTCAGGTTGGGGATGTGGTGCTTGGGCTTGAGGCTTCGGGTCTGCACTCCAATGGCTATTCGCTGGTGCGAAAGATTGTTGCCGATCGCGGGTTGAAATACACCGATAAGGTTCCGGAGTTCGAGCGAGGCTTGGGAGAAGAACTTCTGGAGCCAACTAGGCTCTACACCGGGGTGTTGAACCAGGTTCTCGAGCGCTACAGCGGTCAGATTTCAACCATGAGCCACATCACCGGTGGAGGCATTGCAGCCAATCTCTCTCGAGTCCTTCCGCAAACCGTGTCACTTGATGTTGACCGCTCAACTTGGAGCCCAAACCAGGTCTTTAGGGTGCTCGCAGGCTGGGGTGGCTACGACCTAAAGGATCTCGAATCAACTTGGAACCTAGGCCTTGGCTTTGCGGTTGTGGTGCGCAAAGACGCTGCATCGGATATTCAGGCCATGATTTCTGGGCTTGGCATTCCAGCTTGGCAGCTGGGCATCATTGAATCAACCGCCTGCGATGCAGAGTTACCTGGTTATGTCTCTGAGGCCAAGGGCGTGCGCGGTGGTGCAGTTCGCCTGGTTGGCAACTATGCCGAATAGGAAATTCTTCGCAGCCATCGCTATCGGTGCGGTGACCACTGTGTCTGCTTTCTTTATCGGTCAGCAGCTTGCAACTTCCACCCCTGAACCAAGAAACACGCCTAACGCTCTTTGTTTTCGTGACACCGCACCAGATCAGTTCACCCCAAAGCACGTCGAAACCAAGTTGATTGCGTGCCAGGTGGTCGGCATGACCAAGGCGGAGGCGATTGCCTTTATTTCGGATGCTGACTTGGTTTATCGCATTGCTTATGAGGATGGCGAGAGCTTTGCCCTCACCGAGGATTACACCGATTCTCGAATCAATCTAGAGATTGTCACCGGTTTGGTGGTTGGAGCTAGCGCCTGGTAGAGGCGGGCTTACTCTTCGTCTAGTTCTACGCGACGCTCGTCGCCTGACGCAGGCTCTTCGTCCTCATCGTCGTATAGGTCAGCCCACTTGTCCTCGTAGTCCGGACCATCTTCAGGGTTCTTGTGACCTAGCTCGGCTTCCAGCGCTGAGTAGTCGGTGGCTGGGCTGTAGTACTTCAGCTCGCGAGCGACCTTGGTGTTCTTAGCTTTTTGACGGCCACGCCCCATGGCGAGCCCCCTTAATCTCTTAGTGATCTAGAAACCTTGCGGCACCTAGGGAAACCTATGAATTCTGCCGTTGATTGTAGCAGGGCTAGCCAATTGATGCTGCCAGCATTACCGCAAGCAGTGGGGCAGCGAGGTTGGTTGCCATCGAGATCAGCGCTTGGAAGATGCGTCCGCGGTGATAGAAATCAAAGCTCGCCTTCATAGCGGTGGAGAAAGTTGATAGCCCGCCGGCAAAGCCGACGCTGGCAATGGTGACTAGGTCAACCGATGATTCTGGACGCAATAGCAACCATGCAACCACCGCTGCCGCCAGGGTATTGGAGAGAAATAAGCCGTATGGCAACCAGCCATCCAGCTTGCTCAACAGCGAGCGCAACACCGAACCGGCACCACCGGCTAAGCCAATCAGAAAAAAGCCCAATAGCCATTCCATTAGCGTTGCCGCTTCGCTAACTTGCGTCCGGTTTCAAACCCAATCCAATACATCGCAAAGCCTGCGGCAAACATGGCGACAACCTCAATCCCTAAGGTGTGGGTGTTGATCCAAAGGGTTAGCGCCGACATCGTGGTAAATGCGCCGGCAAAGCCAACTCCCCAGAGGTTGCGGCATACCTCGCTCTGAAAATATGGGTAACGAGCGGTGAACCCCAAAAAGAAGGTGCCGGCCAGATTCACAATGAACAGTGCAATCAATTCGTAGACCGGATAGTCGGCCAACTGCGCGGATGCCTCGAAAATCAAATATCGCAGCATGGTTCCGAGCACTCCGCCCAGAAAGACATACCCCAGTAATTTGGCTTTGATTGGCACAGTCACAACCTAGCGGGTTTGAGGTGGCTATGCTCTAGAAATTATGAACGACGAGAGTTTTGTTGCTGGCAGCTACTACCAAAACAACTACTCGAAAGAGCAGAATCAGCAGTTTGCCGCGCAGTTCGATGCGCTAACTCTCGAGATGGTTCAGCACCTAGATGCTGGCCTAGGTTTCGACTCTCAAGAAATGCAAAGATCGGTGCAAAAGCACTACGACTTCTGCTTGCAGTTTTGGACCCCGAATCGTGAGAGCTACAAGTCGCTCGCGATGAGCTATGTGCTTCCCACTGGCTTCAACGAAACCTATGAGGGCTACCGCAAAGGCCTGGGCAAATACATCTACGATGCGGTTTGCCACTTTGCGGACACTAGTCTTTCCTGACTCGACTCGAAAGGTTGAAGGTCGAGGCGAAGCCCAGCAGCAAGAACAGTGCCGCTGCAAGTGATGCCCACTTAGCACCGTCGGTGAATGACTCTCCGGCGGCTAACTGAATCTCATCGGCGATTGCCTGCGGCACCTGCTGGGCCTGTAAACCTTCGCTGAGCTGCGGGATCGCTCCTCCTGCAGACTCAACCACGGCATCAACCAAGACCACGCTCTGGCTGGTTTCAACATTGAGCTTGGCCAACTTATCCTCGAAAGAAACCTGGGTTCCGGTGAACAGCACGGTTCCCAAAACCGCGATGCCCAGTGCCGAACCAATCTGACGAACCGTGGACTGTGAACCAGAACCCTGACCGATCTTTTCCATCGGCACATCAACCATGATGACACCGGTCAGCTGCGCGGTTGCAAGACCAATACCGATTCCATAGATAAAGAGGAATGGTGCGACTCCAACCCAACCCAATTCCTCAGACGCAAAAAAGCCGATGCCAGCTACACCGACCAGCTCCAGCATCACACCGAGCTGCACGGCTCGGTGAGCAGGGAGTTTGCCAGATAGTGCGCCACCGATACCGGAAGCCATAAAGGCACCACCGGCTAGCCAAAGCAACACCAAACCGGAGCTGATCGGGCTAAGACCCAGCACGTTCTGCAACCACAGCGGAATCGCAAACAGGATTCCAAATTCACCCATCGAGATGATCATGGCTGCAATCGAGCCGTTTCTAAAAGATGCGATTCGGAAAAGGTTTAGATCTAGCAGCACGTTTTTGTGCTGAGCTTCGCGGTGACGCTCCCAGAGCACAAACAGCACGGTTGCCAATAGTGAAATTGCCAGTGAAACCGGAATCACCGAGATGGTGTCCTCAGGCCAAGCAAAACCAAAGAGCTCAAACTGGTTCTTGGTGTTCTGCTCCCACCAACCGTAAACGCGACCCTCAATCAGACCAAATACCAGGGTGGAGAACATAACCACCGAGATGATGGCACCGACCCAGTCGATGCCACCCTTGCGCTGTGAGGCCTTTGATTCACCTAGGAAATAGAGCAAACCTGCGACGATGATTACACCCAGTGGCAGGTTGATCAAAAAGGCCCAGCGCCAGCTGAAATCGGTGGCCAACCAGCCACCCAGGACCGGTCCAACCGCAACCATGCCACCGATGGTGGCACCCCAGATGGCAAAGGCAATGCCGCGCTCTTTGCCCTCGAAGTTGGCGTTCACCAAAGAAAGAGTGGTCGGCAAAACCATTGCTCCACCGATCCCCTGCACCACGCGGGCCAGGATCATTGCCTCGGCACTATCGGTGTTTCCCGCCCAAATCGAAGCGGCAACGAAAACCACGATGCCAACAATCAGCAGTAGCTTGCGACCGTAGCGATCTGCTAGCGAACCCCAGACCAACAGCAGGGACGCAAAGACCAGCACGTAGCTCTCCTGCACCCACTGCACCTCGGTGCTGCTGAGCTGAAGATCTTCAATCACCGCCGGGAAGATGGTGTTGACGATGGTGCCGTCGATGATGACGAGCGAAATAGCCATCGAGATAAAGACCAGAGCGATCCAGCGGTTTTTGGTTTGTGACATGTCTTTCCTGACCTAGGCGGGTTTTCCAATTGCAATCAGGACACATGCCCCGATTGCTAAAACTATTCCGAGCGATTGGCTTTTTGCGATGCGCTCATTCAGCACTATACGCGCAAGCAATATTGTGCCTACCGGGTAGAGCGAGGTGAGTACCGCCGCAATCGCCAACTCGCCGGCACGGGTAGCAACCAAAAAGAAAACATTTCCCAACACATCGCCGGAGCCAGCCAACAGCACCAACCAAATCAGCGAGCGTCCAAAAATCGATGTTTCTAAGAATTGCTTCGGGCGGTATTTGAAGAATGCATAGCTCAAACCAGCCAACATAAGCGTGATGCCGACCACTCTCATCACAATCAGTGTGGCTAGCCCGCTATCGCTTGGGGCACCATCCAGGAACACGAAGATGCCGGCAAAGCCAACACCGGCACCTAGCGAGTAGAGCAAGGCTCGAAGCGATGGCAACCTAAAGTCCTGACCCGGCACAAACGCCACCAAAACAACCGCTACCAGAACCAAGCCAATTGCGATCAGGGCGAATGGCCCCAGTTCCGCACCGGTTGCCAGGTCAAAGATCACCGGAATCACCGCGCTGATTACCGCGGTTAGCGGGCTCACTATTGAAATCGGACCCAGCGCCAAAGCGGCATAGAGGCAGCTAATGGCGATTCCGGAGGCGATGCCGGCATAGATGCCAGAACTAATTGCCGCTTGAGAGAAATTTGCGCCAACGAAAAAGCTCATAAATATTGCCAGCAGTAAACCAAAGCAAAAAGAGATAGTTGTAACGGTAAGGGCGCGCACTTTTTTGGCGGCGAGGGCGCCAACGAAGTCGGCATAACCATAAGAAAAGGCGGACAGTAGTCCGAAAATTATCGTCACTGTCCGCCTCTCTGTGCGGTGGCTCCGACCGGCGTCGATCCGGTGACCTAACGATTTTCAGTCGTTCGCTCTACCAACTGAGCTACAGAGCCTGGGGAGAATTCTCCCCATTCGCTATAAAAGCGAAGCGACTCCGACGGGACTTGAACCCGCGACCTCCGCCGTGACAGGGCGGCGCGCTAACCAACTGCGCTACGGAGCCAGAGTGGTACTTCCAACATCGCCTGAGTGACCCCAACGGGATTCGAACCCGTGCTACCGCCGTGAAAGGGCGGCGTCCTAGGCCACTAAACGATGGGGCCGTGAAGCTGGCGACTTCAAAAGCACCGACGCACAACATTACCCGTTAAAAGGCATGTTGCGCAACACTTTGCAAACTCTCAGGTGATACTTGAAAGTTCGGGTTAGGTTTTAAGGCAGGAGGTGTCATGTCAAAGCGCTCTAAATCATTGGTTGCTGGCTTTGCCGGCATCGTCCTGCTTGCCACTGGATTCGCGCTATCTCCGGCCTATGCGGTGCCGGATTACCCATCTGCGGCCGAGGTCGCGGCGGCTAAGCGCAACGTCGAAGAGAAAAAGAAGATGATTGCCCGGATTGAGGGCATTCTCGACACCCTTCAGGAAGAGGCCGATGCCCTTGAGGCAGTAGCGCTTCAAAAAAACGAGCAATACAACCAGGCTAAGCAAGCCGTAAAGATCATGGCCGACAAGGTCGAGGGCCTTCAGGCCAAGGTCGTCACTGCCCAGGAAGATGCCGAAGAGGCCAAGACCATGCTGGGCCAGATCGTGGCGAGGATGTATCGGCAGGGCACCAGCGGCAACACCACCCTAGAGATTTTCTTCAACCCAGAGAGTTCTGACGAACTGCTCTATCAGCTGGGCGCCAGCGATGTGGTTGCCCAGCGCACCCAGGTGATGTATGAGCAGGCCATGCAGAAACAAGCCGATGCCAAGGCATTAGCCAGCGAACTAGCCAGCGCTCAGACAGAACTTGAATCGCGCAGGGCTGCAGCCGAAAAGCTTTACCGCGAGGCCAAGTCAGCCGCCGATGCGGTTATTGCCAAGGTCTCGGAATCTGAATCGCAGCGCGCCACCATGCTGGGTCAGTTGGCAAACCTAAAGGACACCGCATCTGATCTAGAGCGCCAGCGCATTGAGGGCCTTGAGGCAGAGCGTCGTCAGAATGCCGTCAAGGACGCGCCTACCGGACCTGAGCTCTACACCGTTGGCCCTCCCAATGAAGATTTGGTTGAGAAAGCCATCGCCTTTGCATCGGCTCAGCTGGGTGAAAGATATGTGCTCGGTGGCTCAGGGCCAGACATCTGGGACTGCTCGGGAATCACGATGAAGAGTTATGCCGCTGCCGGTGTTTACATCGGTTGGCACTCGGCAACCGCGCAGTTCAACATCATGGCCTCAAACCAGAAGCTGGTGCCATTCCAGGATGCCAAGCGCGGTGATTTGATTTGGTGGACTAGGTCTTCGAGTTTCTCGGGAGATAAGTACCACACCGCGATTTACCTGGGTAACGGCATGATGCTGGAAGCTCCAAACCCTGCCAGAACAGTGCGCATTGTTCCGGTGCGCTATGGAGAACTCTTCCCATACGCGGCTAGACCAACTGCGAACTAGTAGGTTCCAACCTGCTCGTAGAGCTTGGCGATAATCCACCACTTGCCATCGAGCTTGATTAGGTTCAGATAGTCCTGCATCACGCCACCAAACTGCTGCAGCTGAACCTTGGCCCAAGCCATGTTTTCCGAGATCTGGTCGAAATCTAAAATCTCGTCTTTTCTTGGGTTGCCAAGCTCTTTGGGGGATTGACGATTCGCAACAGCTTCGCGGTAAACCAGGTATGGGCGAAGCACGGTCTGATTGTCCTTCACGCCATAGAGCGTGCAGTCGGGGTGAAAGACTTGGTCAAACAGATCCATGTCTTGAGCGTGAATAACCTCAAAGTAGTTATCTAGAAGCTCAATGATTCCGACATCAATGGAAGAAGTTTCTGGGCTATGCATAGCCCAAAGATACTTCCCTAGTGCTTGTAGTTGGCGTATGCCGCAGCGATGACTTCTTCGGCTGCAGCCTTATCTTTCCAGCCCTGGATCTTTACCCACTTGCCAGGCTCTAGGTCCTTGTAGTGGGAGAAGAAGTGCTCAATCTCATTCTTGATCTGGCTGCTTACATCCCCTAGGTCCTGAATGTGGCTCCAGCGTGGGTCCTTGACCGGCACACAAAGCACCTTCTCGTCAACTCCACCGTCATCCTCCATGACCAGCATGCCGACCGCGCGAACCTTTACGCCAACACCTGGGAACAGTGGGTACTCCAAAAGCACAAGGGCGTCCAGCGGGTCTCCGTCGCCACCGAGGGTGTTCTCAAAGAAGCCGTAGTCGGTTGGGTAGACGAACGGGGTGAACAGCACGCGGTCCAGGAAAACCCGACCGGTCTCGTGGTCAACCTCATACTTGTTGCGGCTTCCCTTTGGAATCTCAATAACTACGTCGTAAGACACGGCTTCTCCTCAATAGGCTTTTCGCATAAAGATTACCGAATCGAGACAGATGACACAGCGTCCTAGGCTCACTCCGGCGATGGCCGATGCCAGACGCGCTGTTAGAGAGCAGCTCGAATCACTCGAATTACCCAAGGGTTCACTGGTTTTGGTGGCATGTTCCGGAGGCGGTGACTCAATTGCGTTGGCTGCCGCAACTGCCTTCGAAGCTTCAAGGCTGGGGCTATTTGCTGGTGCGGTGATCGTTGATCACCAGCTCCAGATGGGAAGCGGTGAGGTTGCTGCCCGGGCAAAGCAGACCTGCGAAGAACTTGGGCTAAATCCGGTTTTGGTTGAGCCGGTCACGGTTGAGGTTGCTGGTAACGGCATGGAGGCCGCCGCCAGGGATGCTCGCTACCAGGCCCTGGAGCGGGTTCGAATCTCGCAAGCTGCGGCTCTGGTTTTGCTAGGCCACAACCTTGAGGATCAGGCGGAGACGGTGCTGCTTGGGTTGGCGAGGGGATCAGGGCTTTCGGCCCTCGCCGGTATGGATGGATTCGATCCCGCAAGATTGATCGCTCGGCCCTTTCTTGGGCTCAGTCGTGGCCTGCTACGTCAAGCCTGCGTAGATCAAGGGCTTGAGTATTGGGATGATCCGCACAACCAAGACCCGAAGTATGCGCGGGTTCGGGCCCGCAATCTACTTGATGCTTTAGAGACCGAGCTGGGACCAGGTTTTGCCAAAGCACTTGCCCGAACCGCCAATCAGGTTTCCGAGGTTGAGGAGCTGGTGGCATCTTTGGCTGCGGATTTGCTATTGGATGCCAAGGTTTCAACCTCAGCCAGGGCGGTGAGTTACTCGGTTGAGCAGCTGGCATTGCAGCCAAGTGCGGTTCGCACCGCAGCGCTGCATCTGATTGCAACTACCGCGGGTGCGAAGTCGATTTCTTCGGCTCAAATTCAGGCCATCGATGCACTTATCACCAATTGGCACGGGCAGAAATCTGCTGCCCTTTCTGGCATTACAGTAGAGCGGGTAAAAGACCTGTTGATCTTCACAAGGTCCAAGCCACCAACACCAGGAGCCTGCTAGTGCATCTGAATCACCCAGACATCAAAGAGGTATTGGTTACCGCGGAGCAGATTCGAGCCCGCATCGCAGAGCTAGCTGCACCAATCGATGAGTTTTACAAGGACAAGGATGTGCTGCTGTTGGGCATCCTCAAAGGTGCGGTGCCATTCATGGCAGACCTGGCCCGTGCGATGCAGATTCCAACCAAGCAAGACTGGATGGCGGTTTCCTCCTACGGATCCGGCACTGTCTCGTCCGGGGTGGTGCGAATCCTGAAGGATCTCGACACCGACGTCAAAGATCGCAACATTCTGATTGTCGAAGACATCATCGACTCAGGGCTCACACTGTCTTGGCTCACAGCCAACTTGAAGGCGCGTGGGGCAGCATCGGTAGAGATCGTCACCCTGCTTCGCAAGCCAGATGCAGCCAAAGTTGAAATAGCTGTCAGATGGGTGGGGTTTGATATCCCGAATGAGTTTGTAGTTGGTTACGGTCTGGATTACAACGAGCAGTACCGCTCTTTGGACGGCGTTGGAATCCTGTCACCGAGCGTCTACAGCTAGAAATTACGGAAGGGGCACACGCCCATAATGAAGATGAAGAAGTTTTTGCGCGGCCCCTGGCTCTGGATTGGGCTTGCCATTGGTGTGATGTTGATCGGCAGCCAGTTGATGACCGCCCAGCAGTTCACCAAGGTGGACACCCAGGTCGGTCTCGACCTAATCGAGTCTGGCAAGGCAAAAACCGTAAAGATCTTCGATGGCGCGCAGCGCGTTGATGTCACCCTTGCCAAACCAGATCCAGAGTATGGCGAGCAGGTTCAGTTCTTCTACGTCATCGGTCGTGAGGTTGCGGTCACCAAGGCTGTGGCGGATGCCAACATTTCCGAGGGCTGGACCGATGAGGTGCAGCGCACCCCCTGGTACCTAGCGCTGCTTGGCTCGCTCTTGCCATTCGTGATCATCCTTGCGCTGTTCTGGTTCCTAATGGGGTCAATGTCGGGCGGTGGCCGCGGAGTCATGAACTTCGGTAAGTCCAAGGCCAAGATGGTGACCAAGGAAACCTCTAACGTCACCTTCAAGGACGTAGCCGGTATTGATGAAGCCATGGAAGAACTGGTTGAAATCAAAGACTTCCTCAAGGACCCCAAGAAGTTCCAGGAGATGGGTGCAAAGATCCCTCGTGGCGTATTGCTCTACGGCCCTCCGGGAACCGGTAAGACTCTGGTAGCCAAGGCAGTGGCTGGCGAAGCCGGAGTGCCGTTCTTCTCAATCTCAGGTTCCGACTTTGTCGAGATGTTTGTTGGTGTCGGTGCTTCGCGAGTTCGTGACCTGTTCGAGCAGGCCAAGCAGGCCTCACCCGCCATCATCTTCGTTGATGAAATCGATGCCGTCGGCCGTCACCGCGGTACCGGTATCGGCGGTGGTAACGACGAGCGTGAACAGACTCTGAACCAACTTTTGGTTGAGATGGATGGTTTTGACACCAACACAAATGTCATCCTGATCGCAGCCACCAACCG
>JACCDS010074203.1_pt1 | contig 37652 bp, 35 predicted proteins | sample 7446441 | NCBI WGS metagenome assembly JACCDS01 (sample SAMN15323445, study PRJNA562643) | freshwater metagenome | isolation source: river surface water | place: USA:Blue River Watershed | collected 2017-08-17
ATGAACTGCGCGTACAGCCATGCAGCCGCCTTGCGCTCGTCCGGGGTCGACTTGAAGAAGGTCCAGGAACCGACGTCCTGGTAGCCGTTCTGCATGCCTTCCTTCCAGTACGGGCCGTGCGGGCCGGGGGCCATGCGCCACTTCGGCGAGCCGTCGGCATTGTTGACCGCCGGTGCCTTGCCCATCGATGCGGTGAACGCGGTGTACCAGAAGACCTGCTGTGCGATCTGGCCCTGGCCCGGCACCGGACCGGCTTCCGAGAAGGTCATGCCCATCGCCTCTTTCGGCGAGTACAGCTTCATCCAGTCAATGTACTTGGTCAGTGCGTAGACCGCTGCTGGCGAGTTGGTCGCACCGCCGCGCGAAACCGAAGCGCCGACCGGCGTGCACTTGTCGGCGGCAACGCGGATGCCCCACTCGTCAATCGGCATGCCGTTCGGGATGCCCTTGTCGGCGGTACCGGCCATCGACAGCCAGGCGTCAGTGAAGCGCCAGCCGAGCGACGGATCCTTCTTGCCGTAATCCATGTGGCCGTACACGCGCTTGCCGTCGATGTCCTTCACGTCGTTGGTGAAGAAGTTCGCGATATCTTCATACGCAGACCAGTTCTGCGGCACGCCGAGGTCATAGCCGTACTTGGCCTTGAACTTGTCCTGCAGGTCCTTGCGCGCGAACCAGTCGGCGCGGAACCAGTACAGGTTCGCGAACTGCTGGTCGGGCAGCTGGTACAGCTTGCCATCCGGGCCGGTGACGAAGCTGATGCCGATGAAATCTTTCAGATCGAGACCGGGGTTCGTGTATTCCTTGCCGGCGCCGGCCATGAAGTCCGACAGCGGCTCGACCGCGCCATAGCGGAAGTGGGTGCCGATCAGGTCGGAATCGGAGATCCAGCCATCATAGATGCTCTTGCCCGACTGCATCGAGGTCTGCAGCTTCTCGACCACGTCGCCTTCCTGAATCAGGTCATGCTTGACCTTGATGCCGGTGATCTCTTCGAAGGCCTTGGCCAGCGTCTTCGACTCGTACACGTGGGTGTCGATGGTTTCGGACACCACATTGATTTCCTTGACGCCCTTGGCTTTCAGCTTCGCGGCCGCGTCGATAAACCATTTCATCTCTTCGAGCTGCTGCTGCTTCGACAGTGTCGAAGGTTGGAACTCGCCGTTGACCCACTTCTCGGCCGCCTTCATGTCGGCCCAGGAAGCTCCCGAGGCCAGCATTGCGGCGATTGCGATCGCGCTTAGTTTGAATTTCACGTCTTATCTCCTCTTCGCAGCTTCCCGCACAACATTGCCAGCCCCGGTGGGAAGGTTCCCGGAACCAGGATGAATCGAGGCGTCAGAAAGCGACGCTCAGCCCCAACGCATCAGAATCAGCAGGACCACGAAGCCGATGGCGGCCGCGATCCATTGCGTCGCGTCGGTCAGGCCGGCCCACGCGAGATTGACATACGCTGCCGACAGCAGCCCGATGAACAGGCGGTCGCCGCGCGTGGTCGGCATCGGCAGCCAGCCCTTGCGCTCGATGCTCGGCGACCTGAGCTGCCAGACCGTCATGCCGATCAGCATCAGCACCACGCCGATGAAAAAGACGGCGACCGGCGTCGTCCACGCCATCCATGAAAATGCATGTGCCATGGTTTCCGCTCTCCCGAATCAGACCCGGCCCATCGCGAAACCCTTCGCGATGTAGTGCCGCACAAACCAGATCACCAGCGCGCCCGGCACGATCGTCAGCACGCCAGCCGCCGCCAGCACGCCCCAGTCCATGCCGGCCGCCGACACCGTGCGCGTCATCGTTGCCGCGATCGGCTTGGCTTCGACCGAGGTCAGGGTGCGGGCCAACAGCAGCTCGACCCAGCTGAACATGAAGCAGAAGAACGCAGTCACGCCGATGCCGGACTTGATCAGCGGCAGGAAAATCTTCATGAAGAATTTCGGAAAGCTGTAGCCGTCGATATACGCCGTCTCATCGATCTCTTTCGGAATGCCGGACATGAAGCCCTCCAGAATCCAGACCGCCAGCGGCACGTTGAACAGCAGATGCGCGAGCGCCACCGCTAGGTGCGTGTCCATCAGCCCGACCGTCGAATACAGTTGGAAGAAGGGCAGCAGGAACACGGCCGGCGGCGTCATCCGGTTGGTCAGCAGCCAGAAGAACAGGTGCTTGTCGCCAAGGAAGGAGTAACGCGAAAACGCATACGCTGCCGGCAGCGCGAGTGACACCGCCATCACCATGTTCAGCGCGACATAGATCATCGAGTTGATATAGCCGCTATACCAGGACTCGTCGGTGAAGATGGTCTTGTAATTGTCGAACGTGAGGTTCGACGGCCACAGCGTCATCAGGCCGGTGATTTCCTCGTTCGTCTTCAGCGACATGTTCAGCATCCAGTAGATCGGCAGCAGCGAGCCGACCAGGAAGGCCACGAGGAAGAAGCGCGAGAAGCCCGAGCGCATCATGATTTGTCTCCGGTACCGACGCGCTGCATCCAGGTATACAGCACGAACGAGAACAGCAAAATGATCAGGAAGTAGATCAGCGAGAACGCCGCCGCCGGTCCGAGGTCGAACTGGCCGACCGCCTTCTGCGTCAGATACTGCGACAGGAAGGTGGTCGCGTTGCCGGGACCGCCGCCGGTCAGCACGAAAGGCTCGGTGTAGATCATGAAGCTGTCCATGAAGCGCAGCAGTACCGCGATCATCAGCACGTTGCGCATTTTCGGCAGCTGGATGAAGCGGAACACCGCAAAGCGCGACGCGCCGTCGATCTTGGCCGCCTGATAGTAGGCGTCCGGAATGGCCCGCAGTCCGGCGTAGCACAGCAGCACCACCAGTGGCGTCCAGTGCCAGACATCCATCAGCAGCACGGTCAGCCACGCGTCGGTCGAGTCGCCGGTGTAGTTGTATGAGATGCCGGCGTCATTGATCAGCTTGCCCATCAGGCCGATGTCGCCACGACCGAAAATCTGCCAGATCGTGCCGACCACGTTCCAGGGAATCAGCAGCGGCAGCGCGACCAGCACCAGCGACAGCGACGCGCGCCAGCCCTGCGAGGGCATCGTCAGCGCCACGCCGATGCCGAGCGGGATCTCGATGGCCAGCACGGCGAGCGAGAACCACAGCTGGCGCAGCAGCGCCGAGTGCAGGTCCTGGTCGCGCATCACCGCCCGGAACCATTCGGTGCCGACGAACACCGCCTGGTCGGGGCCGAGAATGTCCTGCACCGAGTAGTTCACCACCGTCATCAGCGGCATGATGGCCGAGAACGCGACCGACAGGATCACCGGCAGAACCAGCCACCAGGCCTTGTTGTTCAGAGTCTTGTTCATTCAGGCCACCCGCTTGTCATTGACGTAGTACAGGGTGCGATCGGCAGGCAGTTTCAGCCATACCGTGTCGCCCGCATTCACCGGATGCAGCTCGCGCTGCTTGGCCGCGATGCGCTGGCCGCCGAGCGCGCATTCGAGCAGCCAGTGCGTGCCCATGTTGCGCGCGCTGGTGACGCGTGCCGCCAGCGTGCCGGCCTCCTGTGCCGCTAAACATTGCACGTATTCGGGACGGATGCCGAGCGTCAGCTTGCCTTCGCCGCGCGCGAGTCCCGCCGGAGCGGGCAGCGCCGATGCGGTGCCGGCGATCTGCACGCCGTCGGCGCGCAATTCGCAAGGCAGCAGGTTCATGCCCGGGTTGCCGATGAAGTAGCCGACGAAGGTATGCTCCGGCGCCTCGAACAGCGCTTGCGCGCTGCCAACCTGCACCACTTCGCCTTCGGTCATGACCACCACCTGGTCGGCAAAGGTCAGCGCCTCGATCTGGTCGTGCGTGACGTAGATCAGCGATAGCTTCAGCTCGTGATGGATTTCTTTCAGCTTCCTGCGCAGCAGCCACTTCAGGTGCGGGTCGATCACGGTCAGCGGTTCGTCGAACAGCACGGCGGCCACGTCAGGGCGCACCAGCCCGCGGCCCAGCGAAATCTTTTGCTTTGCGTCCGGCGTCAGGCCGGATGCGCGGTGTTTCAGTTCGCCGCTGAGTTCAAGAATCTCGGCGATCTGTGACACGCGGCGGTCTATGTCGGCCTGCTTCCAGCCGCGATTTTTCAGCGGGAACGCAAGGTTCTCGCCGACGGTCATGGTGTCGTAGATCACGGGGAACTGGAACACCTGCGCGATGTTGCGCTTCTCCGGCGGCAGCTGCGTGACATCGCGCCCGTCGAACAGCACCTTGCCTTGCGACGGCGTAATCAGTCCCGAGATGATGTTCAGGAGCGTGGTCTTGCCGCAGCCCGAAGGGCCAAGCAATGCATACGCGCCGCCGTCCTGCCAGGTCATTTCCATCGGGCGTAGCGCGTAGTCGGTCGGCTGCGAAGGATTCGGTTTGTAGCTGTGCGCGAGGCCAGCGAGTTCTATGCGTGCCATCTCAGACCCCCGGGGCGTAAATCAGCGCGCCGTCGGCACTGAAGATGAACAAGTCGCCGGGCTGGAAGTGCATGGTCGATGCCGAACCGAAGGCCATCTCGTGCACGCCCGGCAGCTGGGCGACCAGCGACAGGCTGCCGCGTTTCATATGCACGAAGGTTTCCGAGCCGCTGATCTCGGCAAGGTCGATCGTGCCGGCCAGCGCGAAATCGCCGTCGCGCGCCGACGCGTGCAGGCTGTGCGCGCGCAGCCCGAGCTGCACCCGCGGGTGTCCGTTCAGTTTCGCTTGCTGTGCGGAGCTCAGCGGAATGGCGAGGCCCTCGGCCAGCTGCGCGATGCCGTTAGTCACGGTCGCATCGAACAGGTTGATTGGCGGGTCGCTGAAGGTGCGCGCGGCAATCACCGAGGCCGGCGCATTGAACACCGACAGCGTTGGCCCGTGCTGCAGCACGCGGCCCTCATGCATCAGCAGCGTGTGGCCGCCGAGCTGCAGCGCTTCCAGCGGCTCAGTGGTTGCGTAGACGACGGTGGTGCCGCCGGAAGAAAACAATTCGGTCAGTTCGCGGCGCAATTCTTCGCGCAGCTTGTAGTCGAGGTTGACCAGCGGCTCGTCGAGCAGCAGCAGGCCGGCCTCCTTGATCAGTGCGCGCGCCAGTGCGCAGCGCTGCTGCTGTCCGCCGGACAGCGCGCCCGGCAGGCGGTCGAGATAACGCGAGATATGCAGCCGCTCGGCCATCGCATGCACGCGGCTCCTGATCTCGGTGTCGGACAGCTTGCCGGCGATGCGCAGCGGCGACGCGATGTTCTCGAACACCGACATCGACGGGTAATTGATGAACTGCTGATAGACCATCGCGAGATGGCGCTCGCGCACCGGCACGCCGGTCACGTCGACGCCGTCGGCGATCACGCGGCCGTCGCTCGGCTTGTCGAGCCCTGCCATCAGGCGCATCAGCGTGGTCTTGCCGGCCAGGGTCGCGCCGAGCAGCACGTTGATCGCGCCGGTTTCCAACGTCACGGACGTCGGATACAGATGGGTGTCGGCGCCGACCTTGCGGGTCACGCCCTGGAGTTCCAGACGCACTTTGTCTCCTCTAACGATGGCGCCATTGCCATCGCCGCTGCTTGCTTTATTTTTGTGTGCGGGCGATCCACTGGTCGATCTTCTGCGCGGTATCTGCCGACAGGTGCAAACCCAGTTTGGAGCGACGCCACAGTATATCGGCGCCCGAAGACGCCCACTCGATTTTCACCAAATAATCCAGCTCGGCCGCAAACAGTCCCTCGGCCAGCTGTTCCCCCATGTCAGCCGCGCTTTTGCGACCCTCAAGCAATTGGTGCGTGCGGGTCCCGTAGGCGCGCGCGTAACGGGCCACCAGTTTTGGCGGCAGCCAGGCATAGCTTTGCTGCAGCCTGCTGACGAAGGCGTCAAACTCGAGCACCGCGCGGTTTTGCGGTTCGCCAAACAAGTCGCCGCCGGGCAGGCAGGCGTGCTCGGTCCAGGTGCCGTGCGCATTGCCGAGTCGTTCGGAGATCATGTCCACCGCTTCTTCAGCCAGCTTGCGGAAAGTCGTGATCTTGCCGCCGAAGACCGACAGCAGCGGCGCCTGCTCACCTTCCATCGCCAGCTTGTAGTCGCGCGTGATTTCGGACGCATTCGCAGAATCGTCTTCCAGCAGCGGGCGCACGCCCGAATACGACCAGACCACGTCCGACGCTTTCAGCGGCTTCCTGAAGTAGCGTTCGGTCAGCTGGCACAGATAGTCGATCTCGCTCTGGTCGATGGCGACCTTGTCGGTGTCGCCGGTGTATTCGAGGTCGGTGGTGCCGACCAGCGTGAAATCCTGTTCGTAATTGATCGCGAAGACGATGCGCCCGTCCGGGTTCTGGAAGATGTACGCATACGGATGGTCAAACATCTTCTTGACGACGATGTGGCTGCCCTTGACCAGCCGCAGCGATTTGCCGGTTTCGCGTGCCACCGCGTCGTGCAGGAATTGCGCCGCCCACGGCCCGGCAGCGTTCACGACGCAGCGTGCGCTGACTTCGATGGCGCTGCCATCGGGACGGCGCAGTGTCGCCTGCCAGCGGTCGCCGACCCGCCGCGCCGACTCGCAGCGCGTATGCGTGAACACCGTCGCGCCTTTTTCGGCAGCGTCGAGCGCATTCAGCACCACCAGGCGCGCGTCATCGACCCAGCCATCGGAGTAAATGAAGCCCTTCGTGAATTCGGGTTTGAGCGGCTTGCCGGACGGGTGCGAGCGCAGGTCAACGGCGCCGGAACCGGGCAGGATCTCGCGTTTGGCGAGGAAATCGTACAGATAGAGGCCCGCACGAATCATCCAGGCCGGGCGCTGACCTTTATCGTGCGGCATCACGAAGCGCATCGGCCACATGATGTGCGGCGCAGCGCGCAGCAACACCTCGCGCTCGATCAGCGCCTTGCGCACCAGATTGAATTCGTAATGCTCGAGATAGCGCAGCCCGCCATGAATCAGCTTGGTTGATGCCGACGACGTGTGCTGCGCCAGGTCGTCCTTGTCGCACAGGACGACGGACAGCCCGCGACCCGCCGCATCACGCGCGATACCCGCGCCGTTGATGCCGCCGCCGACAATCAGTACATCTGCAGTCAAGACCGTGGATGGATTCATGCTTCGCTCAAAGGACTAGCCAACATCGGGCCCGGGCCTGACGCGATCGCGGGGTGGGCGGTCGGGTGCCGGAATCCACGGAAAAGCGGGTCAGCTTTTTTGCGCGGTTTGCCAAATCAGGGTTGACCTGACCATAATGCCGAACAAAGATAGACGCTAAACGAACAAAAAGCAACAAAATGAACAGGCTATTTGTTCGTTTCTTTTCCTAATTTCACTTTTGTAATCCCCGGAGCAGCATATGACCCTGAATCCCCGCCAGCGCGCGATTCTTGATGCGGTACGCCGCCAGGTCACGATTTCGGTCGAGGAGCTGGCGCAGCAGCTGTCGGTAACGCCGCAAACCGTGCGACGCGACGTGAAGCAGATGGAAGAAGCGAAGCTGCTGGCGCGTTACCACGGCGGGGTGGGCTTGCCGTCGTCGGTCGAAAACATTGATTACAGCCAGCGCCAGGTGATGAACATCGAGGCCAAGCGGCGCATTGCGGCCGCGGTGGCGGCGCGCGTGCGCCCGGGCAGCTCGCTGCTGATTAATATCGGCACCACGACCGAGGAAGTCGCGCGCGCGCTCACGCATCACACCGGTCTGCACGTGGTGACGAACAACCTGAACGTCGCCAACATCCTGGCCGGCCAGCCGGGTTGCGAAGTGATCGTCGCCGGCGGCGTCGTGCGCGGGCGTGACCGCGGCATCGTCGGCGAGGCGACGCTGGATTTCATCCGGCAGTTCAGGGTGGACATCGGCATCATCGGCATTTCCAGCATCGAACCGGATGGCACGCTGCGTGATTTCGATTCGCGCGAAGTGAAGGTTGCGCAGGCGATCATCGAGCAGTCGCGCGAGGTGTGGCTGGTGGCCGACCAAGACAAGTTCGGCCGGCAGGCGCTGGTGCGTCTGGCGCACCTGTCGCAGATCGACAAACTGTTCTGCGATAGCGAACCGCCGGCGAGTGTGAAAGCGATGCTGGCTGACGCGCAGGTCGAGCTGATTGTGGCGCCTTGAGGGGGTTGGGCTAGGGGCGCTTCCGCTGGATCGTTTGCCTTCAAGAAATTGATTGCCAATATGCACATTTAAATTTGCTTCGCGGTAAAATCCGACTAAATTCGAGTAAGGAGCAAGCGATGCACAAAAAACTCGGCCGCGTCGCCCTGTTGCCCGGGCTTGCGCTCGGCGTCACGGCGGGAGCGTTTGCGCAATCAAAAAATTTCGAAGGATTTGGCGTCAGCGTGGGTGCTGCCAGTCAGCAGCTCAGAGTGAAGAGCAGTGGCGGAACGTCTTCGTCCTGGAAGTCGTCGGGGAATCTGGAGCTGACTCACTTTACCAGTCTGGATGAAAACTGGTTGTTGGGGGTTGGTGTGGGGCTGAGTGTCGGGAAAGTGGGAGCTGTTAGCTCAGGAACCTCTGGCAGCACTTTCTATGACTCGGATGGCGGTCTCAGTAATTGTGGCTCATTCAGCGCTAATAGCTGTTATGAGTATACGGCTGGCAGTAGTAAAGCCAAGTTTGCAGAAAATGTTTCACTTAGCGTTATTCCAGCCTATGCTTTTAGCAAGACAAGTCTCGGTTTTGTTCGAATGAGCTTCAATTCCGTCAAAGCTTCTAAACCTACTGCAGGTGGAGGGGGATGGACCGAAAACAACATCCCCGTGGGCTGCGGCGTTGATCCAAATCCAGATTGCCCGTCCGGGACGGGAGGTGGAAATTCCGGCTCTAACCGGTTGAACGGATGGGGCCTGGGACTGGGTTATCGCTACCAATCCGATGCAAATTGGTTTGTTCAGGCAGAGTATCAATACTCCGCTTTCCGCAAAAGCTCGGATCTCGATCTTAGGCCAACGATCTCCGGTGCCGTACTTAGCGCCGGATACAAGTTTTAATTAGCCAAAGCTAATCATGAAAAAGAAAAGCCGCAAATGCGGCTTTTCTTTTGTTTGCTCATCTGCCGTAAACCACTTGCGCCTGACTATAAAACTCCCGGTCCCACCGTCCATGCTCAGGAATACCAACGGCAGATTCTTTCCAGCCCACAAAGGGCGCAGACAGATCGATCGCCATCGCCTGATGGCTTAAGTTAAGCATGCCGGCTTGCGCGCGGTCCGTGAACGCAGCCAATTCAGAGGGTGTGCCGCCGCAGATGGCAGCGATTAATCCATGCCGGACAGCATTCGCGACATCGAGCGCTTCGTCGAAGTCCCGGGCTACCTGAAAAACCGCAACCGGTCCGAAAGTCTCTTCCTGCGCGATCCGGCAATACGGATTCTTCGCTTTCAGAATCGTCGGCGCCATGGATTGGCCTCGTGATTCGGCCATGCCGTTCCGAAGCACCTCAACACCTTCGCTAATCGCCTGAGAAATCACCTCTGCCACTCGCTCCCCATGCTCAGGCGAGATCAAAGGCCCGATATCGGTGCTGGCCAGATGCGGATCGCCGACAATCAGTTGGCGAGTCTCTTGCGTGAATGCCTGTATGAATTCATCGGCAACTGACTGGTGCACGATGAGGCGCCGTATTGCTGTGCAGCGCTGCCCTGAATAACTAAAGGCGGCCCGCACGAGCGTACGGGCAGCGGTGTTGATATCGGCGCCCGGAAGAATAATGGCGGCATTATTTCCACCCAGTTCGGCCTGAAGTATTTTTCCGGTCAACGAGCATAGCGAGGCCACAGTCCGACCGGCGCTGATACTTCCGGTGAGCGTGACCCGCGCAATCGAAGGTTCGCGCAGCAAAATGCGAACGGTGTCCGCACCGCCGGGAATGAGCTGAACCAGGTTATCCGGCAGGCCGGCGTCGCGCAGGCTGTCGAGCAACAGCAAAGCCATTCGCGTAGCCAGAGGCGAGGGCTTCCAGATAACGGGATTGCCATAAAGCAGAGCAGGTGCGATTTTGCCGACAGGAATGGCAACGGGGTTATTCCAGGGCGTGATGCACAAAATAGTGCCAGCCGGCCGGTAGCGCACTTTGAAGCTTGTGGTGCTCTCCGGTGCCGATAGCCCAAGCTCGACAACGGTTCGCAAAGTAGTCAGCGATCGGCGAAACTCCTCTTGAGCATCTTTAACAGGTTTGCCGACTTCTTCGATGATTTTCTCTATCCAGAAATCACTTCGCGCTTCCAGCGCGGTTTGCCAACCCCGCAAAAAATCTGCCCGCTCTTCAAGGCTCCGTTCCTGCCAGCTTCGAGCGACGGCATTTGCTTTCGCTACCGGTGTCGACACATCGGATTCAGCGCTCTCCACGAATTTGTACAGCTCCAGCGCCTGATTGCCGGGGCTTCTTTGAATAAACTGCCGTCCTGACGCCATCAGCTTGCTCAGCGCTGGTTCCGTGAGCGAGTCCTGACTATCAAGCTCGAATAGCGCCGCTATCTTTTTCGAGTCGATAAAAGGAATGCCTCGCTTTTCGAGATACTCGCGCGTCATCTCGGCGTGCAATGCTTCCGGAGAGCCAATGGCGTCGGACACGATAATCACTCTGTAACCCAACGCATAAGCATCGAGTGCGGTAGAACGCACACAGGCATGGGTGTAAATGCCGGCGATTACGAGTAACGAGACATTTTTGCTCTGCAAGTGAGCGTGCAATTCGCCGGACTCGAACCCGCTGTAGAAACGCTTATGAATGACACGCTCGGAAGCTGCTGCTGCGAGTTCGGCGGGCGGCTGCGCGCCATAAGTACCCGCTACGCAGGGAATATTTTCCAGGCCTTTCCAGTGGGGCATGGCATCCTCCGCCGATGCCGAAACCCGGGTGTTGACGTGGACAATGCCGATGCCCGACTTGCGGGCCGACTGCAGCAGCGTTTTACATTGGCTGGCGATGAATTCTTTTTCGGGAAGCAGTTCGTCGCGGTTGAGAAAGTCATTTTGCAAGTCGACCAGTACCAGCGCAGATTTCAAACTAGACCTCATTGGACAGATTTGTGCAGAGCACGTCGTTAATCATGTCGCCGAGTTCTTGCGTGCCGAGCACGGTGGAGGTGGCACTGGCCAGATCGAGGCTGCGGTGATTTGAAAGAAGCACCTGCTCGACGGAGGCGCGGATAGCTGCTGCGATTTTATGCAATGAGAAACTCTGCTCCAGCATCATCGCGAGCGACAAGATCTGCGCTATCGGATTCGCCACATTCTTCCCCGCCAGATCGTGGGCGGCGCCATGGCTGGTTTGATAGACCGCACACCGAAGATCTCTTGAATAATTGGCGGAATAAGACATCCCTCTGGAGCCCAGCAGTAGCGCTGCCACGTCGCCAATGACGTCGCCAAACAGATTGGGCGCCACCACTACGTCGAAATCGCCGGGGCGAGCGATGATTTGATAACAGGCGTTATCCACTTCGAGAATCCGGTAGTCAACATCGGAGGCATGGAAGATTTTTTGGGCCGATTTTTCCCACAGCGCGCTGATGGAAGGAATGCCGCCCGGCTTGGTGACCACGCTGACGCGCTTCTTCCTCTGGCTTGCAGCCTTCAACGCGACATGCAGGATGTCGTCAACTTGCGAGGCTTGATATTCAAAGCGCTGCCATGCGGTCGGGTCGGCTGAATTATCAAGGCCATACTGACCCTGATAAATGCCGGCCATGTTTTCACGGACGACGAGAATGTCCGTTGCCAACACCCGGCTACGTTCGACCGGACCTTCTCCGGCCAGTGCGTGTACGGGTTGGATGGGCGCAAGCTTGCAAAACAGGCCGAAGGTTTTTCTCAAGTCATACACGAAACGATCCCCGCCCGGACCGCAAAACAGCACACCGCCTTCGTCGAAAAGCTGTCCGCAAAAGCTTTCCACTTCCGTCGTCAGCGCGCTGCCGTGGGTTGCCAGCGCGGCCTTCCCGATCGGGCCGCCAAATCGCACATCGAACTTCAGGCCAGTAGTCCGTTCGATGGTATTAATAAGTTCAATAACAATGTCGATCAGCTGAGGGCCGATGCCCTCGCCGGGCAGGACGCCGATCAGCGGCGGATTCGAATGCCTGGTGATTTGCCGGTCAAATAAATCAGTGATGTTTAACATGGAAGAGGGGTGAATCTTTCGTATTTAAAAGCGCTATTACCTTACTGCTCATCAGATTTCTCTGAGCTTTTCCGGAATAAGTGCGGGGTATTACTTGAACCGGCAGGATTCGCTTCGGCGTGCGAAGCGGCCCCAGTTCTTTGCTGGCTGACTGCAGCAAAACTTTCAGGTCGAGGTCTTTGTTCGCCACCACTGCGGCCCAGATTTCAGGGTAATCGAACTGATCGAAGACGATGAAGCTGGCGGCGTCACGCACGCCGTCCTGAGCGCAAAGCAGATCATCGATATCCAGCAGATTTATTTTTGAGCCGCCGGAGTTAAAAACATCGTTCGCCCTTCCGGCAATCGTGATACCTCCCGTGTCGGGATTCTGAACGGCGAGGTCGCCGGGATAAAACCATCCCTGGTAAAACCCCTGATTCGGCATGACTTCCGGAATCAAATAATCGCCGGCCATCGAGGGGGTTTTCACACGAAGCAAACCCTCTTCCCCCGCAGGCATTGGCTCGCCCATGTCATTGACGATTTCTGCAAGCACGCCCGGGCACAGCGTCCCAAACTGGCTTAAATCAATGTGGGATTGCACTTGCCGTATGGCGCAGGTGCCGGTCTCGGTTGCGCCATACTGCGTGTAGATGTCCGCATCCGTTAACGAACGGAGTTCGTCAAATAATCGCTGCGTCATTACGCCACCAAGTACAGTGATAGCTCTCAGTTGCAAACCCGTTTTCAGCAGCCGCAGCTCCTGCACCAGCACCTTCAGCTGATTGGGCGATGCAGTCAGGTGTTCAATTTGATGCCTGGTAATCGCCTGAACGACATCGGTAACGTTTGCATCCAGCGCCAGCGCATGTCCGAGAGCCCACTGCTTGAGTGAGAATTGAAAGCCCGATGAAGAATGCGGCGGCATCATCGTCAGGGCTCTCGGGTAATTCGGCAGATAGGCCGCACGAATCAGCGAGCGTTCCGAGGCTTCATGAAATGTATATCCGACGGCCTTGCTGGTGCCGGTGGTGCCCGAGGTAAAAAAGATTCGGGCAAATGCTTGGCAGCGATCCGGCTTGTGCGGCGAACCCGGCGACACCCGGGGCATCGCATTGAAGCTCGGCCAGTTTAATGTGTGCGCAATGCCGGGCACGTTTGCAACGGTGGGGGCGATAAGTACATTCGGCCGCAAATGCTCGGGCAGGGCCGAGGCCGGGCCAGGCGCCACGCTTGTTGCGCCTTCATGCAGGCAGGCCAGGGTGGCTATCCAGTAGTCGAGCGGGTCAGAAATTCTGATGTCTGCGACAACAAGGTCCAGTTCATTAGATTCTTTCAGCGCCCTGATGATTTCGGCGCCGGCACGCACCCCGTTCATCAGGCGTGTGTAACTGATGGTTTGCGACTGGTAAAAAATTGCGGTGACGTCCGGCGTCAGTTGCTCGCGATAGAGCAGGTAGTCGATGGGATTCACTGGCGGTGATTTCGGGATTGTTATTCGCGCAACGAGATTTTACGTTGCCATGGCATCCAAATCAGTCGGGCAGCTTCGCGCCTGCCGGACAGGAATTAGGGGCTGGCAAGCCTTTCGGCGATAATAGCCGCTCTTCAATCATGCCCTACGAAAGCTCCAGGATGGCCAATTCTTTCGCACCGCTGAAAAACGATACTTTCCTGCGCGCCTTGCTGCGCCAGCCGACGGATTACACGCCTATGTGGCTAATGCGCCAGGCCGGCCGCTACCTGCCCGAGTATCGTGCGACCCGCGCGAAGGCCGGCTCCTTCATGGGGCTGGCGACTAATCCTGATTACGCCACCGAAGTCACGCTGCAGCCGCTGGACCGCTATGCGCTGGATGCGGCCATCCTGTTTTCCGACATCCTGACCGTGCCTGATGCAATGGGCCTCGGGCTGTCGTTTGCCGAAGGCGAAGGCCCGCGCTTCGCCCATCCGCTGCGTGACGAGACCGCAGTACGCGCTTTGCAGGCGCCTGACCTGGGCAAGCTGCAGTATGTGTTCGACGCAGTCACGCAGATTCGACGCGAATTGGACGGCCGCGTGCCGCTGATCGGTTTTTCCGGCAGCCCTTGGACGCTTGCTTGCTATATGGTCGAGGGCGGCGGTTCGGATGATTTCCGCACCGTGAAAACCATGCTGTACGACCGCCCGGACCTGATGCACCACATTCTTTCGGTCAACGCGGCGTCGGTGGCTGCTTACCTGAACGCGCAAATCGATGCCGGTGCGCAGGCCGTGATGATTTTCGACACCTGGGGTGGCGCGCTCGCCGATGGCGTCTATCAGGCGTTTTCGCTGCATTACATGCGCGAAGTGATCCGCCAGCTCAAGCGCGAGCATGAAGGCGTGAAGATCCCGTGCATCGTGTTCACCAAGGGCGGCGGACTCTGGCTCGAAGAAATCGCCGACTGCGGCGCCGATGCGGTCGGCCTCGACTGGACCGTCAACCTCGGCAAGGCGCGCGCGCAGGTCGGGCACAAGGTCGCGCTGCAGGGCAACCTCGATCCGAACGTGCTGTTCTCCAAGCCGGAGCAGATCCGGGCCGAGGTCAGGCGCGTGCTGGAGTCGTTTGGCAAGCCGACCGCAGGCAGCGGCCATGTGTTCAACCTCGGTCACGGGATTTCGCAGTTCACGCCACCGGAGTCGGTCACGGCGCTGGTCGAGGCCGTGCACCAGATCAGCCGCGAAATCAGGGCGTAAGCCAGCGATCAACTTGTGCGAAAAGCGCAGTTATGCACAAGCTTGGGGCTCAGGCAGCGAATCAAACACTTGCGCCGCTTTTTGAAAGACTGCGCCAATATTTATCCGCAAGCCATTGATTTAAAAGGATTTTTTCTCCCTCGCGATTAATGGCCGCAGGAAATGTGTAGGTTGCTCTTGTGAAAGTTATTCGGTCTCGCACAAGCTTTGTTCACAAAGATATCCACAGCCCTGGGGTGAAATGGGGATAAACCCCCCCGGAAATGCCGGCCACCCTTGGCAAGCGGTCGCCGACACCCGGGCCGGCATGACGTTCGGCAGTTCGCTGCCGGGTTCGCCGAAAACACGGAAAACGTCGCCACGCAAGTTTTTTTCGCGCGGCGGCGCGGAATTATTCACAAAAGCAAGTCTTGTCAAGACGCTCAAAAATTTTCTTCAGGATTTTTTTACAAGCGTCGGCGATTTTCCTAAGTCCTTGATTTGATTGGCCCTGCCTGACTGCATTCCTGTTGAGCAGATTGTTCGAAGCCGCATAAAATCTGGGCTTTCGGCTGTCAAGCCCCGGTTACACACAAAGTTATCCACAGATTTTGTGGATAGTCAAAAAACGTCTTGCGCGACCGCTAGTTAAAACAACTTCTGAGGAATTACATTAAGTCGTGAGCCGTCGCGTCCTGTCCATTGCGCTCGATGCGCCGCTCGATACCGAGTTCGATTACCTGTGGCATCCGCGCGATCCGGACGAGGCCGAGCCGGCCGTCGGACAATTCGCGCTGGTACCGTTCGGGCGGCGCGAGGTCGTCGGACTGGTCATCGCGGTCAAGCACGACAGCGACGTCGACCTCGCCAGGCTGCGGGAAGTTATCGCCATGCGCAGCCAGCTGGCACCCATGCCGCAGGATTGGATCGCGCTATGCCGTTTCGCTGCCGACTATTACCAGCGGCCGCTCGGTGAAGTGGCCTTGCCCTGTCTGCCCAAGAGCCTGCGCACGGCGAAGACGGTAGCGCTGGATCGCGCCTTGAAAAAACTCGCGCAACCCGGCAAGCCCGGCGAACCGGCCGACCCGGCAGCGCGGCCGGCATTAAATGACGAGCAGCGGCTCGCCGTCGATGCGATCGCCGATACGGAAGGATTCCACACGCACCTGCTGTTCGGCGTCACCGGCAGCGGAAAAACCGAGGTCTACCTGCACACCGCCGAGCGCGTGCTGCAGAAAGAGCGCGCCGCCGGACGACCGGCGCAGGTGCTGATCCTGGTGCCGGAAATCAACCTGACGCCACAGCTCGAAACCAACGTGCGCGCGCGCTTCCCGCAGCTGAACGTGGCCACGTTGCACAGTCAGCTGGCCGAAGGCGAGCGCCTGCGCCACTGGCTGGCCGCGCATCAGGGGAAGGCCGACATCGTGCTCGGCACGCGGCTGGCGGTGCTGGCATCAATGCCGCACCTGAAGCTGATTGTCGTCGACGAAGAACACGATCCGTCTTACAAACAGCAGGAAGGGCTGCGCTATTCGGCGCGCGACCTGGCCATCTGGCGCGCCCACCAGCAGCAGATACCGGTGGTGCTCGGATCGGCAACGCCGTCCGTCGAAAGCTGGCAGCACGCCGACAGCGGCCGCTACCGCAAACTGCCATTGAAACAGCGCGCGGTCACGAATGCGCAGTTGCCGCGTGTCGGGCTGATCGACATGGAAGTCAACAAAGCGCCCGAAGGCTTGTCACCACCGCTGGTGGCCGCACTGCGCGAGCGGCTGGCGCGTGGCGAACAATCGCTGCTGTTCCTGAACCGCCGAGGCTACGCGCCGGTCATGCACTGTGACGCCTGCGGATGGATCAGCAACTGCCGTCGCTGCACCGCCTTCATGGTGCTGCACAAACCGGAGCGCCGCCTGCGCTGCCACCATTGCAGCCTGGAGATGCGCATACCAGTGTCCTGCCCGACCTGCGGCAACGTCGACCTGCAGCCTTTGGGGCGCGGCACGCAGCGTGTCGAAGAACATGTGCAAGCCTTGTTTCCGCAGGCACGCGTGCTGCGCATCGACGCCGACTCCACGCGCAGGAAAGGCAGCGCGCAAGACGCATTCAATGCCGTGCATCGCGGCGATGTCGACATCCTGCTCGGCACGCAGATGGTTGCGAAGGGACACGACTTCCAGCGTCTGACGCTGGTCGGCGTGATCAACCCGGATACCGCCTTGTTTTCGCAAGACTATCGCGCCGGCGAGCGCTTGTTCGCGCAGCTGATGCAGGTGGCTGGCCGGGCCGGCCGCGCAGCGGGAAAGGACGGTCAGGCCGCGCGCGCTGACGTGCTGATACAGACGCGCTACCCGCAGCATCCGCTGTACCGCGCATTGATAGCCCATGATTACGAAGGTTTTGCGCGCGGCACGCTGGAAGAGCGTCGTGCCGCCGGCCTGCCGCCGTTCATGTTCCAGGCGCTGCTGCGCGCGGAAGCGAAGCAGCTGCAGGACGCGCTGGACTTCCTGTCGCAGGCTGCGACCTTGCTCGCGCATCAAGGCATCACCATCAATGACCCGGTGCCGATGACGATTACCCGCGTGGCCGGCGTAGAACGCGCGCAACTGTTACTGGAGTCCGCATCGCGGCCGCAGTTGCAGGCCTTCCTGAAGCCCTGGATGCGCGCGCTGCGAGACCTGAAGTCACGGATACGATGGTCGCTCGAGGTTGATCCGGTGGATATTTGAAAAACCAACACCCGATTGCATGAGGTCGTCAGAACCGCTATAGTCTCCGCACGACTCATCCCTTGACCGCCTGATTTGGTCAGGTGCTCTCGGGACGACAGGCCGCCTTCGGGCGGCTTTGTCACATCTGGAGAGCGTCATTGCGAACAATTGTTTACGTCGATGGATACAACCTGTACTACGGCTTGTTAAGGAAGACAAAGTTCAAATGGCTGGATTTGATCGCACTGTTCGAAAACCGATTACTTGAGCCAGAGTCCGAATTAGTTCAAGTCCGCTATTACACTGCGCCTGTTCTGGGGCGGATGTGCGATGACCCGAATTCCCCGCAGCGGCAACGGCGCTACTTGCAGGCACTCAGAAAAATGCATGCCGGGAAAATTCACATCGTCGAAGGAAAAATTCTTGCGACGCGACCAATCAAACGCCTGGTGAATCCAATTCCGGGAATGCCCCTTGTCGAGCGGGTGCAGGTTCATGACTTCAATGAAAAGAAAACCGATGTAAATCTTGCGGCGGATTTATTGGCGGATGCATGGATGGACAAGTACGAACAAGCCGTTATCTGCAGCAATGATTCTGATCTCGAAGCGGCATTGGCAACTGTCCGGCGTCACCACCCTGCAAAGCGAATTGGTTTGGTCGCGCCCATTACAGGCGAAGATCATCGTCGGATTTCATCGGACCTGAAGCACTACAGTCATTGGGCGAAAACGATCAGTGCGGTCCACCTCGAACATTCACAACTGCCTCAACGCATACCGAATTCAAGAATTCATTGTCCTGAAGAGTGGCGACCGGAAAGGTAAATCACCACGGCGCGCCTGCTGAAATATCAGGTACTTGTTTTGCAGCGATCAGATTCGGCGGTCCCGCCGGATCGAAGTCTTCCCAGTTTCCCTGAACGATGTGGCCCGAGCCCGATTCGAGGGCCAGGGCGCCACGGTCCGTCAGTATGCGCAGCGCACGTTGCTCGCAATCGGCATCCGGCGCACTGACGGCCACCAGCATCCCTGCGTGCCGTATCGGTTGTGCCGATACGGATGGGTCATCATCCTTCATCTTGCCAAGCGCGCCGACCAGATTACCCACATGCGCACCCACCAGTCCGCCAGTAATCGCGCCCAGCGGCCCGGTCAGCGGAGTTGTCACCGCACCGATCGCCGCGCCGACCAGGCCGCCCGTCGTCGCGCCCGCAATGGTTCCCTTCGGGCTCTCTTCTGCGCCGGTGGAGGTGTCGTGATCGCCGCCGATAGGGTACTGCGCATGCTGGCCGGCCGGCGACACATAGAAGCTGCTGATGTCGTCGGCCGGAAAACCCGCATCTCGAAGCGCGGCAACGGCTGCATCTGCTGCCGTCTGTTCGTCGAACCGACCCGCGATGATGGCTGTCATGATCGCCTCCTTCATCAGTCTTCGATGGTCATCGCAATCCGGAAGTTCAAGCCGGCGAGAAGGCTGACAGATTGCGCGGAACCGAATCGCCCTGGCGAATTCAAAAACGGATGGCGAACGAACATCAGTCGCACACGGCCCTACATATACCGGTCACGCAGGAAGTGCTGCAGGTAGGCAAGCGTCTGGTCGAAACCGGCCGCGGGGTACGCGTCCACAAGACGGTCACCGAGACCGTCGTGCGCATCGATGAACCGCTGATGCAACAGGGGCTGGACATTGAGCGCGTACCCGTCAACGCGTGGGTAGAGGGCAAGGTGCCGGTACAGCGGCAAGAAGGCGACACCCTGGTGGTGCCGGTGCTGGAGGAAGTGCTGGTTGTCGAGAAGCGCCTGCGCCTGAAAGAAGAGATACGCATCACCGCGAAGGCGGGGACGCGCATCGCATCCGAGCGTGTGACGCTGCGCGAAGAGCAGGTGGAGGTACAGCGTTTCGATGAATCCGGAACGGAAGAAACGCCGGGCGAGGCGCCGCCGTAGTCAGCCGATGTTTGCCGTCAATCTTTCACTCAACGATGCCTGTCCCCAGGAGGAGATTCAGATGAACACGACCGTTGTTGCAGTCTTCGATCATTACGGAGACGCGCAGAGCGCAATGAATGCGCTATATCAGGAGGGCAGCTTCACGCAGGCCCAGGTGAAGCTGAGTCCGCCCGAAGCGAGTACCGAGGCGCGCAAGCAGGCGCTGCGTTCCGGGACCAGCACCAGCGATACCGGTGGCTGGGGCATCGGCGATTTCTTTCGCTCGCTGTTCGGCACCGATCAGCACAGCGACGACGCCGGCGTGTACGCCGAAGCGGTAAGGCGCGGCGCCTACATGCTCAGCGTCGATGCGCAGACCGAGGAGCAGGCCCACCGCGCCGCCGACATCATGCAGCGCTTCAATGCGGTCGACCTAAACCAGCGGTCGTCGCACTGGCGCAGTGGCGGATGGACCGGCTACCAGAGCGATGCGCCGCTGTATACCGCAGAGCAAATACAAAAAGATCGCGGTTTGTACAGCAAGACCAGCATCACGTCGACCGCAGGCAAGCAGACGGACACCCGCACAACGAGCAGCCAGGCCATTCCCGTGATTCAGGAACAACTGGAAGTCGGCAAGCGCGTGGTGCAGAAAGGCGGCGTGCGCATTTACAGCCATGTGACCGAGAAGCCGGTGCATGAATCGGTACAGCTGCGCGAAGAACATGTGACCGTCCAGCGTACCGCCGTCGATCAGCCTGCCAGCGCTGCTGACATCGAAGCCTTCAAGGAAGGCAGCGTGGAAGTGCGCGAGACCGCTGAAGAGCCGGTGATCGCGAAAACCGCGCGCGTGGTCGAGGAGGTCAGGGTCGGCAAGGAAGTCACGCAGCACACCGAAACTATCAGCGATACGGTGCGGCGTACCGATGTCGAGGTCGAGCAGATCGGCGCCCAGGGGACTTCGACCGCGGGCCGCACGCTATCCGACGAAGAGTTCCGGCAGCACTGGCAAGGCGCGTACGGCAGCAGCAGCGGCCCGTATGAAGACTATGCGTCGGCCTATCGCTACGGAGCCAACCTGGCGAACCAGCAGAAATACCGGGGCTATCGCTGGGAGGAGCTGGAGCCGCAGGTGCGGTCAGACTGGGAAGCCGCGCATGCCGGTACGCCGTGGGAACGAACCCGGCAGGCTGTGCGCTATGGCTGGGAAAAAATGACGGGTCATTGAATCGGCGCATCCAGCTCGCCCTGCTGGGCGAGCTGCCGGATCATGCGTATGGTGTCGATGTCGGCTTCCTTGTAAGCCTCGCGACGGAAATCGTTGTAGAACGATTCCTCATCGGTTTCCTGCGCTTCCTGGTGGTCGTTGTATTCGAAGCGCACGAACAGCACGCCGGACTCCGGCTCTTCTATCGTCATCGTCAGGTCCGACGCCGGGATCGCCTCCTGCTGCGGCACCTGGTAATGCACCTGCGCCAGCGGCGCGAACCTCACATGGTCGCGCACCAGCAACTTCCCGAAACGCAGCGTGCGCGACAGCGTGTCCGGCGTACGCGCCGTGATTTCGCAGGCATCCAGTCCCATCACGAACAGGGTCGGCTGCTCCGCGCGCAGCACCAGTCCGCGCCATAACTGTTCCCGCGTGATGGTCATCAGCAGCGGGTTGTCCGGCATGTTTATTTCGATAAGGTGATTGAATTTCATCTGTGAGACATTAACGGCATGTGTTGGCACTTTACCATGTGAAAACCTGTCGCCGGCACCGCGCCGGCTAACCGTAATTCGATACAATGGCGCGCTCGCCCGTTCATTCCCGCCGCCTCCTTTCATGTCCCTCGGTCTTAACGCCCCGCAGCGCGCCGCAGTCAGATACATCGACGGACCCTGCCTTGTGCTGGCCGGCGCCGGCTCCGGCAAGACGCGCGTTATCACGCTGAAGATCGCGCACCTGATCGAGCAGTGCGGCTACGAGCCAAAGAATATCGCTGCGCTGACCTTCACTAACAAGGCCGCACTCGAAATGCGCGAGCGTGTTGCCAAGCTCTTGCGCGAACCGGGGCAGGCCAAGCAGTTGACCGTCTCCACCTTCCACTCGCTCGGCGTGCAGATTCTTCGCCGCGAGGCAGCGGCAATCGGGCTCAAGGACCGCTTCTCCATCATGGACAGCGACGACTGCTTCACGATCGTGCAGGATCTCGCGGTGACGACTGACAAGGCGGTGATCCGCCGCATCCAGAACCGGATGTCGCTGTGGAAGAACGCGCTGCTGACGCCGGAGCAGGCGCTGCAGCAGGCAACGGACGAAGACGACGCACAGGCCGCGCGCATCTACCGCAACTATGTCGCCACGCTGGCGAGCTATCAGGCAGTGGACTTTGATGACCTGATCCGTCTTCCGGTCGAATTGTTCCGCAACGATGAGGCTGCGCGCGATCGCTGGCAGCGCAAGCTGCGCTACCTGTTGCTCGACGAATATCAGGACACCAATACCTGCCAGTACGAACTGGTGAAACTGCTCGTGACCGGACTCGGCAAGAAGCCGATGTTCACCGCGGTGGGCGACGACGACCAGGCAATTTACGCGTGGCGCGGCGCGACCATGGAAAACCTGCGCATCCTGCAAGACGATTTTCCCGACCTGAACCTGATCAAGCTGGAACAGAACTACCGCTCCAGCACGCGCATCCTGCAGGCCGCGAACGCGGTGATCAAGAACAACCCCAAGCTGTTCGAAAAGGAACTGTGGTCCGAGCACGGCATGGGCGACCCGATCCGCGTGATGGCGATGGAAGATGACGAAGCCGAAGCCGATCAGGTGGCGATCCTGCTGTCGGCGCACAAGTTCGAGCGGCGCGCGACGTTTTCCGATTATGCGATCCTGTATCGCGGCAACCATCAGTCGCGCGTGCTGGAAAAGGCGCTGCGCCGCGAGCGCATACCGTATGTGATGTCGGGTGGGCAGAGCTTTTTTGACCGCGCCGAGATCAAGGACCTCATTGCCTACCTGCGGCTGATCGCCAACGGTGACGACGATCCGGCTTTCATTCGCGCGGTGACCACGCCGCGCCGCGGCGTCGGGCAGGCGACGCTGGAAGTGCTCGGTGAATTTTCCAGGCAATGGAATTGCTCGCTGTTCGAAGCTGTGTTCAAGGGCGGCATCGAGGCGAAGCTGAACGACCGCCAGCTCGCGCCGCTGCGCGAGTTCTGCGACTTCATCAACCACCTTGAAGCGCGCGCCTCGCGTGTCGGCGCAGCCGGCAGCGGCGAAAACGCCGGCGCGGTGCTCGATGACATGATGAAAGCCATCGACTACGAGAACTACCTGTTCAACACCTTCGACGACAAGCAGGCGCAGGACAAGTGGCAGAACGTGCTCGACTTCGTCGGCTGGCTGAAAGAAAAAGGCAATGGCGGGCGCGACGGCGTCGGTGAGGAAAAATCGCTGCTGGAACTGACGCAGATGGTCGCGCTGATGAGCATGCTAGAAGGACGCGACGAAGCACCCGACGCAGTGCGGCTGTCGACGCTGCATGCGTCGAAAGGACTGGAGTTCGGCCATGTGTTCATGGTCGGCGTCGAAGAGGGGATACTGCCGCACAAGGGCGACCCGGACGCGCCGCCCGACGCAGCCGCATTGCGCATCGAGGAAGAGCGGCGGCTGATGTACGTCGGCATCACGCGCGCGCAGCGCAGCCTGACCATCACCTGGTGCAAGAAGCGCAAGCGCGCGCGCGACAGCCAGAGTTGCGAAGCCTCGCGCTTCATCAAGGAAATGCGACTCGACGAAGGCGATGCGCTGCCGCAGGAAAGCGAAGTGCTGACGCCGCAGAGCCGGCTGGCGAACCTGAAGGCGCTGCTGCAAAAACCGAAGGCAGCGTAAAAATGGAAAAGAAGTCCGCCGGTTTCCGCAATCCGCATGATCTGCCGGTCAAGACCTGCGCCGTCTGCGGCCGGCCCTTCACCTGGCGCAAGAAATGGGCAGCGAACTGGGAGCAGGTGAAATACTGTTCCGACGCCTGCCGTGGCAAGAACCCAATGAAAGGAAGTTGATGGAAGAGCGACTGGTCAATATCGAGAGCAAGCTCGCGAATCAGGAATACCTTCTGGACGTGCTGAACCAGACGGTCTACCAGCAGCAGAAGAAGATCGACGAACTTGATGCGCTGTGTATTGCGCTCGCCAAGCGACTGTCCGACGTGCATGCGCGCATGCCCGATTCCCTGCCGGCCAACGAGAGGCCGCCGCACTACTGAGCAAGCAACATGAACAATGAAAAAATTCTTGCCTCGCTGCGCAGCGAGATCAACGAGCAGACCGCGCAGATGCGCTGGTCCGAGCTCGAGCGCTTCTTCGCCAGCGGCAGCGTCATTTCCGTCGCCAGCGAGCTGGACCTGATTGACGTCGGCGCGCGCATCGCCGCCGACGACAAGGACAGCGTGCTCGCGTGGATGAACGCAGGCCTGCTGAACAAGGTCACCGACGATCAGGCCGGCAGCTGGCATGCCGACGACACCTTGTTGTGGACCGTGGTCGTCAAGCCCTGGATCCTAGTGCAACACAGCAGGCAACAGCCGCCGCACACCCCGCAATAAATACCGGCGCCGGTAAAATGGCGCCTTTTTCCGAGCGCCCCTTCCCATGTGGTTCAAGAACCTACAGCTATTCCGCCTTCCCAAGCCCTGGTCGATCACAGCCGACGAGCTTGAGGCCGCGCTTGCACCGCAAACCTTCCTGCCTTGCACCACGCAGCAACCCACCAGTCAGGGTTGGGTTGCACCGACGAAGGATGGCCGGCTGGTCTTTTCCAGCAACCGGCAGTTCCTGCTGATGCTGCGCACCGAAAAGAAATTACTGCCATCGTCCGTGATCAATCAGGTCGCGCGCGAACGCGCGGCCGAGCTCGCCGAGCAGCAGGGCTTTCGCTGCGGCCGCAAGCAGATGAAGGAAATCAAGGAGCAGGTCAGCGACGAGTTGCTGCCGCGCGCATTCTCGCTGCAGAAAGACATCGGCGTCTGGATCGACAGCGTCAATGGCTGGCTGGCGGTCGACGCGGCCAGCAGTTCGAGCGCCGAAGAAGCCGTGAAGCTGCTGGTGAAGGCGATAGCGCGGCTGCCGCTGAAAGTGCTGCACACGCAGCGCTCGCCGGTCGCTTCCCTGACCGACTGGCTGCTGGCGGATGAAGCGCCGCACGGCTTCACGATTGACCAGGATCTCGAGCTGCGCTCGACCGCGCATGGCAATGCGACGGTGCGCTATGTGCGTCATTCCGTCGAGCCGGAAGAAGTGCGCCGTCATATCCAGGGCGGCAAGCAGTGTACGCGCGCGGCGCTGACCTGGCGCGACAAGGTGTCTTTCGTGCTGACCGAGTCGATGGCGATCAAGCGCGTGGCCGCACTTGATGTGCTGAAAGAAGGAAGTGAAATCTCTGCCGGCGAAGAAGAGCGTTTCGAGTCGGATTTCCTGCTGATGGCCGGCGAGATTGCGCAGATGCTGGACGATCTGTTGCTGGCCTTGGGCGGCGAACAGATGGAAGCCGCCGCCTGAAAAGACAAACGCCTGCGTCAGTGAACCGACGCAGGCGTTTGAGATATTGGCGGAGCGGACGGGACTCGAACCCGCGACCCCCGGCGTGACAGGCCGGTATTCTAACCAACTGAACTACCGCTCCATTCAAGCGCTTGTAACGCCCGAAAGCCGAGCATTGTATCGGACTCTCCGTATCATGTCGAGCGGGAAATGCGCCGTTTAAAATAGGCATCCGAAAATCTCCTCGAAGCGGACAAACATGAGCCTCAGCTGGCTGATTACCAATGCAGTGGCATCGCTGTTGCTGCCTCATCGTGTGCGTTGCCGCCGTTGTGCTGATTGCCCTGTCCACGCAGGCCGGCTCGCGCCTGCTCATCGAGCCACTCTAGGCGCGCTCCATGAAAGACGACTTTGGCGTTAGCGTACGCTGGACAGAAGAGGCGTCCGACAACACCGAACAGAACGCCCGGCTGACGGCCGTCAGGCTGGGCAGTGCGGGTATACGTCGCATACTGCTCGTCACCGATGCGATGCACATGCCGCGTGCCATGCGCGCCTTCACTGCGGCGGGTTTCGATGTCGTGCCCGCGCCCACCCTGTTCCGTGCGCGACGTTCGCCGGACCTGTCGGCCTTCATTCCGAAGGCGCGCGAACTGGAAAACAGCAGCTACGCGATCCACGAGTGGGCAGGGCAGCTCTGGTACCGGATCCGTCAGGGCTTTGCCTGAGCAAAAGACAAGGTCTTTGCCCTGGCATGGTAGTGGCAGCGTTATTATTTTGAGATCAACCGTCGAAAGGAAAGCCGTGATGCCCGAGTCCACGATCACCACCGCACGCAACGACCTGAAGGCACTGATGCGCGACGCACAGGCGCTGTTTGATGAAGCGACCACCACCGGCGGCGCCAAAGCCGACGAACTGCGTTCCAAGGGCATGAAGATGCTCGACCATGCGATCACCCGCGCTCACGAGCTGCAGGAGGCTGCGGTACAAAAAGGTCGCAAGATCGCGCATGACACCGACGAGTATGTGCACGAACATCCGTGGCGCGCGATCGGCATTGCCGGCGCGGTCGGCGTGCTGGTCGGGATGCTGATCGCCCGCCGCTGATCAATGGACGCGCCTGACCGTCAATCCGAACCCGGTCTGTTTTCAAGCGCCGCAGCGATAGCCGGCAATGCGCTGAAACTGCTTGGCGTGCGAGCTTCGCTGGCCACGCTGGAGCTGGCCGATGCGCGCGACGCCACGCTCAGCGTCTTGCTGCTCGGTGTCGCTGCGCTGGGCGCTGCCGCACTGGCGCTGGTCAGCCTGTCCGCGCTGATGGTCGTGCTCACATGGGACGCGCTTGGCTGGCGCAGCTTGCTGATCCTGTTTGTCGCTTACGCCGCGCTTGCGCTCTGGCTGCTGTGGCGCGCGCACGCGATCGTTGCCAGCGGCCAGATCGGTTTGCCGCTGACCTTGTCCGAACTGCGCAAGGACCGCGCAGCGCTGTTCGGCGAAGACAGCGCGCCGGAGAACAAACCATGAGCGATCGTGATGCGCGCCGCAAGCTGCTGCTGCTGAAGGGGACCTTGTATCGGCTGGAGATCCTGCACGCCCGTCATGCGCTGCACACTGCCGCCAGCGGCCATACCGTCGACCGGCTGCCCGGCCTGCTGAAGGCCCTGTTGGCAAATAACCGTACGGCTTTGCTCACCGCCGTGCTGCCGCTGTTGCTGGGGCAGGGTCGTTTGCGGCGCATTGCGCGGCGCGTGTTATTGGCTGCGGGTGGCTTGGCGGCGGCATGGGCCATGCTGACGCGCGGGCGGGCAAGCGCGGAAGAAGACAAGGCCGACCCGACCTGAGCCTCGCCCATGAAAAAACCCGACCGAAGTCGGGTTTTTTTGTAACTGGCGCAAAGTGCGCGCCGACGGCCTGCTGATCAATTCGCTGCAGGCGCAGCCGGCTCCTTGAACTTCGCACCCGAGCCATTGGCCAGATGGACCACGGCGCGCGCGACTTCCACATCTTTCAGGTCCGGGTTGCCGCCCTTGGCCGGCATGCTGCGAATGCCGTTGATGGCATGCGAAACCAGCGTGTCGTAGCCCTGGCCGATACGCGCGCCCCATGCGCCTGCGTCACCGAGCTTCGGCGCGCCGGCGGCGCCGGAGTTATGGCAGCCTGCGCAGACCGCCGCGTATACCTGCTCGCCCGACTTCAGTTCACTGGTGCTGGCTGGCGCGATGGTCAGTGTGTAGCCTTCATCGGCCACCGGCTTGATGCGTGCGGCGACCGCTTCCGGCGATTGCGCATCGGCGTCAGAACCGGTCTTCGAGGTGTTGCCGACGAAGCTCACCAGCAGCACGATAATCAGGATGGGAATGGCAAAGCCGGCAATGATGGCGCCGATCAGTTGGCTCGGGGTTTTGATCGGGGACTCGTGATGTGCGTCGCTCATGATTTCCTCTGGTGGGTTGGTGCGCTGCCAAAATAGCTGCAAAGCCTGCGATTATAGACGAATCGAGAGGCAATATTTCCAAAAGAGGCCGCGTTCATGGACTGGCCGACTGAAAACCGGTATCCTTCCCGGTCTTCCTCGCGCCGCGGCTGTAGCTCAGTGGATAGAGTATTGGCCTCCGAAGCCAAGGGTCGTGGGTTCGATCCCCGCCAGCCGCGCCAAACTCAAGTTCGCCATCCTTCGGGGGTGGCGTTTTGTTTTCGAAATCGTTAGGCTTTGCCCAAGTTTTGAAAACTCCCTGCCTCGCGCTGGCCCGGCTTTCATCGAGGCGCGGGACTTTGGGAATTTCGCGCGTGCGCTTTTTGGTTGCATAAGTCCGAAGCTTTAAGTCAAAGCCCATTTGTCGAAGGTAGTTGTGAAGGTTTGACGTTCCGGAAGGAAATTTCGACAAGGCCGTCGAGATCAGGATTGCCAGACTGTGAAGGATGAGTTTCATCGCCACGGGTAGCTTCTTTTGAACTAGCATCAAAAATAAAGTATCGCTGAGGTGGCACGCATTTGACTTTACACCTGATACCTAAAAATCTCGATGTTCAAGGTAATCATTTCAATTGACGGCACCTTGGTCTAAAAAATCTCAGAAAAGAACGAACTACATTAGACCGTCGCCCATACAATGACTTTGTGCTCGATAGTATCGCCGTTAGTGGTGAGAACGCCGTGCTTGAAATGCCTCCAGAAGGCCGGGTTTATGTCGAAGATCTCGATACTACTAATGGGACCCACGTGAATGGCGAGGGCATTAAAAAAGTACCCTTTGATGAAGGGGACATCCTCAAAATTGGTAATACACAATAAAAATCGTTGCGAATGACGAAATTGCGTGCTCAGATCACAGGAAAAATTGTGCCAAGAACTCAATCAGCGATCAGCTTATGCCATCTTCTATAGCATCAGACGGTAGCTTGGCCGCATCGATCAAGGTGATTACCGGTGCTTCCGCCGGGCGGGAAATACCGCTCACTAAAGTCGTAACCACCTTTGGAAAACCAGGTATCGTTGTCGCAGCCATCACCAAACGGCCCCACGGGTTTGAATTGGCACATGTAGAGGGCAATCAACCAATCTTGCTTAACGGGCAGCCCATATCATTTGATCGGACTAGCTTAAAGCACAGCGATGAAATCGACTTGGCCGGAACCCGACTTCAATTCGTGATCATCTGACAAGCACTATTACTCATTGCAATCTGCATTTCCATGGAGATGCAATTGTGAGCAGCGAGCAGCATGGATATTTTTGAAAAAATCAAAGAAGCTTTTTTGAAAGCTGCGGACTGTGATCCGGAGGTGCAGAAATATGCAGGCGGCCGAATCGGTAAAGGCGGCAAATATCTCGGCTGGGTTAACCCCTCTGCCTCGATCACTGAACCTGCACTCACGCTGGATCTGCACACTGAATCCCACTTGTTCTTGTTGTATTGTTTGGCGTCGGCATGGTCTGCCTCTGGACAATGGGAAAATGCTGCGACCTTGATTTACACGATGCAACACGCTTGCCCCGAAGCATCGACCCCAGACGCATGGTTATTGGATCAAGACGCCAAAACTCTCACTCACACGATTAATGAGCGTGTCCACTCGCGCGCAAAGATTTTCTCACCCAGAAAAAACGTCCGCATTCGTAGTGATGTCTTCCCCGCAATTAGAAAGATTGCACTGGAGTGGCCTCGAATAAAGCAGCTGATGGCTGAGGCAGGCCGTTCGGGCAATTGGGAGGTATTTTTCTACCAGATCAGGGAGATCGATGGCCTCGCGCCTGGAATTAGTAACGCCGGAAAACAGAAGTCCCTTTTCATTAAGATCCCCTTGATTTTGAGAGAGCTACGCTGCCAAGCCGTTTACGAAAATATCCCGGGAGTCCTATGCTGTGTTCCTGATGCGCGCGTAATCGATTCCATCGCCCAACTCAAAGTCCGCTATGGATCAAATTTAGTCTCCAGATTGACCGCCTATCGTCCTAACTCTGTTTCAGCCTTGATTCAGTCATCCGCCGGCATTTATCACCATTTCGGTGACCTGTATGATCTGCCACTTTTTTCTCTGGCCGACATAGAAGCGAGTACCTAGAGCATCTCCCGTGTCAGGCCCGTTGATGGCGTTGACATAATCGGCTGCGCTGCCACTTTGCTATCGACTTGACGAACACCCTCTTTATTGAAATTGGTCTAGGTATCATTCTCAGCCCGCACCCCTCCTATTCGTCGTTGATTGCAATCGGCTAATAGTGATTTAGGGCAGAATCGTTCACAGATTTCTGCAAGCGTAATGATTCGAAAGCGCTGAACGACGTCACTAAGCGAAGCCATTTTTTCGCCGCCAGCCGCGCCAGTCCCCCGTCACCCCTGTATCGACTCCACCCGCTCAGTTCGGAAACTCCTGCAGCGTCTTTTCCGCAGGACGGCGCAGCAGTTGAACCCGGAACGGCTCGTCTGAATTCCTGTCATCGATCGCGATCAGCACCGGATCCGGCTCGCGTTCACCGGCGACCACGACGCGCAGCAGTTTGTTCATCGGCTTGCCCTCCCTGTCTTTCAGTGGACGATCAACGCGGAAACGGTGCGTGTCGCCCTGGATCAGCAGCACGGGCTTGTTCCAGCGTGCGACCTCGTCGCGCAGCGCGGCCAGCCATGTGGTGAAGCCGGAATCTGGGCTTGGTTCTGCCATGAAGGTATCGGCCTGCATCGCGAGCACCACGGCGACATCGCGGCGCTCGCGCGCCACCGCGAAGGTCTGGCGCAGCCACGCGATATTGGCTTCGTTGCGGGCGGCGAATTCGGAGACCGATGGCAGCTCGGGCTGTAGATTGTTGTTCGACCCGACCAGATGCAGCGTCGCAAAGCTCACCTTGCCGCGCGACCAGCGCCGGTTTTCCACATAGCGCGAGTAGCGTGCATCGCTTGCTTGCGATTGCAAGCCGAGCCGCTGTTTGCCCAGGCTTTCGTCATTCGCGAAAAACAGGCTGCGTAGCTTGTCCAGCCGTTCCAGCGGGTCAAAGCTGCCGCAGCTCCTGCGGTGGCAATCAGTCCATTCATTGTCGCCCGGCGTGTAGATCAGCGGTTTGTCGAAACTGTCGAACAGCGTGCGCACCTGCAGGAAGGCCTCATCGCTGCACAGGCTGCCGCCTGACTTGATGTCGCCGACGTGAAGCGTGAACGCGACCAGCTGCCGGTTCACGCGTGTCACCAGCGAAGCGAGTTCCTCGACAGGGCCGTAAGGTACGTCGCCGATGGCAGCAAAGCTGAACGACGCCGCATGGGGCGCAGACGTGCCCAGCGTGAAGAAGGCAAACAACAAGACCGGCAGGGCGCGCATGGTGGCATCCCGGAAATTGGCGATGCCGGGATTGTAGCGAGCCGGCGGCTTAAAACCTGTAGCCGACGATCAGCCGCCCGACGATCGCTTCGGGCCGTATGCTGTGCATGGAAACGAAGTCGGCACCGGTGCTGCCGGCCGGCGTGTAATCAAAGCTGGTGCGGGAGAAGCGAATTTTTTCGACTTCGCCGCGGACAAACAGGCGGCTCGTGAGCGGGCCTTGCAAGCCCAGGCCGATGCCGGCGCCGCCTATGGTTCGGACGCTGGCACGGCGGCTGGTCTGCGTGTCAAATTGCGCGATGCCGGAAAAATCGACGTCAGCGACGTGATACGCGAAGGACAGGTAAGCCATGAGCTGGTCGCCCAGCCGCCAGCCGGGCTTGATGGCAAGGAACCAGTCGCGCGACACCTTCCACCGCGTATCCAGCACATTGCTCGGCGCCGATTCCCCGTGCGCCGAGAATGCGCTGTTGACGCCGAGGTCGGTGCCCGCTTCCAGCAAGGCCGCGCCGCCTGCCCCGAAGGTCAACAGATAGCCGGCGAGCAGGGTGCCCCCCGTGCTGTAGCGCGATGACGATGAATCGATCGTTACCTGCAAGCCGTCGAAGACTTCATTCGATTGCGTGCGGGACTTCAGCTGCTGGTTCATCAGCCCGCCGGCCACATAGAAACCCTGCGCCGCATCGGCCAAACCGGCAGGGCACCACAGTATCAGCAGCAAAGCAGACAGTGCGCGCAACATGATCGAGACTCCATCAACGAAAGAGCATCAAGTTGCACGCTATCACCGGCTCAGGTTTTGGTTTGCATCAGCCGGGTACTATTCATCGTGGTAAAGCAACGCCGATTGCGTCAGATCAAACGGCAGGCATCGCCATGGCAAAGCGTTCCGCCGCAGTCCGTCAGAACGGAATGCCGTGTTCCATTTCCCGCTGGACCAATTGCTTGTCCGGTACCGGGTCGTCGTGTACCGACAAGTTCACCTTGTGCTCGGCAGGCCGGTGCAGCATCCGCAGCTCATCGCCGACGATCTCGGTCGTATGCCGCTCGATGCCATCCTTGCCGGTCCATTTGCGCGTCTGCAGATGGCCTTCAATGTAGACCAGCGTGCCTTTCTTCAGGTGTTGTGCGGCGATCTCGGCCAGCCGCTTGTACAGCACCACGCGATGCCACTCCGTGGCATCGCGCCGCGCGCCGGTTGACTTGTTCTTCCAGGCTTCGCTGGTCGCGACCGACAGATGCGCGACCGGTTCGCCGCTGTTCATGGTGCGCACGTCCGGGTCTTGTCCGAGGTGGCCGATCAGCAAGGCTTTGTTCAGGGTTCCTGTCATGATAATGTCCTTGGTATTCAGTCGGCATGCATGCGAGCTTCATCATGCATGCACATCGTGTTCGCTCTCATGTCCCGCCTCAAACGCTGCCTTGCGCTCATCTTTCGTGCGCGTGAATTCGTCAAGCGCAGCCATGTCCTGCAGCGCGTTCGCGGCGCGATAGGCATGGGCAAAGGTCTTGTACAGCGTGTCGATGTCATCGGCCTGGGCGATGCTGTCGCGCAAGCGCGTGCGCTGCTCGTCGGGCAGACCGTTACGCACCGGCTCCTGTGCGCCGCTGTCCAGCCAGGCCAGCAGTTCGCGTCCGGTGTCGGCATCGGGTCGGATGATCATGCCGTCGAACAGCCGCGTGCGGTCCTTGCCGACATGCGCGAGGTGCTGGCTGTCCAGCTCCATGAAGATCGTGAACTCGTACTCGATGCCATCGCGCATCACCGGCGCCAGACCGATCTTGCGCACGATCTGCCGGCCGGTGCGCTCATCTTTTTCCTGTACATACTCTGTCTTCGCGCGCATGGTGGCGATCACGTGGCAGGGGCTTTGCAGCAGCGCTTCGACCAGCGCATTGTGTTCCGGCGTCACCTGCCGCCATGCCTGCCAGCTGTTGCCGGAGCGGTCGGCGATCTTGCCGTGGCGATCGAGCGAGCCGCCTTCGCCGCTCCATGCATGCGACAGACTGTCGACAATGATGGTCTGCACCCCGGCTGCCTCGAACGCATGGATCGCCTCGATGTAACGCGCCGGCGTGAACGGTGGCGTCAGTTGCAGCACGTCGTAGCCTTCCGGCAGCAAATCGGCGTACAGGTCGCCGCTGCCGTGTTCGGTATCGATCAGGCCAATGCGTCCGCCCAGGCCATGCGCGATCAGCAAGGCAGAATAGGTTTTGCCGCTGCCGGCAGGGCCGGACATGCCCAGCCGCAGTTTTGCGCGGCACTTGGTCGCGCGGTGGATTTCAAAGGGTTTCATGATGGACATTTCCTTGCTCGATCGATTGTTTTCCAGCGACTCGCGCAGGCCGACTTCGGCGAACCATTGCATGCCGCCATCATCGGCCCACGGATTTCCGGGGTCTGCTTCCACGGGAAAAGATTCGCACTCTCAGTACCAGAGAGTTCTTTGACAAGGAACACGCACGAACGCTCAGTCTGCTTCGTGTGTTTTTGTAAGCGGACTGGCGTTACCGAGCGCAGCGACTGCAGTCGCTGCGCAAACTCTGCTTATTGAAGAACGCGACGTCCGATGAAGCCGCCGATGGCCGAGATGCCGCTGGTCCCTTTCAGCGCGAAGCTGCCGGCGATTTCCGGCGGCGCGCCGTTGGCCGTCGGGCCGTAAAAGCGCAGCCCCGCATGGCCACCCGCATCGCCATGCGTGATCGCGCCGATGGCGGTATTCGCCGGCGAGCCGAACGGCAGCACGTTCGAGCTGCCCGTCGCCAGCTTCACAGCCGGATCAACCTCCGCCGGCAGCCATTCGTCGATGCGCAGCGCAAGCAGTTGTACGGTCGCCTGCCGCGTGGCGAAGTCGACCGATACCGCAAGGTCGGCTGCGATGGGGAACACCTCGGTCATGCCGTCCGGGCTGTACCAGCCGCGCGCGAAGCCGCGGTAGCGGACCGAGCCGCTGGCCGGCATCGCCTTCACGTCGGTCAGCTGGCCGAAGGCGACAGTGCCGCGCCTTTCCTTGTTGTGCTCGCCGCCGCCGCCCCATTCCTGGATGTTGATCGTGTCCTTCGTGATCCAGCCGGCCACATGGGCATAGTCGTAGTTCCAGGTCCAGAGATCCCGATAGCCCTTGAAGCCCGGGTAAGGGATCTGGTCGGGCGCTTGCGTCGCGCCGTCCTCATGCAGCCGATCGGCCACGATCTGATTGGGCTTGAGCCCGTTGCTTTTCCAGTCGCCGCGCGTCAGCTGCAGCCCGTTGTTCGCTGCCGCGACGCAGGCGGCATCGCCGTCCGCGCAGGCCGGCGCCGGACGCTCGAAGTAATGGTTGTTCGCGTAATGACCCTGCGTGCCCGTGAAGGTCGCCGGATTGTTGTCCCAGAACGGATCGCCTGCCGCGGGCAGCGCGCTCAGGGTCGACATCCCCTGCGTGCCGAGCTGTACGCGGCCGCGCCGGATGCCGAAGTTCTCGATGATCTTCGGGCGCTCGCTTTTGGCGTCCCAGTTCAGCTTCAGGTCCGATAGCAGCAAATCAACGGCACTGATGTTCGCATCGCCATCGCGCAATACGCGGATTTCGGCCAGTCCGTCCGTGGTGGGCTGCAGCCCGTAAGCCTCGGTGGTGTCGGTATTGGCGGACGTGAGGTCGCTGGTCGATGCGCCCAGGGTCTGCAGCCCGTTGCCGGTGAGCCGGATGGCGCCGACCGCACTGCCCGTGACGCCGCCGCTGCAAACGGACACGCCCGCCGGGCAGCTGCTGCCAGCCGAGCCGCCGCTGCCCAGAAGCGTGCTGCCGCCGCCATCGCCGCCGCCGCAGCCCGCCACGGCCGCCGTCAGCAGCACGGCGAGCGCGCTGCCCTTGTTGAAGATTTTCATTGCCACTCCCTGTTCATCAGTTAGGTTAAGTGCATACCGGTCTGTGCCGGCTCGGCAGTGATGAACTTAGGGCAGGGGTGACTTGCGTCATTGAGCGCACACAATCAATCGATGGCACGGTGAAGGCGATGCCAGCCTCGTTTAAGGCTGAGCAAAAAGCGAAGCCGCCGCGCTCAGGCGAGCGCCTGCTCCGTAGCGCTTCGCTCGGTGTGCCAGGCGCTGAGGCGGTCGGCCTTCATCGGCAAGCCGATCAGATAGCCCTGGCCGAGTTCGCAGCCGCGATCGCGCAGCAGGGTCATGGCGGTCTGGTTTTCGATGCCCTCGGCCACCACTTCCACGCCCAGCTTCTGCGCCAGCGCCAGCACGGTTTCCGTGATCGCCAGCGAACGGCTGTCGGTATCGATGTGGGTGACGAAAGCGCGATCGACCTTCAGCTTGTCGATTGGCAGTTGTGCCAGATGCGAGAGGCTGGAATAGCCGGTGCCGAAGTCGTCGAGCGCGACCTTCAGCCCCAGTCCTTTCAGCCAGACCAGCGTATTGGTCGCTTCGTCGATGTGGCTCATCACCGTGCTTTCGGTGACTTCAAGCTCCAGACATTCGGGCGGCATCGTGCCTGCATCGAGGGCGGCGACCAGCCGTTCGCGAAAATCCGCCGACCGGAACTGCACCGGCGACACGTTGACCGCGATGCGTATCGGCGGCAAGCCGGCAAGGCGCCAGGCCTCGTGCTGCCGCGACGCCTCGCGGATCACCCATTCGCCGATCTGGTGAATCAGCCCGCTCGCTTCGGCGGCGGCGATGAAGTCGCCCGGCATCAGCTCGCTGCCATTCGCCTGACGCCAGCGTATCAGCGCCTCGACCGAGCGCAGCTTGCCGCTGCGCATGTCGATGATGGGCTGATAAGCCAGCTCGAAATCGTCTTCATGCAGGCTGCGCCGCAAGCGTTGCTCCAGCTCGAAAACCCGCGCGGTGTTGCTGCGTATCTCATCCGAAAAATACTGGTAGTTGTTGCGTCCGCAGGTTTTCGCGTGATACATCGCCGCATCCGCCTGACGGATCAGCGTGTCAATGCCGGTGCTGTCGCCCGGATACAGGCTGATGCCTATGCTGGGCGAGGTATGCAGCTCCAGCGATTCGATCTTGTAAGGCTCGGACAGGCGCTGCAGCAGATGCGCGGCGATGCCTTCCAGATGCGATTCGGAGGTCAGGTCGCTCAGCACGGCAACGAACTCGTCCCCGCCGAGCCGGCCGACCAGATCGCTGCTGCGCACCGATGTGCGCAGGCGCTGCGCGACTTCCTGCAGCATCAGGTCGCCGGTCCGATGGCCGTAGGTATCGTTGATGGGCTTGAAGCGGTCGAGATCGAAGAACATCACCGCCAGCATGCGCTCATGCCTGCGCGCCCCCTCGATCAGTTGCGCGCCCAGCTCATAGATGAGCGCGCGGTTCGGCAAGCCCGTCAGCGGATCGTGCTGGGCGGAGTGCCTGACCCTTTCCTCCGCGTTTTTCAGGTCGGTAATGTCCATCGCGAAGCCGCCGACGCCGAACACCCGCTCTGAGCCAACCCAGCGCAGCGGGAACTTCACCAGGTGATAGGTGTGATGGCTGCCATCGGGATGGGTCAGCGCCACTTCCAGTTCGTCCGGCGCGCCGCTCTGCAGCACATCGGCGTTCGACTGCATCACGCGCTCGGCCAGCGCTGGCGGGAATACCTCGCGCATGGGCTTGCCGAGAATTTCCGCCTCCGGCAAGCCGAGCACGGTGGCGAAACTGCGGTTGATCAGGTGAATTCGGCCTTCGAGATCCTGCATCGACACCAGCACCGGCGTGTGGTCGACCAGACTGCGCAATTCCGAGCGTTCGCGCAGCAGCGCCGCTTCCATCTCCTTGCGCTCAGTGACGTCAGACACGAAGCTGACCCCCATTTTCCCCTGTGGCGTGTCGGTGACGGTGATCAGTGCTTCCATCGGGAAGCTGGAGCCATTTTTACGCCGGCCTTCGAGCTTGAGCTCATGCATCGCGGGCCCGCTTTCCGGCGGCGCGAACAAGGTTTCCCGGTGCTGCCGGTACGCGTCGCGCTGGGACGGATCTTCCAGAATCTCGATCGGTTTCCCCAGCAATTCGCCGCTGTCGTAACCGAATATGCGGTGCGCAGCATCGTTCGCAATCAGAATGCGACCGGCCTGGTCAATCCCGAAGATGCCTTGCGCCGAGGATTCGAGCAGCGCGTGCATGGTGCGCTCGTTCAGCTCGATGTTGCGCTTGGCTTCAATGAAGGACGCCATCAGCGCCGCGCCGCGGCGGCGTGAACGAATGTGCAGTTCGCCGGCGATGCCATACAACAGGCCGTTGCCGACGAAGATCGCCATCAACACGACGTCGGCGGCATTGTCGATTTGCAAGCTGAACTGCGGCTCGATGAACAAATAGCTTGCCAGCAGCGCGCTGAGCGTGCAGGTGAACAGCGCGAGGAACAGCCCGCCGTAAAATGCGGCGAATGCGGTCACGACGAAATACAACGCAACCGGGCCGATGAACTGCATGACCGGCAGCAACGAGAAACGCAGCGCGGTCACTCCGGCGACCAGCGCCAGCATCAGCAGGTAGGGTTTGAGGCGAGTCAGTGTTTCCATCGAGGGATGGAGTCGGTGCGACCGGTAAAGTTCAGCGCTGCCGGTCGCCCGTTATAATCTTTGCTTCTCGCGTCAAAACGCGCCAGCGCCTTCATTCCATCCCATGCAATCCCGACACAAAGAACAGATCGCCGCCCTTTTCGCCGATGCCATCCGCCCCTTGCTGGACGGCACCGACGTCGCCGCCCCCGTCATCACGCTGGAGCGCCCGCGCGACCCGACCCATGGCGACCTCGCATGCAATATCGCGATGCAGCTGGCCAAGCCGCTGAAGAAAAACCCGCGCGAGCTGGCGCAGGCACTGGCCGACGCCGTGCTGGCCAACCCGGCGCGGCAGGGACTGGTTGAAGCCATCGACATTGCCGGCCCCGGCTTCATCAACCTGCGCGTCGCGCTGGCCGCGAAGCAGGACGTGG
>JACCDS011384863.1_pt1 | contig 37606 bp, 62 predicted proteins | sample 7446441 | NCBI WGS metagenome assembly JACCDS01 (sample SAMN15323445, study PRJNA562643) | freshwater metagenome | isolation source: river surface water | place: USA:Blue River Watershed | collected 2017-08-17
CTGTTTATCACAATTGAACAAGCGGAAGAAATAAAAAGACTCAAAGAAGAAATAGAGCGGCTAAAGGCCGAGAATGAATTGCTTAAAAAAGCATTAAGTGAGGTGCGTGATGAGTCCTGATTTTTTAGCGCGTATTGAAGCGTTACCTGATGTTTTTATGTTGGCCAGTCTATGCCAATTTAAATATGTTCAATCCGTTTCGGATGTAAATGGGGCTAACTTTACTGTATCAATGGCGGGTGGCCATTATATTTTTGGTATGCCTGAGCAGTATCATGCCTTTGTTGATAAGTATTTAACTTGGCTTGAGACGAGATAATAAAAAGCCATCTTTATGATGGCAGTTCATTTATTTTGCTTTTAGTTTTTCTATCTCAGCGCGTATTTGCGCTACGTTGGCGAAGTGCCCCTTAATGCAAGCCTGACTTGCATCGCGGTCTTGTGCTGCAATAAGCTCAGCTCTCGCCTGTTTTAATTCTTCTTGCAATGCCTCTAAAGTTTTCATATTTACTCCAGTTCGTCAATTTTACTTTTAACCCAATTGCTAAAGTCAGGTATTTTTTGAAGTTTGCGGAGTCGTTCAATGTCATCCGCTTTGGTGGTGTTAAACGTCACGGGCTTAATGTGACGTTTTTTGTTGTACCGTTCATCACCTGAGCGGTGAGATTGGGTGCGGATTGTCATTATTCGCTAATCGAAAACAAAGTGCTGATGTTTTTTGTTTTGCCGACTTCTTGGTTAGCAAAATAAACACCGTTGAATTTTTGACGATTAGCTCCTGTGCGGCTCATGTTGTATTGTACTGACTCATCGTCAATGTGTGTAATACTTACAACCTCAACACGCTTATCGCTAATTTTTTTAGCTGTGCCTTTGAAATAAACAGAACGATGACCAGCTTGGGTGTGTACGCTGCCTTTGTACTCTACGTTTACGATTGCTTGTGTGTTTAATGTGTTCATGTTGTTTACTCTCGTTGTTTAGACTAGAAACCGTTTCTCGTCTTGATGAGTTAATTATATATCGTATATACGTTATTGTATAGCGTCAATTTAGGCCAATTTTTATTTATTTGCATTTATTTTTTAATTTTGTGCTATAAATTTTGTATAACCTAAAAAATGAGTACAAGAAAATGGCTAGAGAGGGTGTTATTTTAGATATAATCGGCGGTAATGCGATTTTTACAAGTTTATTGACTGGTCATGTATTATTAACACGATGTTTAAAGACGATTAAAAATAATGATGATTTAAACGCGCTAATAAATGAGCTTAATAAAAAGGCGTGGTTTGATTCTGAAATGAAGTATCTTATTAAAAATGAAGTAGAAATATTAATGAGAGGAATATGATGTTGTTAACAACGAGTGATTGCTATAGAAGATATGGTGCGCCAGCAGATGAAAAAAATATGATTTTGTGGGACGTTCCAAAAGAGCTAGAAATAGGTGTTATTCCTAAACGCATTTACTGCAATAAAGACATGATAGAGCCATTGACTAAAGCATTTAAAAACCTAATCGCAACAGGTCACGTCAAAGAAATTAAAACATGGGACGGATGTTTCAACATACGCAACAAGCGAGGCGCAAGGGATATACTATCCCTGCACAGTTGGGGTGTGGCTATTGATATTAACGCAGCTTGGAACGCATTAGGCAAAAAACCAACATTAAGCGCGGGTTTGGTAAAATGTTTTACGGATGCTGGTTTTGACTGGGGGGGATTGTGGATTAAACCTGATGGTATGCACTTTCAGTTAAAACGATAAATTCATGTGATGGGAACGGAAGCCCCTTTTATGCCTCGAAATAGGCTTTTTTATTGGTGATTTATGACAATAGCTTATTTAGATACCTGTTTTTTAAATTGTGATTTCGTTTTTTGCGACAATCAAAATGACTGGCAAAAGGAAATGACTCGTTTAAATATTTCAGGTTGTGATGAATTAACTATAGGCAATGATGCTAGAACATGGATGATAAAAGATGCCAAAATTGGCATGTGTGTTATTGCTGTTTGTATTGATCCGCGTGTTTATAAATATAAAAAATATCAAATTATAGGTTTGTTAGCTCACGAATGCTTACACGCTGTTGATTTTATAATGCAAAACATCGAAGAAGAAAGAGCAGGGGATGAGATTAGGGCATATTTGATGCAAAAATTAATGTCTTTTTGTGTTTTAAATTCAAAACTATTTAACTCTAAAAAATAACCGTTATTGCCTAATTTTAACCGTGTGCTATATTGTTAGACATGGCCTAAATTGGGGGTGTGTTATGTATTTACTAAAACGATTAAAAGAGCCTAGCACTTGGGCGAGTCTATCAGCAGCTAGTGCAGCGTTGGCCAGTGTGCCAGCATTTTCGGCTCATGCGATTACAGCCAGTGCAGTTTTCGCGGCTATTGGCATATTATTAAAAGAATCTAATAATGATTAAACTTTTTGTTTTTTTTATGTTGGTCATGGCAGTATTTCCAAAACCTGTTAACATGCCTGACTCAATAAAACAATACTGCAAAGAGCATCCCAAAGAGTGCGGAATATGAAATTCTATGAATTAAGCGCGGCTGTTTCAGAATCTTTAAACTACTTAGTTGTTCCATTTGTCACCTTTGGCATTGTTTGTCTTAGATCAATGTATTACGGCGGTAAACGTTGGTATACTGTATTAATAGAGGCTTTTTTATTTGCGATCATCAGTAGAGTTTTATTACCTGTTGCTGTTGATTTTTATGTGACATTTTTAAAAATTAGCGAGATTAAAGCATTTGATTATGCTTTTTTGACGTGTATAACAATAGGTTTTATTGGTATTGAGACGCTAAGCGATAAACTAAAACAATTTATTAATGAGTCAAAAAAATGAAAAGTGACCCTAATTACTTTGTAATCTATACTATAGTTTCTATGGTTGGTTTTCCGTTTTTGTTAATTTGGGCTTTGATTAATTGGTGATGATATGGCAGGTGGCAGACCGTCAATTTATTCAAAAGAATTAAGTAATATTATTTGTGATAGATTGATTTTAGGTGAGAGTTTGCGATCTATTTGTCGCGACGATGCAATGCCAAACTTATCTACCGTTGTAGATTGGATAAAATCTAATAATGAGTTTTCCGCGCAATACGCAACAGCTAGAGAGCTTCAAGCGGAATTAATTATTGATGAAATACTTGATATTGCTGACGATTCATCGAAAGATGTTGTTAATACAGATCTAGGAAAAATAGTAGATCAAGAGGTTATTCAAAGAGCACGACTAAGGGTTGATACTAGAAAGTGGCTTATTGGGAAAATGTACCCTAAAAAATATGGGGAAAAAATAACGCAAGAAATCACAGGTAAAGACGGCAAACCAATTCAGCAGGCCATCACAATCAAGGTTGAATTTGATGACGATAGCGAAATTCAATCCTAAGCTAAGGTTTTTATTTAAGCCATGCCGATATAAGGTGTTATTTGGTGGGCGTGGTAGTGGTAAATCGTGGGCTATTGCTAGAGCTTTGTTAATCATTGGTACTCAAAGGCCGTTGCGCGTTTTATGTGTTCGTGAGGTTCAAAACTCAATCGCTGAGTCAGTGCATAAATTACTATCACAACAAATTGAGCAATTAGGATTACAGTCTTTTTACGAAATCCAAAACACGACTATTTTTAGCAGAATAAACGGCACAGAATTTATCTTTGAGGGTATCAAGCACAACATTACAAAAATAAAATCTATGGAGGGTATAGACGTTTGTTGGGCTGAGGAAGCTGAAGCGATTAGTGATGTTTCATGGGATACGTTAATCCCGACGATCAGAAAATCAGGCTCTGAGATTTGGATTAGTTTTAATCCTCGTTTTGAAGATGACCCAACATATCAACGCTTTGTTGCTAAACCACCTGAAAACAGTCATATCCTTAAACTTAACTGGTCGGACAATAAATATATATCCAGTGAATTAATCAGCGAAAAAGACGACTTAAAAGCGCGTGATTATGATAAGTATTTGTGGGTGTGGGAGGGTCACTGTCTTAAAGTCTTAGAGGGTGCGGTTTATCGTGATGAGATGCGACAAATGCGCGAACAAGGGAGAATTACAAGTGTACCGTATGAATCAAGTAAGCCAGTTTATACGTTTTGGGATTTAGGCTTTGGTGATTCAACGGCGATATGGTTTGTGCAAATGGTAGCAATGCAATATCGCGTTATTGATTACATTGAGGATAATAGAAAAGCAGTCGATTTTTACGTTAGAGAGATTCAGAAAAAACCTTATGTTTATGAGCGTCATTACTTGCCCCATGACGGCAATCATGCCAATTTAGCAACGGGTAAGACAATAAAAGAGATTGTCGAGGGTTACGGCTTAAAAGTTCAGATAGTGCCACAAATCGGATTGGATAACGGCATTAATGCGGTACGTATGGCAATGCCTAATGTGTGGATTGATGAAAACAAGTGCAAAGAGGGAATAAAAGCATTAGAGTATTATCATTACGAACACGACAAAAACGGCAATAGACGAAATACACCTACTCACGATTGGTCTAGTCATGGGTGTGATGCGTTTAGATATATGGCTGTTGCGTTTAAAGAAACTGTTGCAATTAAGCCGTACACGCCAAAACTTTACGGCTCTAATAGTTGGATGGGTTAACCATGAATTTTGAAGAAATTAAGAAGCTTATCGAGACTGACAAGCAATCGGTAAGTGAAAATAGACGAGAAATGCTAGACGATCAAAAGTTCGCGGCTGGTGAGCAGTGGCCTGATGATATTGCAAAAAAACGTCAAGCAGAGGGGCGGCCTATTCAGACAATTAACCGATTGCCAGCGTTTATTGACCAAGTTGTCGGTGATGCGCGTCAAAATCGGCCGTCTATTAAGGTTCACCCTGCTGAGGATGGGGATGTTGATGTCGCAAATATTTACGACGGTTTGATTCGTGCGATTCAAAACGAGTCTAACGCGGACTTTGCTTATGATACAGCTATTGAGCATACCGCTACTTTCGGATTTGGTGCATGGCGTATTAAAACTGACTATGAATCACATGACACATTCAATCAGATCATTTTAATTGAGCGTATTGTAAACCCTCTCAACGTGTATTTTGATAAAAACGCACAGCAGCCCGATTATTCCGACGCTCGTCGTGTTTCTTACTTATCACAAATACCTAAAGATGAGTATAAAAAGCGTTGGCCTAAAGCTGAGGTATCAGATTTTAAAGACTTTGACGCTGAGTGGCTCGGTCAAGATGACTGTGTGGTCATTGCTGAATTTTGGTACAAAGAAGATGAAGAGGCAACGCTTTATCTTGTGCAAGATGAAGATGGTAATTATCAGACTACACTAGAAAAGCCACCTGTTTTTATCCGTATTGTTGACCAACGAAAGACCTATATTCCTAAAGTCAAAATGTGTATTTGTTCGGGTGCTGGAACGCTTGAGGAAAGCGATTGGGCAGGGCAATACTTGCCAATTGTCGGTGTAAACGGTAAAGAGGATTTAGTTGACGGTAAGCGAATGCTACGTGGTTTAGTGCGATTCTCGAAAGACGCACAACGCATGTATAATTATTGGCGTACTGTTGATACTGAACAAAAAGCACTAGCTCCTAAAGCTCCCGTTTTAGTGTCAGCTACACAAATTCAGGGCTTAGAAAAGTTTTGGCAGCAGTCGTTGACAGAAAACTTGCCTTATCTTGTTTATAATCCTGACCCTAACGCCCCACAGCCACAACGTTTAAATGCTGGAATCATGGACAAGGGCGCGAATGAAGCGGCTTTGATGTGCGTTGACGAAATGAAAAGCACGACAGGCATTTATTCTGCTAGTTTAGGTGAGCAAGATAACGAGAAGTCAGGCCGCGCAATTTTAGCTCAACAAAGAAAAGGCGATACGGCTAACTTCGCGTACTTTGACAACGTATCAAGAGCGATACGCTACACAGGCCGTGCTATTATTGATTTGATTCCTAAAATTTATGATTCGGCTCGCGTTATTCAAATCATGGGTGCAGATGGAGAGAAGAAATTACAGCGAATCAATCAATTAGCCGAAGTTGACGGACAACAAAAATTCTTAGACTTATCTGTCGGTAAATATGATTTAGTCGTAACGCAAGGTTCTAACTATGCAACAAAACGTATTGAAGCCTTAAATAGCATGGTTGAGATTGCTCGCGTTAATCCTGCAATCATGGAAATAGCAGGTGATTTAATTGTTAAGGCTATGGATTGGGACGGGGCTGAGGAAATTGCAGAACGATTAAAGAAAACACTGCCACCACAACTGCAAGATCAAGACCCTAACGGCTTGCCTCCCGAAGTGCAGGGAATTATTGAACAAGGCAAAGCTCAAATTGACGAGTTAACCGCTAAACTTAAAGAATTAGAATCAGGTTATGAGCTAAAAGAAGATGAGCTACGTCTCAAGAAGTACGAAATTGACGTTAAAGCCGAGTTAGAACTTGCCAAACTGTCACAAGGTACGACTTATACGCCTGAACAAGTGCAAGACATTGTTAACCGTCTTTTAATGAATGCCGCTAGTCAGCCAGAGTTAGAAGAAACCGAGCAAGAAGAACCTGAAATTGAGGATGTGCCAAATGGCCAAGAAACGCAAATGCAAATGATGCAACAACCGATTGAATTAGAGCAAGAATCAGAATTACCACCTGATTTAATGCTACCTAATTTGACAAATAACGAGCAAGATAATATAGTTTAATTACTAGCTAGTGCTAGGTTCGCTGTGATAGCGCAATAGTCCGATACAAGGTATATATCCCATGAGTGATTTATCTCAGTCTGCTGAAATTGTGGAATCAGCCCCACAGGTCGAACCGTCAGACGTTGAATCTGAAAAGGTTGATACTGTTGAACAAAAAGAAACAACAGAGCAACCCGAAGAAGAAAACGACAATGACGACAGCCTACCCAAAGGCGTTAAGAAACGTTTAGATAAATTAACCCGTCAAAAGTACGAAGCACAGGCGGAAATTAATCGGATGCGTTCCGAGCTTGAACAATTAAAAGCTCAAACACAGCCCGAGATTAAAGAGCCTGATATTGCTGATTTTCCTAATGTAGAGTCGTATGCTAAAGCGTTAGCCAAGTATGAGTTACAACAAGTACAAAGCCAACAACAACAAGCATACAACCAACAATCAGAAGCTCAAGCAATCGCTAACGACTGGGCGCAAAAAACAGCTAAATTTAAAGCTGTTGCTCCTGATTTTGACGAAAAATTCGCTATTGTTTCCAATATTGAATTTGCACCTAGCACTATCTCGGAAGTGGCTAAGCATGAAAAAGGCGCGGAAATCGCGTATATGCTCGGTCAAAATCCTAGTGAGGCTTATCGCATTGCATCTTTGCCACCAATGCAACAGTTAATGGCAATCGGTGAAATTGCAGCAAGTGCAAAATTTAACAAACCAAAACAGACCACAAGTGCGCCAAAACCTGCTCCGACTGTTAACGGCTCTAGTCCTAATTCAGACCCAAGAGCAATGTCAACAGAGCAATATATCAAATGGCGTAACCAACAAAAGACTACTAAGAGATAAACACTATGGCTAATAACTTAATTACCAGCTCAATTATTACCAACGAAACATTGCGTATTTTACACAATAACTCCGCGTTTTTGGGTAATATTAATACTGAGTTTGAAGATTCATTTGCAAAAAAAGGCGCAAAGGCAGGTTCTGTTGTTAACGTCCGTCGCCCTGTGCAATTAACAGTTCGTGATGGTGCAACCGCAAACATCCAAGATGTGAACGAAACCACAGTTCCAGTTACAATGGAACAAGAATTTGGTATTGATTGGGCTTTTTCTGATTACGATTTAAAATTAAGTATTGATGAATTTAGCAAACGTTACTTAGAGCCAGCAGGTAAACGCTTGGCTGCTGAGTTAGACAAACGAATTGCAACGCGCTTCTATCGCGGTGTCGCCAACTTTTCAGGCACGGCGGGCACAACATTATCAACGGCTCAAGGTGTGCTTGATGCTGCTGTGTTGTTAGACAATGAGTCATGTCCGCGTGATGATGGTCGTATGCTTGCATTAAGCCCATTAGCCAACAGCAAATTAGTTGGCGGCATGAGTGGTTTATTTAACGATCAAGCCACTTTAGGCCGTCAGCTAAAATCAGGCATGATGGCGACTAACTTGGGTGTCGACTTCATTATGAGCCAAAACTTGCCAACTCATACCGTAGGCGGTTTAGGCGGTACACCATTGGTTAACGGTGCTAACCAAGGTTTAATTAACTCAGGCTCTACAGACAACCCATACGGATCAAGCACTTCTTTAGTGACCGACGGTTGGACTGCTGCCGCTGCTAACCGTTTAAAACGTGGTGATGTGTTTACGATTGCAGGCGTTTATGCGGTTAACCCAGAAACCAAACAAAGCACAGGTGCATTGCGTCAATTTGTCGTAACTGCTGACGCTGCCTCCGATGGTTCGGGTAACTTAACTGCTGTGATTTATCCTGCAATTATTGCTGGCGGTGCTTATCAAAACGTAACTGCTCGCCCTGCTGATAATGCGGCTATCACAGTGTTAACAGGTACAGCTTCAACCGATTACACACAAAACATTTTATTCCATCGTGACGCTTTTACGCTTGTAACTGCCGATATGGAAGTGCCGAACGGTATGGACATGGCTGAAAAAGCTATGTACGACGGTGTATCATTGCGTTTTGTTCGTGGTTATGACATTACAAATAACCGTCGAATCTGTCGTTTTGATATGTTGGCTGGTTATGGCTTGTTACGTCCTGAGTGGGCGGTTCGTATTACCAACTAATAACCTCTCGTTGCTCAGGGATGAGCATTTTTCTAAAGGTGGCACATGGTCACAACCGATTTAATACGCTCGTCGCTTCGTTTAATCGGTGCGATTAGTTCAAGCGAAACTCCTGCAAGCGACGAAACAATAGACGCTTTAGAATCATTAAATTTGCTTTTAAGCTCTTGGGGCGCGTCTCGTTTTTTATCTAAAAACACTCAAACAATTACGCATACTTTAACTGGTGCAACATCTTATACAATCGGTAGTGGTGGTGATATTAACACGACTAACCCGACTGATATTTACACGGCAAAATATACAAACGGTGGTTTAGACTACACGCTAAAAGTTATTGATTTTGTCGATTATGAACAAATTTCGGTTAAAAATATTAGCTCTATTCCTGAATTTATTGCATTAAAGCCCGATTATCCGCTAAGTACTATTTATTTATACCCCACTGCAACAGGTGGCACACTGACGATTAACGCGGTCACGCCAAAAGCCGATTTAGATACAGATACAAACTTATCAAATACTTATCCGCCTGAGTGGATTCGTGCATTAAAGTACAATTTAGCGGTCGAGATTGCGCCCGAATATGGCGTAACTGTATCGGCTGAAATTGCAGCCTTGGCGCGTGAATCTAAAGATATTGTTATGCGGTCGATGGTGTCAATTCCATCTGCTAAATTTGACCCATTGCTAGATTGTGGTAATCGTGGTGGTAATATTTTAGGTGGGTTTTACTGATGAAAATACCGTTTTTTGGCGGCCAAAAGAGAGGGTTTAGTAAAAACCAAAACACACAAGAAACGATAAACATGTTTCTTGAGTTAGACAGCAGCGAAACAGATACAAATATTAGTCTAATTCGTGTCGATGGTAAAAAAGCTTTTATTGAACTCCCATCTGTGCCAATTTACGCCATGCTTGAATTTAGGGGCTATTTGTATGTAGTGACTGAAACTCAAGTGTATAAAGTAATTTCTAACGGGTCATATTTAACGCTTGGTTCTGTCAATTGTGACAAGCGCACCACAATGACAGTTAATAATTCGGGCGAGATTTTAATTGTTTCGGGTAATAACGGCTATGTATTAAATACTGATACAAGCATTTTGACACAAATTACAAACCCTGCTTTTTATGGCTCTGCTCGTGTTGATTATTTAGACGGATATGGTGTGCTTATTAAACCCAATAGCCAACAATTCTATATCACAGGACTTGAGGATTTTAATAGTTTTGATGCGTTGGATTTTGAATCAGACGCGGCTGACCCTGATAATTTAGTGACTCACATTGTTGACCATCGCGAATTGATTTTATTTGGTGAGCGTGTTTCTACGGTTTGGTTTAATAGCGGTGACTCAACATTCCCTTTGTCCCGTCGTGAGGGCGCGGACATGGAAGTTGGTTGTGCGGCTGCTTTTTCTGTTGCCAAAATTGATAACACAGTATTCTTTTTGGGTCGTTCGAGTCATGGCACAGGCTTGGTATATAAACTTAATCAATACGTCCCACAAATTATCAGTAACCGAGGTATTGAGCATTTAATCAATTCTTTTGATGTGATAGATGATGCTTTCGCGTTTACTTATCAAAAAAATGGGCATTCTTTTTATGTGCTGACGTTTCCAACAGAGAAAAAAACGCTAGTTTATGATGCTGCAATTGCTGACCCTGACTTAGCTTGGCACATTAGAGAAACATACGATAAAGGTCGAGACAGATCAAATTGTTATGCTTTTGCTTTTGGATTGCATCTTGTCGGTGATTTTGAAACGGGTGTTATTTATCAGTTGGATGAAGATACGCATTTGGATGGTGGTCAACCGATTGCGTGGTATCGCACAGGTCAACACATTATTAGTGATTACAAACGATTACGGCATAAAGAAGTGGTGCTAAACTTTGAGCGTGGTGTGGGCTTAGAGTCAGGTGATGACCCACTTTGCTATCTAACCTATTCAGATGATGGCGGACATACATTTATAACTCCGCGTGAATGTAACATGGGTGTAATTGGCCAACGTAAAAACCGTACAATGTGGGCTAGGCTTGGTCAATCACGCGATAGAGTTTATAAAGTGTTCGGCTCTGCACCTGTTAAAACGGTTTTAAACGGTGGCTATATTGAGGCGGAACAGTTAAATGGCTAACATTCCATCACCTGCCAACTTAAACATAAATGACAGTAGAGCGTTAAAAACTTGGCTCTACCAGTTATGGCAAGGCATTGGCGGAACAACAACAACACCAAGTCAGATAACATCAATAAATGATATTTTAGAAAAATCCACAAGCGAAAGATATGTTGTTGTTGATAGTTTAAGCGATTTGCCATCTCCAGTATCGGGAGTTATTACGCTTGCTGATAATTATACTTACTTGTTTGTAACTGTTATTGATTTGCTTGGCAGTCGTTTGGTTTGTGGTCAAAACACGACGATATTGGGTACAAGCTCTGAGAACTGCCGTATCAAATCAACAGGCTTGATTGGTAGCGCATTAATTAGTAGTGCGTGGTCAATGCCACTTCGACATATTACAATTGAGGCGTCAATAGCGTTAAATTTAGATGCAAGTGCAAATGCAAATCAAGCCATTGATTGGTTTGGTGTTAATTTTACAGATTGTGCGACGATTGGAACAATCAAAAGCTACACTAATTTCATTATGGCGGACTCTGCTTTTTTGAACAGTGGAAATTTAACTTTTGATGGGACAATTGGGACTATTGGATTTACACAATGTCTTTTTGATACATCAGCAACAAGCACTGGTATTATTTTGCCAAGCTCGCTAACAGTGTCTCGGCGTTTCAGGATTATATACTCATCATTTGTCACTTTGGCAGGGGAGACAAGTTTAAACGTCAGCACAAGCGCATCTATCCCTGTCGATGGCTACATTCTTGACACTGTCAATTTTAGCGGCGGAGGGACATATATTGCAGGTGTTCAACACAATGATAATAAGTCGTTGTTTGTGTCTAATAAAAATATAAGTAATAGCGCATCTATTGCGTTTATGACCATGCAAGCAAACGCAACGGCTACCACAATTGCGGCATCAGGAACACAAGTAAAAATATCAGGGACAACAACGCTGCAAGCCATTAGTCAGAAATTTACAATGCCAACAAATAACCGTTTAACTTATAACGGGGCAATAACTAGAGACTTTATGATTCAGGTTACTGCATCATTAGAGGCTGGCAATGGGCAAGAGCTTGGCATGTACATAGCTAAAAACGGCACAGTACAAACAACTAGCACAAACATGGGGACAACAGGCGGAACAGGTCGGGCAGATAATAATGCGTGTCAAATGATTATTAGCTTATCAACTAATGATTATATTGAGGTTTTTGTAAGTAATGAAACAGCAGCGACAAATATTACAGCCACATATCTATCTGTTATTATTGAGTCTGTAAACTAATGACGCATTTATTCGCTGCATATCTCTCTTGCAAAGACCGTTTTGATACGTTTGTTACGTTTGAGATGTTCAGCGAGTTAATGAAGAATTGGGAATTAATACCGCTTAATGTTGGGGATGAAGTAGCAGGGGCTATATTTTTTAATGGCAATCATGTCCATGTTTGTGTATTGCCAAAGTTTGAAAAGCGTTGGCTAACTAAACGGCTTTATAAGATGATATTTGTAGATAAATTAACGCAATATGGTGAATTGTTTACAGGTATAATCAAAGGTAATGAAATAGGCCGCGAATTTGTTGAACGATGCGGCTTTAGGGTTTATGATGAATATGCCAATGTAGTTATATATCGGCTTGGGGGTTAAGATGGGTTTAGAAATCATTAAGGGCGGCCTAGATTATAGAGCCTCCAAAAAAGCAGCTAAAGCACAAGAAGAAGCGGCGGGACAAGCTAGTCAAGTAGCTCAAGAGTCAACCGACAAACAACTTGAGTTGATGCGTCAGATTTGGGAGCAACAACAAAAAGATCAATCACCGTATTTGCAGCAAGGCCAACAAGCTATAGGCAGATTAGGTGATTTAACTCTTGGTGGTGATAACTTTCAATCATACCTAAAAGATCGCGGCTTAGGTGGTGGTCAATTCAGTGTCAATAATCCACAATACCAATTTTTACAAAAGCAAGGTATGCAAGCTTTAGAGCGTAGTGCTGCGTCGCGCGGTCGTCATTTAGGCGGCGCACAATTAAAGGCTTTAAATGAGTATGGTCAAGGCTTAGCAAGTCAACAATACGACAAAGAATATGATCGGGCAGCCCAAGAATATGGCAATTATTACAACCGTTTAGCCTCATTGTCTCAAGGCGGCCAACAAGCAGCGCAATCATTGGGCGGCATGGGTTCTAATTATTCAGCAAATGCAGCTAATACCTTAGGCTCGTTATCGTCTCAACTTCAAAACAATATTGGACAAGGCGCGAATGCTCGGGCTAGCGGCTATATTGGCAAGGCTAATGCTATCGGTGGTGCAATGCAGCAAATGACAGATAACGCGTTTAGATTGGCTTCGCTATTTGGTGGAGGTCGTTAACATGGCTTTTGCAATTAACCCAAGTATTGCATTAGGTATTCAAGATCGCGATTTTGGGCGCGGTTTTGACAAAATGCAAGATTATCAGGCTAAGCGGCTTGAACTTGACCGTTTGCGCGAACAATTCAACGAAGAAAAAGAAGCGCGTTTACGCCAAAAGCAAATGCAACAAGGCATTGCTAGCGAGTTGCAGAAAATGCAACAAGGCACACCAGCACAATACCGCACCGATTTTGTCCAAACAATACCGACGGGTCAAATGCCTCAAGGTATGACAGGGGTTTTAGCGTCAGAACGTGGCCAAAACTTGCCAACGCCTGATTTGTTTGGCGAAAACATTTTAAAGGGTAATTTTGACGTAAGACGCGAAATGACTGCACCCGAAGTCAAAGGGGTTACGCCTGATTATTTGGATATTTTAAACGTATCAGCAAAAAACGCTTTGCAAGTGGGGGATATTGATTCGTTTATTAAGTTTAGCAATGCTATTAAACAAGAAAGAGCAGCTAAAGCCGAGTTAGATCAGCCTGTCGGCAATCCTTATCCAGTTTACAACCAAAAAGGGCAGGCGGTTGGTATGCGCGTAATGACAAAAGGAGGAAAAGAAATTGCTTTTGGTGCAGATGGTTTTACCAATGTTAAGCCTGACGTTATGACAGCATATCAAAAAGAGCAAGCGCAAATTGAACGCGATAAAATGGCACAAGCGGCCGAGTTAGCGCGATTAGAAAGAGAGGCCAAGTTAAATAAACCTGACCCTGTTGCACAAGCTCTATCTATCGCTCAAGGCAAAGAAGATATTAAAACGGCATCCGAGCAACGCGCTAAGGTTGCAGAGAAATATGCAGACGCATCCACAGCTATTGATTTGCTTGATGATTATATTACAACAGCAGAAAAAGCCCCCAAAACAGGTGCAGGTGAATATATAGAGCGCGGTTTAGGGTTTTTTGGTGGTGGAAATAAAGAACAACAGGCTGCTATGGGGTCTATGGCACAAAAAGCGGCTGCATTGGTAACTTTAGCCCAAAAACAAACAGGTCCTCAATCTGACAAAGATGTGCAAAACTACAAAGAACAAATGGGTATTATCGCAAACGCGCCTAATCTAGAGATGAAGATTGCAGCAGCTAAAGCAGCTAAAGGTTTTGCTCAAAGAATACAACAAAAATACGGCTCTTATGCCAGTGATATTCTAAGCGGAAAAGTAACGCCTGATGAATTAAAAGCGCGTCAAGAATCTGTTAATACTAGCGGTCAAGCACCTGATTTATCAATATTACCAACTGCTAACATTGAAAAGGGTTCTGTTGCTAAAAACCCAAAAACAGGTAAGCCTATCGCAATGTTTAACGGCAAAAACTGGATTCCGTGGGGAGGTAAATAATGGATTACATTATTGAACAACCAAGCAAAAAGGGTGTTACATCAAACAATGATGATATGCAATTCATTATTGAACCACCTAAAAAGAAAGCAAAAACAGCCGAACAGATTGGCCGTGAATTGCCAAGTCCATTACAGGGTGGAGTTAATGCAGTTACTCAAGGCTTAATGTTTAACTTAGGGGATGAAGTTGTTGGTTTATTAGGTGGTTTAGGTGCGGCTGTTACAGGTAATGACATTGCAGAAAACTATCGTTATAACCGTGATTTAGTGCGCGGTATGTCTAAGCAATATAAAGAGGATTATCCCACAACGGCAACATTGTCTGAGCTTTTAACAGGCATTCCGTCTGCTGTTTTATTACCAATGCCAAAAGCTAAAGCATTAAGCGCAACAGCATCAAAAGCGGCTCAAGTGTTAAATCAGTCGGCAAACGTGGCCAAAGGTGGCGCGTTATATGGTGGCTTATCAGGTTTTGGCGGTAGTGAAGCCGATACAGCTTTGGGTGTTTTGGGTGATACAGCATCAAGCGCGGCAATTAGTGGCGGATTAGGCGGAGTGATGACCCCTTTAGCTATGGGTATCGGTGGAGTGGGGTCTAACATTGCTCAGCGAGTCAGCGAAAACGCGGCTAGTAATTTTGCTAAGCGCAAAGTCGCGGAGTCGTTTTTGCGGTCGGCTGAGGGTCAAGCGCAAATGTTTGAACGTGGTGTGCCACGCGGTCAAAATGTATCAGGCACAACACTTTTTGAAGATGCTATTACTAACCCGATGGAATACTATGCCCGAAGAATGGAGAAAATGCCAAAGGGTACGCCTGTCGGTGCGGTTGCTAAAGAGCCGATGAACTTACTAGACACAACTGCAACAATGACAGGCTCGGTTAGTACGAAAGTCGCTAAAAAACAAGAGTTGCTAAAAAACAAAGAAGCACAGCGAATGCTTGGCTATGCTGAGGAAGCAATCGGCAAAGGTCTCCCTGACTTTAATAACACTGTTTCTAATTTAGAACAAAAGGCATTGGCAGACTCTAAGCCTTATTACGATCAGTTAAAAGGTGTTTCTGTTGGCGTGGATGATGGATTGCGTACTTTGTTAGAACGCGCAAAGCCATTCTTCAAAAAATCTAATTTACGAGCAACAGTATCAGGCGACAAAACAAATAGCTTAGATGATGTGTTATCAGGTGGCCAAAATGTAAAACTTGAGAAGCTTGATATTTTAAAACAAACTTTGTACGACATGGAATCAAGCTTGAAACAATCGGGAGAGCGTGGATTTAGTCGAAGTGTTGGCAATCTTCGTAAAGACTTGATTGCAAAAATTAACGAATTGTCGCCAAAAACACAAAGCGGTGAATCTATTTATAAGTTAGCAAATGAGGCTTATTCATCACCCAAACAAATGCAAGACGCGGTTACTCTTGGTCGTGATGCGTTAAAAATGGACGCTATGGACTTGAGAGATGAATTAGCGACAATGGGCAAAAGCGACAAAGACGCTTTTATGCTTGGTGTGTTTCAAGGGCTTAAAGACAAGATAGGCGGAAAATCAGGACGCAGCGAGATTATGGGAGCTTTTGAAAATCCAGCTATTGCTGAAAAGCTTAAAACAGCACTAGGTAAAGATTATCGAAAATTTGCTTCACCTGTTGCGGCTGAATTTAGACTAAGAAAGTTTTACGGGGTAGGTGGTAACTCAAAAACAGCCCAAAGACTAGCAGGCATGGAAGATTTAGGCTTAGACGCGGCTACTGATGTCGCCAACATGGCAAAATCAGCAGGGGGTGGAAGTGCTACAGGATTTTTACAAGCGGCTCAAGGTTTGGGTAGAAAATTGGTTGTTCCTGAATCAACAAGAATACAAATCGGCAATTTGCTATTGTCTGATAATCCGCAAACTTTACGCGATTTAAGCAAAATAGCATCCGAGCTACAAAAACAACGCGCACAAAATGCAGTTAGATATGGCGCAACATTTGGCGGTTTACTACAGGGGTTACAATAATGTCATTTTCTCTTTCTTCTTGGTTCGATGCGCGTTTTTTCAAAACTGGCAACAATGCGCCATTAACGGGCGGTAAAATTTACACTTACTTAGCAGGGACAACTACGCCCGTTGCAACTTACTCGAATGACTCAGGCACGACAAACACAAACCCTATTGTTTTAGACGCGGATGGACGTGCTAATATTTATCTTGATGATTCTGTTGCATATCGTTTTATATTAAAAGATGCTAATGATGTCACACAAAAAGACGTTGATAATGTCAGATCTGGCAAGAATAGTATTATTTTAAAAGTCCAAACGATGGCAGACCTGAGAGCATTGGTCGGCTCTGACACAATCAACGCGGTTGATATGTTGGGTTATTATGTTGCTGGGGATGGCGGGGCTAACAGTTTTAGATGGGATGCTGCTTCAGGTGCAGCAGATAATAACGGCTCTGTTATCAAGCCAACATCAGTGACAGGCGTTGGTCGTTGGAAGTCTATTTTTAAACAATACAACCCTAATCAATTTGGCGCAAAAGGTAACGGTGCTGACAATGATACTGTGGCGGTTATCGCTGCACTAGCTGCAACACCCACGAATAGCTACGTCGTTGGTCAAGGCCAATCTGTTTATAGTATTTCTTCGCGTGTTGATGTTACAAACAAACGATTAAAAGACATTGTTTTTTCGTATAGTTCAGGGTCATCTTCGTTAGTGTTGATCGGTAATTCTCAGTTAATTAATACGACAATTTATGTAAACACGACAGCCCCTGCGTTTTCTAATCCGTTGTGTGGTGCGGTTAATCTGCATCTTGCAGATGGTGCGATAATTGACGGGCTTTATATTCCTGATGGTAGTTCTGTTGTTGGAACTAGGGTAGGTATATTTTGCTCATCGTTAGCAAGCAATGTAACTGTCAAAAATTGCACAATGGACTATATTGCTTGGCCGCTGCTATATAATGATGACACTGCATTTGTGTCTAATATTCGTGTGGTTGATGGGGTTGATTATTCAAGCCAAAGCATAGGCAAGGGGTTAAATGTTACTAACTGCTCTTTTGGTGCTTCAAATAAACTTCAAAATGGCGACGGTTTAGAGATAAATTGCCCTCAAAAGCGTTTCTCTGACGTTGTTGTGTCAAACTGCATCGTTAACAAAGCCGTTGGTTTTGCAGGGCATGGTGCTAATGGTATAGGCTTAGGTTTTGCTAATATCGACGGCCTTTTAGTGACTGGATGTTATATAAAAAATTGTGATGGTAGCGGTGGTGGTTTACATTGCGAAAACTCAAAAGGCGTTATATTTTCTAATAATATGATTGTTGATTGTTGGAAAGGTATTGGAATTGGTGATGATGGTGATGATATTGTCATTAGCGGTAACACGGTAATCAGATCAGAGGAAGCCGTTCAGATTGTTGGAGTGGCAACACCTGTTAGAAATTTATCATTTGTTGGTAACTGTATTATTGATACTGTTAATTATCCATTTGCTGCCACCAATTTAGACGGCGCATTAATATCTGATAATTTATTCAGAAATAACGGCGTGGCAATTAATGCTTTTATCACTTTGCTACAAACTGGCGCGTTAGGCACATTAAACATCAGAATATTAGATAATATTTTTAGAATTGATAATGGTATTAATTCTTTTGTTTTCGGTAAGTCTGGTACTGTTTTAGGTGTTCACTCTGCTGGTAATATTTTTAATGGGGTAATTAATAACAACATTGCAGGGTATATTGCGTTAATTCGCACGGTTGGCGTGTCTGAAGATCACTATAACAATATTGGGGCTTCTGCCACGTCGATGAATGTTACATTGTCAGGTACTCCAGTTGGCTATCTTTCGGGTTTAGCTGGCAATTTAGCTACCGATTTGTCAGCGGGGGTTATTTATCGCCATAATGGGACAAATTGGATTCCTAGGGTTGGTGGAGTTGTAAAAAACACAACTGCTAACAGGCCAACATTGTCGGCTACTGATATTGGGGTACAGTATTTCGACACAACACTAGACGCTGATGGTAAGCCTATTTGGTGGACTGGCACGGCTTGGGTTGATGCAACGGGTTTGGTTGTTTAATTTAGAGGTTTATAATGGCTACAGAAATGCAATGGGTTTTAACTGATAATGGCTGGCAATATCAATCAGTTAACGTCCCTGACGTTGATAATATTTCATATCAAAAAACCATCTCCGCACCGATGAAAAAATGGTGCAAACAAGGCTCTACCTTTCAACAATTGGGCGTGTTTAGTATTCCACAAGAAAAAATCCCCAAAAGCAGTATTTTAAGGGTGTCTTTTTGTGTCAATTACTATACGCCTGCGGTCGCTGGTAAAAAAACGACGATTCGTTTAAATGGTGTTGTTGTTGGGCAAGTGTTTCCTATTTCTACACATCAATCATTTAGTGGAACAATTGACATTGCTATTTCAAGTAATGGTTTGAATAGTATCAGGGCACAAGGCATTATTGGGCAAGACGTTAGTACAACAACTGACGGTACTGGCAAACAACATGGCTCGTATTTGTCTGGTCGCGCAACTTCTGCTGCTATCTCGCTATCAACGACAAACACGCTAGAAATTTGCAGCGAAGTAAGTGGCTCAGTGTCAAGTAGCGGCGAGTTTCATGAGCTTGCCTATGCGTCTGTGCAAGTGCTTCAAGATGTTGGCGCAACAGTTACCGAGTTGCCAAGCAACATGGTAGCGTGTTGGGGCGACTCTTTAACAGCTGGTACTGGTGCCGTTGCTGGCACGTCAGATTATCCAACCGTTTTAGCAAAAACATACCCATATCGCCCATATTACAATGGTGGGGTCGGTGGTGAAACAGCGCAATTAATTGTTAATAGATTGATAGGCGATAGCGTCATGGGCAAAATACCGACGTTGCTATTGTGGGTTGGGCGTAACAACGTCGGCTCACCAACAATGCAGAACGACGTATTGATCGCGCTAGATTCTGCTGTTAAGAATTTAACACATTCAAGATTTTTAATTTTGACAGTGTTAAACGCAACAACTGAGCCAATTGGTAGTGCAAATTATGATGCAATTATCTCTTTAAATAACGCGATTTTAGCGGCTTATCCAAACAACTCGTTAGACATTCGTTCAATCTTGGCAACAGAACCAAACGGCACAATCCCAGCGTCTTTGATGTCGGACACAGTGCATTTAAACGCAACAGGATATGCGCCTGTAGCTAGTAATGTATCGACGTTTTTGGACAATAAAGGGTGGTGATAATGCGCCCTTTTCGGGCGCGATAGATCAAAACGGAAGATCATCGTCTAAGTTATTAGACTGCTTTTGATAGCCGTTGCTTTTTGATTCATTATGCGCGTCTTGGGTTTTAGCTTGTGCGACAAACTCAAGGCTTAATAACTTACCACGCAGATATGCTTTTTCATTGTAATAATATGGCTCAATATCATCTGCATGAATCAATAGTTGTTTACCTTTTGTTAGATATTGCAAAAGCTTTTCAGTTTGACTACCCCACATTGTGAGGTCAATAAACTGGCCTTTTTTGTTGTCGCCTCTGCCTATGTCGTAAGCAGCGTTAACTTTTAAAACTGTATTACCATTGATATTTCTCAACTCAGCATCACGGCTGAGACGTACTAATTTTACAAACATATTTACCTCGTTTTATCTATTAAAAATAACTGATATTGGTTTATACGTCAAAAGTGACGCAAAATAAGACGTCACTTAGGATATATAAAAGTAGTTAGATACTAGCAAATAAGTCTCTTAGCTTCTTTCTTTCGTTATCCAAAGTCTTTGTTTTTGACTCTATCAACTGCTTTGCGGCTTCTTCAATCGTGACAACCATTTTTCTTTTCCCAAGTGCAATATAGCCACCTGCAAGAATTTCAACAACACCTACACCAACACCGTTGACATGACAATAGCCATATCTATTTCCTGAAATAGTTCCCCATTCTCTTTCTAGCGTAACCATAATCATCTCCAAAAATTCATCGTTAAAAGTTAGCGTATCTAACTACGCAATCAAGCGGACGCTGCCCCGCGCTTGGTTGCTTAAACATTAAAAAGAGTGGGGCATCGCCTCTTATTGCATTAGTTAGATACTAATAATCACCATCCTGCAAAATTTCAACTTTCGGCTTGTTTGTGTGCAATGGCTTAAAACCTTCTGCCTTTGCTGTTTTTTGCAGCCCTTTTTTTACAAGTTCCTCATTTAGTAAAAATGCCGCTTGTTCTGCCGTGTCCGCAACAACAACCGCAGAAACACCAACAGGCCAAAAACCTTCAAATTGTGTAGTTGTCCAAACTTTCATCGCAAATACTCCGCGTATCTAACTTGCGTTCAAACCGATAACGCCCCAATCGGTTACGCAAGTTTATAAGTTGTTTAAGGCGTTACGGTTTAACTTTTAGTTAGGTTTCGTTTATATTGCTTAAAGGAATTTTGGGCAATTCCATCCAGTACAAAACATCATCGTCTGCAATTTCATTCTCGCGTGATTCATTATTAAAAATTGTCCAATTATTAGGCTTGCTTTTATAAAATCCAAACTCAGCAATAATTGGGCGTTCGTTTGTGTATTCAAAAGAGTTATCCTTTTTTAATACAACAAGATAGCTTTCACCGCTTTTTTGCGGTTTGTTTTCTGCTTTGTGCCATACCCCATACTTGTTTTTCTGTAAGTGTCTATAAAAATCAACCATTATTTTATTCCCCCCAAACCTAACTCCAACTTCAAGCGCGATAAACACCCAGCCAATTATCGTGTTTTATCTTAAAGTGGGTTAGTCGTTGTTTAATTTGTTGTGGGTGTTTACGCCTTAAGTTTGATAGTTATGCGTCATGCTCAATTATTAAATTAACCTCAGCACCTGCAACACCGTCACCAGTGCCGTTAATTTTAATTTTAGCATTCCCTAAAAATAACGATTCATTGTCTTTTAAAACAATTCCGTTTTTTGCTTTTACAGCAATGCTTATTTCTCTACTTCTTCCTGACGCGCCTTTTTCAATTTGCTGCAAAAGAGCAATTAATTCAGTTGTTGTCATCTTATTATCTCCAAAAATTCATCGTTAAAAATTATTGCCGCATAACTCTTAATTCAACTGGACACAACCCCATGCAGCATCTAAGGTCTGATTTTGTTGGGTTGTGCCAGTTAATTATTTGTTAGATGTTACTTAGTATGTCACCTAACTCAACAGTATTCATATCGCCTTGTTCAAACCGCATCATCTTTTGAATAGCCCCCTTAAAAGCAATTTTTGCTCTTAAGTGTGGCTTGCCTCCATTACACTCAGTAGCAATCATGTCTTTTGCCTTAGCAAAAACATCTTTTAGAAGTTTTAGTTCAACATCGTCTTCTACTTGTTTCTCCCACCATTCATGTTCCTCTTGGCTCATATCAGCGGGGTCTTTTAGGTCAGTCATCTTTTCATCTCCGCACTTCATCGTTAATCATTCACACATCTAACTACACGCTCAACGGTGACAACACCCCAGCCGATTGTGTAGTATTTGTTTATGTTTTTAGCAACATCTCACAGTTTTGTGTCATTGTGGGGTGTTGCACGTTAGCTACCTAGTTAGGCATCACTCACGCGGCAAGGGCTTGGGTTTTCATCAAATCTTACAGCTTTTATCTTTTCATACCCAAGCATCATAGCCTTCATAAGCCTATGCCTTCCGTCCATTAGCTCCCCGTCCTCATCTAAAATTATTGGTTTATCTAAATCGGCATCATTAACGGCATTCATGTGCATTACAAAATCACGCAAAGTCAACTTTTCGTATGTGTAATAAAGACTTAAATGGTTTAGTGGCACTTCCATCACAGTCAAATTTCTTGCCAATTCAAAAAGACGAGGCACACTCCAAGAATGTCGCCCTAAATTACACATTTGCTCATTTGGACTATACCAATCTTTAATCTTCATTTAACAGTCTCCTGCTTGTTTTTTGCTATTTTGTATATCTGGAAAGCGCGTCCGCGTGTCGCCCCAATTAACAAACCAATCTCCCTAAAAGTTTTCTTATCCTTGTCTCGCCAGTTCAATACTTTTTGATGTCGTTCGTTCATCTCGTCACCTCTAATTCTTCACTAAAATATGCCTAACTCTTGCATCAACAGCGACAAGTACCCGACCGATTACGGTTCACTTTTCTATGTTTCTGAGGTACTCTCAGCATCATATTTTGTTGTGGGTACTTGCGCGTTATGCGAGTAGTTATGCGTCTAATCAATAATCTTCAAAAGATTTAGCATTTGTAATCTTTGTGTCATTGCAAAAATAGGGACATCAAACATTTCTGCAAGTTTGAAAATTATAGCGTCCTCATCGTTTGTCTTTTTTGACACTTTTTCAAACTCAGGACGTAGTAATTCTTCAGGCATTAGCAAGCACATTGCAAACAAATTCGCTTCTTTTTCTTGCTTTGGGGTGGCCAAAGTTGTGTTTATAGTAGCAGCCATAATAAAAACCTCTCATTAAATTAAATCCGCATAACTACAAATTCAACTGGACACAACGTCAGGCGGCATCTAAGGTCTGATTTTCTCAGGTTGTGCCAGTTAATTATTTGTTAGGCATCATTAACATATTCCGTAAGAATTTTTCTAATCATTGTTTGGTAACCTAAGCCATGTGTTTTTGCGATTAACTTTAAATCTTCGATTAAAGTTTTTTGCAACCTTAAAGAAATCAATTGTAAACCTAATGAATCATTCAATAATGTTTCATCAATTTTAGGTGCAGTTTTCGCATGTTCTTTTGATTGACCTAATAAGCCACTCTCCCATGCTTCTGCCGTGTTTTCTATTTTAGTAGTCACTTGTTTTTCTCTTTAAATTATGCCTAACTCCGCATTCAACAGGATAACGCCCCATGCTGAGTCTTTATTAAAGTTGTGGTAACATCTCACGGCTTATAACGTGGGGCGTTACCTGTTAATGCTATAGTTAGATGTTTATTAAATCTCCCCTAAAATACCCCATTGATTGACTCTTTTTGTAAAAGAATAAGCACTTGAGAAAAGCAGAAGAATTAAAAATATTGACCACCAATAATTATTTGGCGTGATATAAACTGGAGTCAAAATTGCAGCCAAAACAAAAAATAACTGTTCTATAGTAACTAGAACTAAATATGTAACACGAACTACATTCATAATCATCACCACACTTTATCGTTAATTCACTACACATCTAACTACAAATTCAACTGGACACAACCCCATGCGGCATCTAAGGTCTGATGTTGTTGCGTTGTGCCAGTTAATTATTTGTTAGATGTCTATTAACTCATTTAACTCTTTTTCTAATTGTAGCACTTTTAACGTGAGTGCATCCTTTAAATCATCCATCATTCTTTCTAAAAAACCATTTCCTAAATAAAGGTTAATTTTATGTTGATCGTTAACACAAACCAATGTATATGCGCTAACTCTCTTGGAATTGTGTACACCAATTTGGTTAATTAATTCCTTAATATCTGTAATATCCATCTCTATTTTTTTAGCTCTTTCAAAGTCTGATTTTCTCATTACAATCACCATCTAACTACGCAATCAAGCGGAACGCACCCCAGCCGATTGCTACGTTAATTTAAGTTTTATAAAGGGTGCGTCCTCTTATTGCTGTTGTTAGATTTTATTCTGTCGGTAATCCGTTTTTTTGAATATAATCAAGAATAGCATCCTCTAAATCTTGACCATGATATTCGGCAAACATTGTATTTCCTGTGCCGTTTTCCCATTCCCACAATCCACCTTTTTTATATAGCGTTCCTTTCATGTGTGTATCTTCTTGCCCATTTTTTCGCACCTCCTCTAATTCAATGGTATGTTCACTAAAGAAAGTGATTGAAATTAATTCATCGCTTGCATCAAAGTGGTATTCTGTTACTTTTTGATATGCTGACATATTGTGTTCTCTCTTATAAAATCTAACTACGCAATCAAGCGCGATGCCCACCCATGCGCCTGTGCAATTCAAAAATTAGCGTGTGAGTGGTCACGCCTTATTGCTGTTGTTATACATCAAATTTAGGCATTCGTTTTAACATAAAATCAATGCCATCTGCCTTAATTGCACACTTTGCAGCATCTTCAAAAGCATCAAGCTCTAAAAAGCTAACTGCCAATTTTCTTAACTTTTCCCTGTTATTTTGCATCTCAACCCTAAATAATTCCCATTCTTTTAATTTTTCAATGTCAGACATGGTTAACCTCTTTGATGTATAACTCTCATTCAAGCAGATAAAACCCCATCCGATTACAACGTAAATCTACTGTTTTTGTGGGGTTATGCCTGTTAATGCTATAGTTAGATGTTAAAAATATGCTATAATATAAATATCCTAGCCAAAGGATATTATCGTTTTAAGAGTGTTAGTATGCTCTTTTGCATGATAAATAAGGCGGCTTAAAAGAAACTTTTTAAGCCGCTTTTTTATTTATCTTTGCGTCAGTATCCTTTCAATAAAAAACATCTAACTAATCACTCAAACCGACACCACATCAGACGATTACCTCTCTCCCTATGGGTGAGGGTTGCCACTGCTTAGCTCTATAGTTAGACATTAGTTAATGGCGGCTAACATCAAGCCTCGTTTTAGTTTGTTTGGGCATTTCCCTTTAGCTACCGTAGTTAGATGTTTACCTCAAAAACCTTCGTCATTGCCTGAGCAAAGAAAATATCATGGTCAGTGTCCACACAACAACTAACCCCTCCTTGAGGCTTCCACCCATCATTCAATAAAACAGTCACTTGCTCATCGAGCAATTCAGTGTCATAAGCTGTAAGAGTTTTATACTCAAAACGCCATTTCTTGTCATTCATCTCTTTCTCCGCACTTCATCGCCACTCTTAAACACATCTAACTAATCACTCAAACCGATAAAACCCCAAACGCCATTTTTTAATACTTTGCCGTATAAAAACTACGGTAAACAACCAAAAACTAGGGGTTTTACGGTTTAGTTTAGTCGTTAGATGTTTACGCTAAAAATTTCAAAACATCTATTTTACAAGCCATCCCCTCTAAAGACTGGTTTTCTTCTAAAACCTCACCTTTTTTACTAACTAAAATCCTTGTTCTACGCCCGTTTGGTTCTTCAACAAACCAACAAACAGCATCAAGTTTTTTCCCATTGTGGTTTTCCTTTTGGGCGTAACCTGTTGTTTCTTTATCTTGCCACCACTTAAACCCATTTTCATTCACAAACTCAGGCGGTTTATCCCACGGTAAATCAAACATCATTATTTCCTCGCTCTATCGTTAACCATTCACACATCTAACTAATCACTCAAACCGCTCTTTAACTTAATATAATACTCATTAAGTTGTTCAACTCTTTGTTTTATACGCTCCTCTTTTTCAAGATCACGTTCAAAAAAAAATGACTTGACGCGCTTATCAACTGGCAAATGGGAAACAATATGAATATCTCGCTGCTCGTACCCGATTAAATGCTCAGGTGTATCAACTAAACAATAATCAACACTAGCCGTATCGCAATCCCAAAGCCACATATAGCCGCGCATTTGCCATTCGTAATCTTTGCATTCTGTTTCAAACAATGGAAACGTGTACATACTCCATGATGTTTTAATATCTCGTATCAAACGCGCTTCGGGGTCGTAAATATCACACTCCCCAGTTATCCACTCGTTAGATTTACGCTCTGTGTTCTTAACGTAAGGTTTCGCTAGTCTAAATTCTGACTCGTTTAAAAGATCAATACTTGATTGAGTTGTATATTCTTTTTTGCTTGTTTCTTTTTCTTTTCCTTTCTCCATGTATTTACTATATATTTCTTTTCGGACGCCAAAATATTCAGCCTTTACTTCATCTTGAACCAGCTTTTTAGCCGTTTCAGATAACTCACCTACTTTTCTGGCATCCGTCATAGCTAGCTTTAATTGACTACAACGGATTTTTAACATTTAAGCCTCCATGATTGCGGCGTGTTGCTCGTCTGTTAGCGTGAAGTTGTTTAAGACATCATCTTTTTTTGCTAGTCCTTTTTTGATTGCGTCAATCGCCTTTGCTAAGCGATCGCTACTGATTTCGGGTTTAGCTTTTTGTTTTGTTTTCTGTTCTACTTCGTGAGTATGTGCTTCCGCATCATTATCCCCCTCAGTCGGAATACAAAATGTTTGAAGAGCGACATATTTGAATGCAGCCGACATCGCTTTGTTTGTTGCTTTGTCGCCTGAGTCCATCGCCTCACCAAAAGTTCTAGCTGTATGTTTGCTGCCATCCTCAGCGCAAACAAAATCAAACTCAGCTTCTACAGTAACATAAAATAAATTGCCGCCTTGTTTTGATAGTCGTTCTTCGCATTGTCTTGTCATCATGCGAGGCAAAATAACCAAGCCATGTTTAGATAACAAAGGTGCTAGCGCGTTGTAAACATCATCTACCCCGCGAAAGTTATAGCCTGAGCCTTGCGTGTTTCTTCTGTTTTTCTCAATGCCTTGCTTTGCTAAATCAGCCATAACCGCATTAATACACTTATAAACACTCATGTTTTAGTCCTCGAATTGTTTAACTTGTTTTTTGAATTGGGCAAAGCGTGTTAAAACTTCGCCCATTGCTTTTTGCAAACTGGATGATTGAGCAAAAAAACAGTAGTCAACACCGTTTAATTTCCCCTTGTGCGTTACCATATAACGGCTATTTTTACGGTTTTTACTGTAAGTCATAATCTTTATACTTTTGCAATAGGTTTTCTAAAGAGTTTATCTCAGCGATCATTCGTTTAGCGGCTTGAGCGTGTGCTTTACACGCCTCAGCATTGCGTTTTCTCTCGCTAACAATCTCAACAAGCGCAACAGTTAAAATTGCGACAACACCAAAAAGAATATAAACATCCATTTAAAAAACTCCTTTATTGTTTTGTATGTAGTCATGGATTGCCAAACAAAATTGTTTGACCACAAACTTGTCAATCGCCATATTATCAACATCAATAAAAACATCTTCACTAACAATTATTGATGTTTTTAGTACGTTTACATGAATACTTAATGATGTTTGTGTTTGTATTAAATCGTAGTCAAACAAAATCAAAAAACGGCTATGCTCAGTTTGAACATGTGCAAGTTTTTGTGTCATGTCGCACTTGGCCACATAAAAGTTTTTATCACGCATATCAATCTCCATAACTCAAAGTGTCGTGTTTTTGTTTGGCTTCCATCACATCACGCTCAAACTGGTCATAAAAGCCAAGCTCAATAATGTTGTCTAAGATGTCGCTAAAGTCTGGACGAATCACGTTAACAATTCCGTCCTCTTTATGAATATGTACATCAAGACCTTTGTATTCAAAAACTGTAATCATGCTCATTGTTGTTTACTCCTCAAAAAATTATAAACACTTAATAAATGCTTATAAGTTTTTGTCCTGCCGTTGCTCACAATCTCGCTACCAGACCAACTTTCGCACGTTCTGAGTGTTACTTGTTTCTACTAAGATTGCCAACAAACTAGGCGCAGGATTAAAAACTATAAATTGTTAAACAGCTTGTCAGTAGCTCGTCGCTTACTGCATGAGTGAATAGTAGTCTTGTTTTTTGTAGTCGTCAAGACAAAAATGATATAAAAATGATATAAAAATGATATAAAAATGATTGTATTTTGATTGTGTTTTGTGTATGTTTATCAAATCTTAACTGGAGATAAAAAAATGCAAACAAGTGAAGTGATAGACAAATTAGGAGGCTGTCGCGTGGTGGCTGATTTGATGAAACAGTCTTATTTAAATGTAAGACGTTGGTACAATAAAAATAGTGTTCCTGCTCGCCATAGAATCGAATTTGTAAAAATGGCGGGGAAAAATGGGGTAAACATTAAAGTGGTGGATTTGGTATGAGTTACCATCAATTTATAGCCTCAAAACACTTTAAAAGTGTTGATGTAGGTTTTGAGTACAAAACAGATAATTCTATTTTGTTTGATTATCAGGCTGCGTGTGTTGAGTGGGCATTGGCTCGTGGTCGTGCTGCTTTATTCTTAGATACAGGATTAGGTAAAACTAATTGCGAATTGGAATGGGCTAGGTCTGTTAACAGTCACACTCAAAAACCTGTAATCATTCTTGCGCCTTTGTGCGTATCAAAACAGATACAACAAGAGGCCATCAAGTTTGGTTTTGATGTTGTTTTCGCTCAATCGTCAGATGATGTTAAAAACGGTATCTATGTCACCAATTACGAAAACTTGCACAATATAGACTGCTCGGTTTTTAGTGGTGTGGTGCTTGATGAATCGTCAATTTTAAAAGGTTTAAATGGTAAATTACGCCAACAGATTACCGATTGTTTTAAACATACTCATTACAAATTGTCTGCCAGTGCTACGCCATCACCTAATGACTATATGGAATTAGGTACACAAAGCGAGTTTTTAGGCATTCTTAGTCAAACTGAAATGCTTGCTACTTTCTTTATTCATGATGGCGGCGATACAGCAAAATGGCGATTAAAAGGTCATGGTGCTAAGAAGTTTTTTGAATGGATGGCATCTTGGGCTGTTGTTATGCGTGACCCGTCAGTATTTGGATTTGCTAAAAAGCCGCCACTACCAAAACTTAACATTGATCAAATAACGATTGAAAGCGGAATAACTGACGGTTTGCTTCCCAAAATTGCACAATCTATGGGCGATAGACAGGCAGCCAGACGCGACACAATAGCAATGCGCTGTGCTCGCGCAGCCGAATTAGCCAATAACACTAATGAGCCTGTTTTATTGTGGTGCGCGTTAAATGATGAGGGTGATTTGTTGCAATCGTTAATTCCTGACTCTGTGCAAGTATCAGGAAGTGACACGCAGCAACAAAAAGAAGATCGCATGTTGGGGTTTGCAAGTGGAAAGTATCGAGTATTGATAACCAAGCCCAAAATAGCAGGATTTGGCATGAATTGGCAACATTGCCACAACATGATATTTGTCGGCTTATCAGATTCATGGGAGCAATATTATCAAGCCGTCCGCCGTTGCTGGCGTTTTGGCCAACAAAACGAGGTAAATGTATTTGTTGTCACCGCTGATATTGAGGGCGCAGTTGTTGAGAATATCAAACGTAAAGACGCGCAATCCGAAGTAATGATGAACGAAATGGCCAAAATCGCTAATTCTTGCTTTAAAGACTTTAGCAAAGCCACTAATAACTTAGCTGTTTATAACCCACAAAAAACAGCACCAATGCCTAAATTTTTATAACCTGAGGATAAAGACATGATTAACGTAAAAAATTATACACAAGGTCAAAACTTTATGATTTATAACGCTGATTGCGTTGAAGTTGCAAGTCAAATGCCTGATAACTCGGTGGATTTTATTATTTATTCGCCACCGTTTAGCAGTTTATACACATACTCAAACGATGAGCGAGATATGGGTAATTGTGCTAGTGATGCTGAGTTCTTCGAGCATTTCGCATATTTAGTTAAAGATATGTACCGTATGTTAAAAGCAGGGCGTTTAATGGCTGTGCACTGCATGAATTTACCAACATCTAAGCAAAATGATGGTTTTATTGGCATTAAAGACTTTCGCGGCGATTTAATTCGCGCTTTTCAAAAAGTAGGATTTATTTATCATTCAGAGGTGTGTATTTGGAAAGACCCAGTAGTGGCAATGCAGCGCACAAAAGCTATCGGCTTATTACACAAACAACTTAAAAAAGATTCTAGTATTAGCCGTCAAGGTATCCCTGATTACTTGGTCGTTATGCGTAAACAGGGCGACAATGAAAATCCAATTGAGGGAGAGTTAAAATACTACGTCGGTGACAATCCACCTGTTGACTTTGGAAAACATCACCGCGCTGATGGTTCACTTTATTACACACCTGCTGGCAATGGCACTGTAATTGATATTTGGCAAAATTACGCATCACCTGTTTGGATGGATGTCAACCCTACTCGCACCTTGCAATACGCGACAGCTAGAGACAATAACGATGAGCGACATATTGCCCCGTTACAGCTCGATGTTATTGAACGCGCTATGCAATTGTGGTCAAAAGAGGGTGATGTAGTATTTAGCCCGTTTACTGGCATTGGTAGTGAGGGTTATGTCAGTTTACAAATGGGACGTAAATTTATCGGAACAGAGCTAAAAGAATCTTATTTTAAATTGGCATCTAAAAATCTAACAGAAGTCGAATCGATTAGTCAGGGTTCTTTATTCTAAAAACAAAAAAGCCTAGCGTAAAAACTAGGCTTCTTTGCGGACTCAACACAACAACGAGAGGTTTAATATCATGACAAACTTAGAAAAAATACAACAGCTTTGTGATGACGCTTTGATGGTCGCTGAGAGATCACCAACTCCACAAAAAGAGACGATTTGCAGTCTAGTGACGGTCATTGGATTGATGACAGAACACAACAGAGAATCCAAAGAAAAAGCGGTTAACTACATTGCTCATCTTCGCAATGGCCACACTCTACCAAAACATAAAATAATTGAGATGCTTTTAGAATTGACAAAATTTGAGGGTTTATAAGATGAACGCAACAGAGCTATTACAACTAGCAGACGATTATCTAAACACTGACGGCATTAAGCCGTGCAATCCTGAATATCTAATCAAGCACCTTGCAGATGCGTTACGACCAAAACAACATTACTACGATTGGATTAACGCGCCTGAATGGGCTAATTGGGCGGCTGCTGATAGAAACGGACGCGCTTATTTTTATGAAAACAAGCCTGTTATATTTGATGATGAGGATGACACTATGTGGTGGTATGAGCATGGGCTGGCGGTCTGTTTTTCGGATAATTTTATATGCAATGACTGGAAAGAAAGCCTAGAAGCAAGGCCAAAATAAATGAGGGTTTATAAAATGCAATACGCTCTTAACGTGGCTATCAAAGCCACTGAACAGTCAATTTTTACACGTTTCGCTAAAGCTGATTTCGCCATGTTTGACGCTGTTGAAGATACGAAAGTTGCATTTTTTGGCAAGTGCCAACGTAAAGCAGTTAAACCGCGCCATTGGCAATTATTTATTTATTTGTATGTGCCAGTTGGTGATGATGCGGTTGAAGTAGTACCGTTGGCTTGTGAAGCTGACGATGGTAGAAAATGTATGCCGCCTCAATTAGCTGAATCTGTTAATAAAAAGGTTAACGAATGGCTGCAAGAAAATCAGTGCGGTTATTTAAAATGTACTGTTGTCTGTCGGATTAAATGATATAATAACCAAGCCGCCAAACACTTCGGGAGTAGCTACCCGAAGCAAGACTATACTCTCGGTCACGTGGGCGGCTAATTTCAAATGAGAGTAGTTTTTAGAGAGTATCAAAAATATGAATTACTTGCATCATGATGAAAGTTTTTTTTCGTCTTATTCTTGCATTAGAAAAATGCCAATGGTTTACGTCCTTGCGACAAAGGATTTAGATTATCTAAAGATAGGCAAAACAACATCGCCAAAACAAAGATTTATAAATATACAATCAGGATGTCCATTTGAGTTGCATCTATGGGTTGCGATTAGAACCCCAAGCCCATCGTTTGTTGAAAAATTGCTACATTCAAGATTTTCTAAGTTTAGAAAAAATGGCGAATGGTTTTGTCTGCCTAATCAAGAGCTTGATAATTTGCTTTTGTTGGCGGAAAGTACAAATAATCATATAAAAGCAGTTTTTCATAATCTAAAAAAAGGAGGTTTAAAATGAGTATTGATGCAACTATTTGGGCTTGGTCGGCTAGTGTTTCAAAATCAAGTGAGCGTTTAGTCTTGTTATCATTGGCTGATAGAGCTGATGAAAACTGCTTGTGTTATCCATCTATGGAGCGATTATCTAATGATACATTACTTGATATTAAAACGGTTAAAAAGGTCGTTACTGATTTAATTGATAAAGGTTTTGTTGTTGATACTGGCGATCGTAAAGGCTCTACTCAAAGAGTGCGTGTTTTGCGACTTGTTGGGGTTTCTAAAAGAGAGGATAAACGAGACCAAAAACGGAATGATTCCAAAATTGGAATGAACCCAATTTTACCAACAAATGAACCCAAAAACGGGACTTTGAATGAACCCAAAATTGGGTCGCAGAATCTCTCATTAGAATCTAACAATGAATCTAAACAAACAAATACGCGCGAGGATGAAAAAAACGATCAAGCCATTATCGACAATCTCACCAGTGAACCTAAAAACTTTGTCATGCCTTTTGACTGGCAACCTAACCAACAAGAATTTTTAGGTTATTGCATGAATTATGGTGTTGACCCTAAAAAACTTACACCTGATATTCTAAAAAAATTTATTGGCGAAGCTCGTGCTAATAATCAAAAACATCCAGAGTCAAAGTGGTGTAAGTTTTTGGCAACGTACTTAAAGAAATGGGCTGATAATCCAACTTTTGAGAAAAAACCTAATCCGCATATTTATCAACCCGAACAGCAGCAGCCACAACCGCAATATAGCGACCCTGCTTACAAGTTATTTGTCCCATTGACTGAGGAGCAAAAACGCAAAACACCGTCTGAAGAATTGGAAAAAATGAAATCATTGCTCGGAGGTTTTGCAAATGAGTAATCTAGATACAACAACAATCGAGCAAACAATCATTAGAAGCGTTACTGATTTTCCTAATCAATATGATGATGTTTCAGAGGTTTTAACTTTTAGTGATTTTTTTTACCCACGTCATAGAATTATTTGGAAAGCGATACAAGATTTAGTGTCAATGAATCGAGCTTTTGATTTAATGGCTTTAGCAGACCATTTAAAACATACAGGATTGTATAATCAAGTTGGCGGCGATGATTACATGATTTGGATTGCCACAAATGGCTATGCGACAACAGGTGTAAATGTTACTGCCTACGCAAAAAGAATCAAGGAATTTTCTGTTTTGCGAACACTAAAACAAGCTGCTGAAAAGATCAATGATTTAATTGACAACCACAACGGGAAGCCGCTTGAAGAATTAATATCTGAAGCCGATTCAATTTTTAGCGAAGCGACAATACTAGGTTCAGATGATATTGAGGTATTAGATGGTAAAGTATTAGGCCAAAACGCACTAAAAGAGTTTTTTGATGCTGCCGAATCAGGCGGAGGCATACAGGGAATATCAACAGGCATTCCCACTATTGACGAACAAACAGACGGATTACAGCGTGGTGAAGTTGTTGTAGTTGCAGCACCACCAAGCATGGGAAAGACAACATTTGCTGTCAACCTTGTGCAAAACGCGCTTAAACTAACTCAATTACCAGTCGTTATTTTTAGTATGGAAATGCCCGCTAAAGATATTTTTAGACGTATGTGGTCAACAGAATCACTTGTTAATTATTCTGAGATCAAACGAGGAACAGCGCAAAAGCCAAACACAGACAAGATGGCCACAGCGCATGGCAAACTAAGCAATCCACTATTAAAAATTGTTTCTAAAAGCCCAATGACTCCAAGCGGCATAAGATCGGTATTAAAACGCCTTAGCCGCGAGTATGGCGGCATACAAATGGCTATGGTTGATTATATTCAACTCATGGAATGTGATAAAAAGTGCGGTAATCGTAACGAGGAGCTAACAATTATCAGCCGTGAAATCAAGCGCATGGCAATGGAATTTAATATGCCGTTTATTGTTTTGTCTCAGTTAACAAAGACTGTAGAAACACAAAAACGCAAGCCGACAAACGGCGATTTAAGGGAATCAGGCGCGATTGCTCAAGATGCTGACATGATTATCATGGTTCACCGTCAAGAAAAATATGATGAAAAAGATGTTGAGTGGCAAGGCAAGGCTGAGATCATTGTCACAAAAAGCCGCAACGGTAAAACTGGAACATCATTAGTCGGGTTCGATGGCTCTACATTTAGATTTTATGAGTTAAATAATCAATGGGGGAAAACATTATGATTACTGTTGAGTTTATTGATAATGCGATTGAGTTTTTAGATCGTGGGCTTTGTTTTTATGATTTGACTGTTAGTGATATCAAACAACAAGGCATTGATTTTTGGTTAGATCATTTGTCTCGTAAAAACTGGTTTACTGATGATGTTAAAAATCAGTTTTTGGCGTTGTTAAAATGATTTGTGGTGAGGCTTGGCTATCTTCGGGTAGCCCTTTTTGTGAGTGTGAATCATGTTGTTATTACATAAAGACTTGCCCTATCCCCCAAGTGTCAACCATTACTGGATTACAGGACGCAAAAAACTCAGAAACGGAAAAACAGTCCCGTGTCGATACAAAAGCGAAAAAGCAAATGCTTTTATTCGAGATGTCAAAATGATTGTAGGCAAATGTACGCCAAGCGGACAAAGATTTTAATAATTTACTAAAGTGGTGTTTGTGGAATTATATTTGTTTTTGTGATATTATTAAAATCACATAAAACCAAATAATGGCGGTAAATATGAGCGTTTGGACTGATGAGTTTTTGAGTGTTTTTTCTGATGCTTATGTTAAGTATGGGAAAAAATGGTGCATTGATAATCTTGGTCTTACTGATGGGCAGGTTAGAGCGAAAGCGTCAAGGCTTGGATTGAAAGCCGCTGGAGTTAGTGAGGCATGGAAGAAAAAACAAATTGAACACTCGAAAATTTTAACTGGAAGAAAAAGGCCTGAGCAAGCAGAAGTTATACTAAGAAACCATCGCAATGGGCTTTTAAAAAAAACGGATGAGCAAAGAAAAAAAATAGGCGAAAAAACAAAGAAATGGATTAAGGAAAAAGGACACCCAAAAGGTAGTTTAGGCCTTGTACATTCAGAAAAGACAAGAAAAATTCTATCAGAAAAAGTATTGGCATACCTAGAAAGACAAACAGAAGAAGAATCAGCTCAGCGAGTAATGAAAATACTAAAAACTAAATTTGAAAAAGGTACTTTTGTAAACAACACAAAAAGAGGAACATGGAAAGCAGGGTGGAGAGAAATAGGGGGTAAAAGAAAATATTTTAGGTCTAAGTGGGAGGCTAACTATGCTAGATACTTGCAATGGCTAAAAGAAAAAAATCAAATAATTGAGTGGCAGCATGAGCCAAAAACTTTTTGGTTTGATGGGATAAAGAGAGGGTGTGTAAGTTATTTGCCTGATTTTTTGATTATTTGCAACAATGGCAAAGAAGAATACCATGAAGTAAAAGGATGGATGGACGATAGAAGCAAGACAAAAATAAGCAGAATGGAAAAATATTATCCCGATGTTAAATTGGTTGTTATAGCAACAAAAGAATACAACAGCATTAAGAAAAAGGCAGCACCAATGATTAGTGATTGGGAGGCCTGATGATTGATGACGAGCAAATTGATGATATTCGCGTGATTCGATGCGATAAAATTCAAGGCGGCAAAATCAACGTAAGATTGTTTGAGTTGGTATAGCAGTACCTTTGCACTAAAAACACGTTTACCCTACCTTAAAACGCAAAATTGAGGCCGTAGCGTTGATTAATGAAGATGAAGTAGAGAAACACAAACAAGAATGCTTGTATAGATACTTGTTAAAGTTATCAAAAACATCAAAATCGGACTTGGATAGATTTTTTGAACGTCATGTTAAATTGCACGGACAAGACGCTGTAGATAAATTAAAACAGGACGCAAGGGAGTATTATAAGAAAAACAAATAAGGCTTATAAGTTTTATTGATTAATGATTTTGGTGAGTGTGGTATTATTTAATGGCTCGCTAGCGTGAGAACGAATGAGCAATACATTAAACAACATAAAAAAGTCAATTGTTTGTGTCGGTTCGGTTTGTTGTTTGCCGTTTCTCGCCCGATTAAAACAGTTGGCTTTTTTATTTTCTGAGGTTTTAGGTTTTAAAATGGAGTTAATCGCATTTTCTGCAATCGTTGTAATTTTTATTACAGGTATCGCGTTGTTTGTTGAGATGGTGAATTCGTTATGAGTAGACCAATCAATCCAAAATCCAAACGTCAACTAGCGTTAAAAAATGGCGTAAATTATCAGACTTTCAAAAATAGGATGATTAGAGGATGGGATAAAATGGATGCTTTAATTATTGAGCCTGTTAAAACAGAAAAAATAACAGATAGTCAAATAATTGATTGCGAAAAATTGGGCTTAACTATTATCAGTAGTGCATATATTTTAGGGGTTAGTCAGCAAGTTTTAAGCAGACGTATTAAAAAACTAGGTATAAATTGGCGTGGAAAACAAAATTTTAAGGTGAAAAATGACAATAGATAATCCTGATTACTATCGAAATAATCAGTCTAAAATAGAGTGTATTGAGATAACTCGTTATTTAAGTTTTTGTAGAGGCAATGCTATTAAATATTTATGGCGTTGTGGTCAAAAAGACACCACTGATAACGAGCTAAAAAAGGCTATCTGGTATCTAAAAGATGAGCTAAAAAACCGCAGTGCTGTATTGTATTGTAAAGATATTTGTTTGTTGCTTGATATGAAGCTTACAACGTTGTCAATGTATCAAGATGATAATACTAGACGTTTGTTTTGGTTGATCGTTTTTGGTGATAGTCAGGATTTAAAAACAGCTATAAATATAATTGAGGATATGCTTTTATGATTGGTGTTGTTATTGGTCGATCGACTGTTATGGTGTATGTTGATGGCATCATGAAAAGCGAGATCGGGCGAAAAGTTGTTAAAGGTCGGATAAAGTCGGTTATCAAACATTACAAAACCAAAAACTGGTGGCGTAAAGAGTTTGAATCGGTTGTTAAAAAACAATTATTAGGGGCTTAGCATGAATCATCTGTTTATCACAATTGAACAAGCGGAAGAAATAAAAAGACTCAAAGAAGAAATAGAGCGGCTAAAGGCCGAGAATGAATTGCTTAAAAAAGCATTAAGTGAGGTGCGTGATGAGTCCTGATTTTTTA
>JACCDS012127356.1_pt1 | contig 37603 bp, 31 predicted proteins | sample 7446441 | NCBI WGS metagenome assembly JACCDS01 (sample SAMN15323445, study PRJNA562643) | freshwater metagenome | isolation source: river surface water | place: USA:Blue River Watershed | collected 2017-08-17
CCGGACTCGTTTCGCAGGTGGCCCCGTTGGCCGTGTCGAGCACCATCCGCCATCCGCGCAGCGCACCCGCCGGCAGCAGGGACATCGCCCCGGCGACGTAGCGCTCCCGTTCGCCGTTCCGGCGCGGGACAGGATCATTTGATCCGGCAATCTTCTCCGGAACCAACCCCTCCACCGCGAGTTCGTCTTCGTCGGTCAACTTCACCCCGTGAGGGCCAAAAAATTTGATGCCGTTGTCACCGGCCGGATTGTGCGACGCCGTGATCACGACCCCGAGTCTCGCACCCGCCGCCTTGACCGCCCGAGCTACCGCCGGAGTGGGCAACACTCCCAGCGAAATCGGCTCCGCCCCCGCCGCCGTCAACCCGCGGGCGACTCCGGCCTCCAATTCGGAGCCCGAGGCACGCGTGTCGCGTCCGATCAAAACCGGGCCGATGCCACGCTCCTGGCGCCGCTCGATCGCGACGTTCGCCCCGACTGCGTCCACCTGACGCCGTTCGCCGCCCCGCGTCAGCCACCGCGCCGCCGCGAACCCGAGCCGCGCCGCGAAGTCCGCATTTATCAACGGCCCGCCGAACGGCCCTCTCACCCCGTCGGTGCCGAAATACTTTCGATTCATGCGCGAAAAAATTCCCGGGTCGCCGCGATCTTGCGCCTGACCCCGCCACCCAGCAGCTGCTCGCGCGCCAGTTCCAGTCCCTCGCGGACCGCAGCCGTCCTGCCGACAATCCACAGCGCCACCGCCGCGTTGAGCACAATCGTGTCGACCAATCCGCGCGGCGCGCGCCCGTCCAGCACCGCCTCCACGATGGCCAGGTTCGTCGCCAGATCGCCGCCCGCCAGGTCCGAAAAGTCCGACGCGGCCAGACCGAAATCCGCCGCCCGCCACTCGCCGTCCACCGCCGCCAGCGTGCCGAATCCCCGCACGCGATTGACCGTCGCGGTGGTGAGTTCGTCGATGCCCCGGCCTTCCGCGATCACGCCGTGCGCCGCCAACCCGCCCTTCGCGCCGAGCACCGCCAGCGCCCCCGCCAGCGTCGGAACCGATTCCGCCGAAAACGTGCCCAACAGGACATGCGCCGGTCGGCCGGGATTGATCAGGGGACCGAGAATATTGAACACCGTGCGTTGTCCCTTCGCGGCGAGCGCCTTTCGCACCGGGACGATATGCTTGAAGGCCGGATGATACGCCGGCGCGAAAAAGAACGCATAGCCGAGCTGATCCAGCGCACCGCGCACGACCTCCGGCGGTGCGTCCAGTTTCACGCCCAAGCCCGCCAGCAGGTCCGCACTGCCGCATTTGGAGGTGATCCCGCGGTTGCCGTGCTTCATCACCGTCACACCGGCACTGGCCAGCACCAGCACCACCAAGCTCGAAATATTGAATCCACCGGCGTGATCGCCGCCCGTGCCCACGATGTCGATCGCGTCGGCTGACCAGGCCTCCACGCCCGGATTTATCGCCCGCTCCCGAAACGCCCGGGCAAAGGCCGCCAGCTCGCCGGCCGTTTCGCCTTTCCGCGCCAAGGCGGTGAGGAAGTCCGCCTTCACATCGTCCGTGTCGTCCGCCCCCGCCAACGCCCCGGCGGACGCCCGGACCTCCTCCTCCGTCAGGTGTTTGCCGTGGGAAAGGGTAAGAGTGAGCGCGGCCAGTAAACTCATCGACTCCGACTCAGGCGCGCCTCGCGGCGGTCGCAAATAAAATTGCTCGCTCCGGCCAAAACTGAAACCACCCGCGGGTGCGAATTTTCCGTTTCCACGTCGCGTGCCTGCTGGCCCTTGCCGCCTTCACCGCCACCGCCGCTGAATTGCCCGCTGCAAAATCCTCGCCGTCCATCGGCGCCGCCGCCGCCACGCCGCCCCCGTCGGCCGCACCCGCCGCCGAGCTCAGTATCACCGATGCCGTCGTCCTCGGTGTCGTCGAAGGGATCACCGAGTTTCTGCCCATCTCGTCCACCGGCCATCTGATCGTCGCCACGCGCCTGCTCGGCCTCGAAGCGACCACGCCGCTCCTCGGCTCCGACGGCCAGCCGCTCTGGCACAAGAAGCCATCCCCGAAGAACCCCGCCGGCGTTCCGCTCACGCTCAAGCTCGCCGCCGACACTTACACGGTCGTGATCCAGGCCGGCGCCATCGCCGCCGTCGCGTTGCTCTACTGGACGCCGCTCGTCTCGATGTTGCACGGACTCCTGGGCCGCGATCCGGTCGGACTCCGCCTGTTCCGCAACGTCCTCATCGCCTTCGTGCCGGCCGCCGGCATCGGTTTTCTCGCGCACGATTGGATCGACCGCCACCTCTTCTCGGTCGGCGCCGTGATTGTTGCCCAGGTCGCCGGCGCGATCCTGATGTTCGCCGCGGAGGCATGGCGCCGCCGGCAGCCCGCCGCGCCGCATGCCGCCGACACGCAGCTCGGCGAGCTCTCGCCCGGCAAAGCCGCCGCGATCGGCGCGTTGCAATGTGTCGCCATGTGGCCCGGCACCAGCCGTTCCATGATGACCATCGTCGGCGGGTATTTCGTCGGCCTGGCCCCGCGCCGCTCCGCGGAATTCAGCTTTCTGCTCGGTTTCGTCACCCTCAGCGCCGCCTCCGTCTACAAGGGCTACCGCAGCGGCGGCGCCATGATCGCGGTCTTCGGCTGGTCGCATGTGTTGCTCGGCGCGATCGTTGCCGCAATCACCGCCGCCCTCTGCGTGCGCTTCCTGGTCCACTGGCTCACCCGGCACGGGCTCGGGATTTTCGCCTGGTATCGCCTCGTCGTCGCGGCGGTGCTCGGCGTTGTCTTTTACCTCTGAAAACCGCGCGCACGACGCCGGCAAGGATGACGCTTGACGGCCCTTGCGCGCACTCTTTACCTCGACCCTTTCTACAAACTCCGCGGGTGCCTTTGCCGGCTTCCGCACACCGCAAGACCTTCCTCCCATGGCCAATCCGAAACGCAAGCAATCCAAACGCCGCAGCGCCAACCGCCGCGCGGCCAACGCCTTCAAGGCTCCTGAATTCGCCAAGGATCCGACCGACGGCAGCGCGTTTCGCCCGCACCGCGTCAACCCGAAGAACGGGATGTATCGCGGCCGCCAAGTGCTGAGCGTCGAGGTCTAAGCCTCGCGCCCCGTCAGTCCGAACCCCTGCGCCGTCCCCGTGGTGGACCCACACACCGGCGTCGTCCCGCGCATCGCGGTCGACGCCATGGGCGGTGACTTGGGGCCCGCAGAAGTAGTCGCGGCCCTCAAGCTCGCCCTCGCCGTCCAGCCGGCGGTCAGTCCGCTCGTCGTCGTCGGCGATCAGGCGGTTCTGCATCCGTTGCTCGACCAGCATGGGCTCGAGCTCGGCGCCCGCCTTTCGCTCCATCATGCCTCCGAGGTGATCACGATGGAGGACAAGCCGCTCAATGCGCTGAAGCGGAAAAAAGACTCGTCGATGGTCCGCGCCATCGAACTGGTGAAGAACCACGAGGCCGGGGCCGTCGTCAGTTGCGGCAACACCGGGGCCCTCATGGCCGCCGGCACCCTTCGCCTCCGCCCGATGGACGGCATCGCGCGTCCCGCGCTCGCCGCCATCTGTCCCCGCGAGGGCGGCCACTTCGTCCTGATCGACGCCGGCGCCAATCCCGAGGCCAAGCCCGAACACCTCGTGCACAACGCCATCCTCGGCAGCCACTACTGCCGCGTGATGCTCGGCGTGAAGAAGCCGCGCGTCGGCCTCATGACCATCGGCACCGAAGAGGGCAAGGGCAACGCCCTCATCACCGAGACCAACGAGCAGCTCAAACGCATTGCGGACGTCATCAACTACGCGGGCCCGATCGAAGGCTTCCACGTATTCACCGAACATGTCGACGTCGTCGTCTGCGACGGTTTCGTCGGCAACATCATGCTCAAGAGCTGGGAGTCGCTCGTGAAATTCTTCAAGGGCATGCTCAAGGAAGAGATGAAGGCCAATCCGCTCCGCATGACCGGCGGTCTGCTTTCCAAGGGCGCCTTCGACGCCCTCAAGGAACGCATCAATCCCGAACGCTACGGCGGCGCCCCGCTGCTCGGTCTCAATGGCAATATCCTGAAGGCCCATGGCTCCTCCAACCGCCACTCCATCCGGAGCGCGATCGTCGCGGCGCACGCCATGGTGCGGGCCGATATGAACCAGCACATCGGCGCCGATGTCGCACGCGCCAACGAACTCCTCGGCCAGCCGTCGTTCGGCTGACGCCGCGTCGACCGCCCGCCCGGTTTCGTTTCGCCCCGTTTCCACGCCCCCGCGATGTCCACCCGCTCCACCGTCATCCTTGGCACCGGCTCCTACGCCCCCGAGCGCGTCCTCACCAACGATGATCTCTCGAAGATGGTGGACACCTCCGATGAATGGATCCGCACCCGCAGCGGTATCCGCGAACGGCGCCTCGCCGCGCCCGACCAGGCGGCCTCCGACCTCGCCGTTCCCGCCGCGCAGCGCGCCTTGGCCGACGCCGGCCTGACCGCCGCCGACATCGACCTGCTCGTCGTCGCCACCGTCACGCCGGACATGCCCATGCCCGCCTGCGCCTGCTTTCTGCAGGCCAAGCTCGGCATCCCGTCCGCCGCCGCCTGCTTCGATCTCAACGCCGCCTGCTCGGGCTTCGTCTACGCCCTCGACACCGCCTGCGCCATGCTCGGCTCCGGCCGCTACCGCAAGGCCCTCGTCGTCGGCGTCGAGAAACTGTCCTCCGTCGTCGACTGGCAGGACCGCACCACCTGCGTCCTCTTCGGCGACGGGGCCGGCGCCGTCGTGGTCGGCCTGTCCGACGAACCCGGCCGCGGCCTGCTCGGCACCCGGCTGGGCAGCTACGGCGAAAGCGCCGAATTGCTCTGCATTCCGCGCGGCGGCAGCCGCGCCCCGGCCACGCCCGAGTCGCTCCAGTCCCGCGACCACTGTATCAAAATGAAGGGCAAGGAGGTCTTCAAACTCGCCGTGCGCAGCATGGACGAGGCCGCCCGGGATATTCTGGAACAACACGGCGTCCGGGCCGATCAGATCGCACTCGTGATCCCCCATCAGGCCAATTTGCGCATCATCGAGGCCATCTCCGAATACCTCGAGCTGCCCTTGGAGCGCTTCTTCGTGAACGTCGACCGCTACGGCAACACCTCCGCCGCCTCCATCCCGATCGCGCTCGACGAGGCCCGTCGCGGCGGTCGCATCAAGCGCGACGACCTCACGCTGCTCGTCGCCTTTGGGGCGGGCTTGACCTACGGAAGTGCGCTGATTCGCTGGTGACCCTTTTTTCGATGCGTTTTTCACTCGTCCGCGCGCTCTCCGCACTCTGGCTGCTGGCCACGGCATTCTTGGCCGCCCTCCCCTCCGCTCGCGCCGACTTGGTGTGGACCAAAGAGACCGGATGGCGCGTCGAAGGCGGTGCGCTCGCCGGCCTTTCCGGCGCCGAGGGCCGCACCGCGCTCGACCAGATGAACAAAGCGCGCTCCGCCGAGGAATCCGGCAGCAACCGGAGCGCCATCAAGACCTACCAGGCGATCGCAAAGAAGTATCCCAATTCCATCTACGCCCCCGAATCCCTTTACCGTTCCGCCCGTCTTCGTCTGGCCGGACGCGATTTCGTGAAGGCCTTCGAGGACTTCCAGCAGGTCCTCGGCCGCTACCCCAATACCAAGCGCTTCAACGAAATCATCGGCGAACAATACCGCATCGCGAGCGCGCTGCTCGACGGCGCCCGCGGCCGCATGCTCTGGGGCCTCCTGCCCGGCTTCACCCAGCGCGACAAGGCGCTCGAATTTTTCGAGACGATTCTGGCCAACGCCCCCTACAGCGACTACGCGCCCCTCTCCCTGATGAACATCGCCCGCGGTCATCAGAAGCTCGGCAACACCGAGAACGCCATCGATGCGCTCGACCGCATGATCAACAACTACGGCCAGAGCCTGCTCGCGCCCGACGCCTACCTGAAGCTCGCCCAGACGCACGCGTCGCTGGTCGACGGCCCCTACTACGACCAGGGCGCCACGAAGGAATCCATCACCTACTTCACCGATTTCATGCTGCTCTTCCCCAGCGACGGCAACATCGCCTCCGCCGAGAAGGGTCTCGACAACATGAAGACCATGCTGGCCGAGAGCAAAATGCGCATGGCGGACTTCTACTTCTACAAGCGCTCAAACTTCAAAGCGGCCCGCGTGTTCTACAACGAAGCCATCACCGCCTACCCCGAGTCGGCCATCGCCACCCGGGCCAAGGCCCGCCTCGCCGAAGTCGAGGCCAAGGCCGCCGGCCAACCTGCGCCCGCCGCCGCGCCCGGCACCGACGCCGCGCCGAAGAAGAAGCGTTTTCTCTTCTTCTGAGACCGGTTGTTGCCGGTCCCGCCGCCCCGCGGTTCGTCCGCCCGCCGCTTCTCCGCCTCGATCGCCCCGCTCCGTTCCGTATGCCGCGCGCTCTCGCCGTTGTCGTCGCCTTGGTCGTCGGAGTCCTCCTCGGCGGCTGCAGTCATTATCGCCTCGGCACCGGCGGCACGCTCGCCTTCCGGACCCTGCACATCGAGCCCGTCGCGAATACCACGCTGCTCCCGCAATCGCAGGCGCTTGTGTCCACCCGCCTGCGTGAAGCCTTCGCCCGCGATACCCGCGTCCGGCTGGTCAATTCCGCCGCCGAGGCCGATGCCGTCCTCAGCCTGACGATCAACGACTATCGCCGCGAGATCGCCGCCGTGCGCGAGGGCGACACGGGGCTCGCCCGCAAATTCAATGTCACGCTCGGTGCCGCCTGCACCCTGCGCGACACCCGCGGCGGAAAACTCCTGCTCGACCGCCGGACGGTTTCCGCCGTGCGCGAGGTCTTCACCGACGGCGGCCAACTTCAGGCCGAATACCAGACGCTGCCTCTTCTGGCCGACGCCCTGGCGGCCAAGGTCGTCCACGCCGCCCTGGACGTTTGGTGACGCCTGGCCGCAGCCGGGCCGTCGCATTCTCCCCCCGGTCCGCCTCTTCGCTTGCCCCGCCGCGCAACTCCGCGCTCCTTTTGCGCGTGGCTTTGCACGCTCCGCTTCTCGCGCCCTCCCTTCTCGCCGGCGATCACGCCAATCTGGCCGCCAGCGCCCGCACCGTCGCCGACCTGGGCCTCGCGTGGCTCCATTGCGATATCATGGACGGCCACTTCGTCCCCAATCTCACCTTTGGGCCCGAAACCCTTGCTGCATTGCGGCGCGCCGGCTCCAACCTGTTTTTCGACACCCACCTGATGCTCAGCGAACCCCATCGCTACATCGAGCCGTTCGCCAAGGCCGGCGCCAATCTCATCAGCATCCACATCGAGCCGGACTTTGATCACGCCGCCACCCTCGCCCGCATTCGCGCGCTCGGCTGCCAGAATGGGATCGTCCTCAATCCCGGCACTCCGGCCGAGGCCATCGAACCGTTCCTCGCCTCGGTCGACCTCGTGCTCGTCATGACCGTCCAACCCGGCTTCGGCGGCCAGAGCTTCCGCGCGGAGATGATGCCGAAGGTCGCCCAGATCGACCGCTGGCGGCGCGAACGCGGCCTCGCCTTCCGCCTCGAAGTCGACGGCGGCGTGGACCTGGTCACTGTCCGCGCCTGCCGTGAAGCCGGCGCCGATACCTTTGTCGCGGGCACCTCGTTTTTCCGCGCGGCCGACAAAGCCGCCTTCGCCGCCTCGATCGCGGCTCTCTAGTCGCCCCGCCTCCGCCGGCCGGCCGTTTCGCCCGGCACCCGCCACGCTCCCATGCCGCACGCCGCCACCCACGCCGGCTACGAGATTACCGACGACCCGGCCCGCCTCGATGTCGACGCGGTGCACGCCTACCTGACCCGCAGCTACTGGGCCGCCGGTATTCCCCGCGACACCGTCGCCCGTTCCCTCGCGGGATCGCTGGCCCTCGGCATTTATGCGCCGGACGGCACGCAAGTCGGCCTCGTTCGCGTCGTCACCGACAGCGCCACCTTCGCGTATCTGTGCGATGTCTACGTGCTGGAGGAGCACCGGGGACTCGGTCTCGCCAAGGCCGCCCTCCGCCTCCTCGAGTCCCATCCCCGGCTCCAGGGACTGCGGCGCTTTCACCTTGTCACGCAGGACGCCCACGGGCTCTACGCCGGGTTCGGCTATGTTCCCGTCACCCAACCGGAACGTCACATGGAAAGGCGCTTTCCCGCGGTGTATCAGACATCTCCGGCCTAGGTCCGCACCCGCCGGCGGGTCGGCCTGCGTGCCCGCTTATTGCGCGATCTCCGCCCGGCCGTTCGCCAGCGCCTCCGCCCGCGCGTAGTTTGCCCGAAACCACCCGCCGAGTTCGTTCGCGAGCCGCACCTCGTCGACCTTGTCGCGCGAGCCCAGGCGCGACCGCACCTCGCCGTTCACGCGGTCATAACTCACCGCCGCAAGATCCTGCAGGGCGGCCAGCGCCGCCGCGCGCCGCGACTCGGGCGCCGCGTTCACCGCCGCCCATGCCCGCTTCAATTCGGCGTGCGTGTCCTGGCACATCACGCGGATCACAAACGCCATTTCCCGAAAAATCCGCCCCGTCCACGCCTCGCGGTAAATCAACGGTTCCGCCTGCGCATACGGCGACTCTTCGGGATCGCTGCGCCATGCCTTCCATTCCGCCTGATCGAAAAAATCCCTTCGCACCGGCAGTCGGCGCAGCGCGAACCGCTCCGGCCCGCCGGGCGTCCCCGGTCGGAAATTCCACAATTTCTGCCCTTCCATCGCCACGGTGAATTCGATGAAGGCCTCCGCTGCCCGCCGGTTCCTCGCCCCGCGCATCAGCGCCACCGGGTCGGCCGAGGCCACGGATCCGCCCGCCGGCGAGACATACCCCAGCCGCTCCGCCGCGCCCGCCGATGATTCCGCCGGCGCGTCCGTCCGACGTCGCACGGCCTCCTGTTGCTGCCGGCCGTAAAAATCGATGCACAACCCGATCGCACAGTTGCCCGCCGCCACGTCGATCGGCGGCTTTTGCGACGTGTCGGTGAAATACCGCGCATTCGCCCCGATGCGCTGGAGCAGACGCAATCCCTCCGTCCACCCTTCCCGCACCGCCAACGTCTCGCGCGCGGCGACGTCCAAACCGGGCTGCTCGCGTTCCAGCGCCTTCAGTCGCCGCTGCATCTGCTGCTGGATCACGTTCTCGAAGGCCTTCGCCACCGACCCGCTCTTCGTCGGGTCGGCCAACGCCACCTCGCCCATCAGCCGCGGATCGGCCATGTCCGCCCACTGCGTCGGCTCCCGCGTCACCCCGAGGCGGGCCAGCGACCCGCGGTTGAAAATCATTCCGTAGGAACTGAGCACGGTCCCCACCCACAGTCCGTCTGCCCGCCAGAATCGCTCGCCGCCGAACACCTCCGGGATCGTGTCCTCGCGAAACCACTCCGGCCGGGCTCGCCGCAGTCCGCTGTCGACCAGCCGGCCGGCCGCCGCCTGCCGTTCAAAATCGTAGGTGCCGCCCCCGAAAAACACATCGATGCCGCACCCCACGTCCGACGCCAGAAAGGCCGCGCGCGCTTCTTTCACGACGGCCGGCGCATCCGCCCCCAGCCGCCCGTTCTGAAATCCCGCCTGCACCGCCGCGCTCCAGGGCCTGCCCAGCGTCCGCGTCCAGTGCAGTTCGAACGCGCTCACATACTCCCCTTCCAGGAACCGCGCGATCTCGCTCGTGCCGCCCACCATCCGCCAGTCGATCCGCACGCTCCGGCCGGTTTTCGCGCGATACCAGTCGGCGAAGCCCCGGGAATATTCGTGGCGGATCGCCTCGTTGTGCGGGGTGATGACGACGACGGTGTCGTCCGCCGCCGCCGTCACCGGCCGCGCCGGCCGCAGGGCGAACGGCAACGCCACCACGGCGACCAGCGTCAGAATGAGAAACGCGCGCATCGTCGCCGCGTCACGCCGTCAGCACCACCACATCCTCCGGCGCCGCGCTCGCGAAGACCTCCCCGCGGGTCGCCTGCTCCATGAAACGCGGATTCAACTCGAGGATTTTCAGGTCCTGCCCGCCGGCGATCAGGTCGTATTGCGCCACCTCCCCGAGATAAACCGCCTCGCCGATCCGCCCGCGCACCGCGTTGCGCGCCGTCGCCTCCCGGCTGAGGACCCAGCATTCGGGCCGCACCGAGAGCGTCACCGCCGCGCCCGGCGCCGGCTTGGCCGCAGGGTCGCCCAATACGCCTTCGAAACGCCCGATCGCCGTATCCACGATCGCCGCACCGTCCGCCGTGCTCACCAGCGTCCCCGGCACGAAATCCGTCTCGCCGATGAAATCCGCCACCACCTTGCACACCGGCCTTCGGTAGACTTCCCGCGGCGACCCCACCTGCAAAATCCGCCCGCCGTCGAGAATCGCCATCCGGTCCGAGACCGACAGCGCCTCTTTCTGGTCGTGCGTGACGTAGACCGTCGTGAGGTTGAATTCTTTGCAGACCCGCCGGATCTCGGTGCGCATCTCCAGCCGCAGCTTCGCGTCGAGATTCGAGAGCGGCTCGTCGAGCAGCAGGCAGCGCGGCCGGATCACCAGGGCGCGCGCCAGGGCCACCCGCTGCTGCTGCCCGCCCGACAGCTGGTTCGGCTTCCGCTCGGCATACTTCCCCATCCGCACCGATTCCAGCGCCTCGCCCACGCGGCGCTTGGTCTCGTCCTTGGCCACCTTCCGCTCCTCGAGGCCGAACGCCACATTCTCGGCCACCGTCATGTGCGGCCAGAGGGCGTAGCTCTGGAACATCATTCCCGTGTTCCGTTTGTGCGGCGCCAGCCGCGTGACGTCCTCGTCGCCGAACCGGATCGTGCCTTCCTCCGGGATGTAGAAACCCGCCAGGCTGCGCAGCAGCGTCGTCTTGCCGCACCCGCTCGGCCCCAGGAGGAAAAACAACTCGCCCGGCGCGATCGTCAGATCGAGGTGCTGCAACGCGGTCACGGTCCCGAAACGTTTCGTGAGTTGTTCGATGCGGATGGAAATCATGCGCGCGCGCCTGTTTCCAACGCCTCCGCCGGCCGACCGCAAGCGGCGAAGCGTGACAATTCCGGCCGGCCCGAACGGGGATTGCCTCCCGTCGCCGCGTTTGTCTGGCTCGCCCCCTTCGCCATGCCCGCCGCCAAAAAGAAGCCCGCGCCCCTCCACCCCGACATCGCCGAAGTGCTGCTCACCGATACCCAGATCAAGCGTCGCGTGAAGTCCCTCGCCCGCGAGATCAAGGGGGTCTACGGCGACCAGGAGTTCACGATCATTTCCCTGATCAACGGCGCCGTGATGTTCACGTCCGATCTGATGCGCGAGATCGACAACCCCGTCCGCCTCGACTGCATCCGCGTCTCCAGCTACGGCACGAAGACCAAGTCCATCGGCACGCCCCAGATCATCCACAGCCTCACGCTCGACATCAAAAAGCGCCACGTGCTGCTGATCGACGATATCCTCGACACCGGCAAAACGCTGAAACTCGTGGGCGAACTCGTCCGCAAGCTGAAGCCGGCCAGTCTGCGCACCTGCGTTCTCCTCGACAAGAAAGCCCGGCGCGAGGTCGACCTCGAGGCCGACTTCGTCGGGTTCGAGATTCCGGACAAGTTTGTCGTCGGCTACGGCCTCGATTTCGCCGAACGCTACCGGAATCTCCGCGGCATCGGCGTCCTCCGCCCGGACAAGCAGACCGCCGGCGCATGGGCGACGGGCTGACCTCGCCCCGGCCCAAGGTGGCCCGGAAATTGCGTCGGAACCACGGTTCGCGTGGACGGCTGGTTCGCCCACGTCCTCTTTGCGCATGAAACGTTTCCTCGTCTCCGCGACCGTGGCCCTTTCCCTCGCCGGCTGCGCCGGCACTCCGAAGTCCGCCGACGCCGGCTATGAATGGGTCACGCCCACCGGCTCCAATATCGCGGTAAAAGTCCCGAAGGGGCAGCGAGCCGCCGTCGGCACTTCGCCGACCGCGGCCGTCGGCGCCCAGGAAATGACCCAGATCGTCAACGCGTCCGCCAAGGTGCCGACGGACCGCGGCAACTGATACGCCCCCGAGGGCCCCGGCCCCGCCTCTCGGCTCAACGTCGTCGCCCCTTGCCCCGCACCGCCGCCGCCGTGTTGCGCGCCCGCGGATACTCCTTGTTCGGGAGGCGCGCGGCTTTTTTGTAGTCTCCCGAGCGCAGGGCGTTCACTTGGTCGCGCAGGACCGCGGCCCGTTCGAACTCGAGCCGCGCCGCCGCATCCGACATCTCCACCTCGAGCTCCGCGATCACCGCCGCGACGTCGTCTACGCCCTCCGCCACCGCCGCCTCGGCTCCGGCGTCCGCCCCCGAGCCATCGTAGACATGCAGGCTCGCCTGCGCCGCCCGTTTCACGCTGCGCGGCGTGATCCCGTGCTCCAGATTGTAGGCGAGTTGTTTTTGCCGCCGGTAATTCACCGCTTCCTGCGTCCGCTTGATCGAGTCGGTGATCTGGTCGGCGTAAAAGATCACGCGCCCCTTTTCATGCCGCGCCGCCCGGCCTGCCGTCTGGATCAACGAGGTTTCGCTGCGGAGAAAGCCTTCCTTGTCCGCGTCGAGGATCGCGACCAGCGCCACCTCCGGCAGATCGAGCCCTTCCCGCAGCAAATTGATGCCGACAAGCACGTCGAAATTCCCGAGCCGCAGATTCCGCAGGATCTCGACCCGCTCGATCGCATCGATGTCCGAGTGCAGATACTCCACCCGGATCTTGGCCTCGCGCAGGTAGCTCGTCAGGTCCTCGGACAGGCGCTTGGTGAGCGTCGTGACGAGCACGCGCTCGCCCGCCGCCGCCGCCGCCTTGATCTCCGCGATCAGGTTTTCCACCTGGCCCTTCGTCGAACGGATCGTGATCTCCGGATCGAGCAGGCCCGTCGGTCGGATCAACTGCTCCGCGATCACCGCCGACCGTTTCAACTCATACTCCGCCGGCGTCGCCGAAACATACACCGTCTGTCCCGTCACCGACTCGAATTCGGCGAAACTCTGCGGCCGGTTGTCGAGCGCCGACGGCAGCCGGAAGCCGAAATTCACCAGCGTCTCCTTGCGCGCCCGGTCGCCGTTGAACATGCCGCCCACCTGCGGCACCGTGGCATGGCTCTCGTCGATGATGAGCAGGAAATCCTTCGGGAAGAAATCGATCAGGCAGAAGGGCCGTTCGCCCGCCTTCCGTCCCGTCAGGTGCCGCGAGTAGTTCTCGATGCCGTTGCAGAAGCCCATCTCCTGCAGCATCTCGAGGTCGTAGTTCGTCCGCATCCGGATGCGCTGCGCTTCCAGATACTGGCCCTTGCCCTCGAAATGCGCGACGCGCTCGTCCAACTCCGCCTTGATCGCCGCGATCGCCGGCTCCAGCTTGCCGCGGCTGGTCACGTATTGGTTCGCCGGATAAAGATCGAACTGCTCCAGCTCCCGCAGCACCTCGCCCGTCAGCGGATCGAATTCGCTCAGCCGGTCGATCTCGTCCCCGAAGAACTCGACCCGCAGGCCCGTTTCCATGTAGGCCGGCATCACGTCCACCGTGTCGCCGCGCACCCGGAAGCGCCCGGGCTTCAGCTCGTAGTCGTTCCGGTCGTAAATGTTGTCCACCAGCCGCTCCAGCAGCCGCTGCCGCCCGAGCGCCGCCCCGCGCCGCAGCGGGATGCGCAGTTCGGAAAATTCCTCGGGCGAACCCAGCCCGTAGATACACGACACGCTCGCCACCACCACCACGTCCCGCCGCGACACCAGCGAGCTCGTCGCCGCGATGCGCAGGCGCTCGATCTCCTCGTTGATCGAGGAATCCTTCTCGATGAAGGTGTCGCTCGACGGGATGTAGGCCTCCGGCTGGTAGTAATCGTAGTAGCTGACGAAGTATTCGACCGCGTTCTCCGGGAAGAAATTCTTGAACTCCGAGTAAAGCTGCGCCGCCAGGGTCTTGTTGTGCGAGATGATCAACGTCGGCCGCTGCACGCGCGCGATCACGTTCGCCATCGTGAACGTCTTGCCGGATCCGGTGACGCCGAGCAGCGTCTGGTGCCGGTTGCCCGCCTCGAGCGAGGTCACGAGCTTCTCGATCGCCTGCGGCTGGTCGCCGGTGGGCTGGTAGTCGGAACTGAGCTTGAAAAGGGCCGCCATGCGCTTGGAAAACGCCCTCCACTCCGCGCGTTCCGCCGCCGTTTGCAAGGTGCCGGAAAACTCTCCTGACACCTTTTTCGCCCCGCACCGCCGGCGCGCCCGGGCACCCGGCGCGCGTCCTGCGCCGGCATCACAGTCCGAAGACTTTCAACACCGCGCTCCAGACGCCCGACCAGAAGCGCCCGCTCTTCCCTTCCTCTCCCGGCGTCGCCGTCTCCTGCAGCACGAACAAGCCCCGCCCCGCGAACAGGTCGTCGAACAGCGGATTCATCCCGCGGTAATAGCTCCAGAAGGTCTCCGCCCGCACCGGCCGGTATTCCAGGTTGGGCGTGAAGGCGATCGTCGCCGCCTGGTTGGTCCGTCGCGCCGGCGCCGCGATGCCGTCCCGCTCCGCCAGCACCTCGGCGCGCACGCCGCGGCTGCCGGCCACCACCAGCCGGCACGGCCCCATGAACTCGAAATAGCGGAACTGCCCGCTGATCCACGCCTGCCAGCGGAAGATGCGCCAGTGCCGCCGGATGACCAGCCGGTCGCCCGCCCGCTGCAGCACTCCCGCCAGAAAGCGCGGCCGCAGCACCAGCGACGCCCCGGCCGGCACGTCGACGATCGCCAATTCGATGTGCGGGTCGTCGCCGTTCGACAGCGTCACCCGATACTCGCCCGCCGCCTTGTCCTGCCGCAACTCGACCAGCTCGATCAACCCGCAGGCCGCGCTCGTCAACGGTATCCGCCAGTCGAGCACGAAGCGCGTGTGCTTCCCCAGGCCTTCGTCGGACGCCTGCAGGTATTTTTCCTTCACCCGCAGCACTTCGCCCGGGCGCAGCGCCGCCTCGACCGACACCCGGCTTTCCCCCACCTCCGGCAACCGGTCCGGCTCCGGCCCCAGCACGATCGGGCGTCCGCGGCCCATCCACGCCGCGACGCCGAAATACAACACCACCGCCCATAGCGTCGGACCGAAGAAATACGCCGCCAACGCCCCCGCGATCCACCACCGCGTCGCATCCCAGGCGACGAGGATCATGCGCCGCAGGCCCGACTGCGCGGCCTCGATCCGCCCGATCTCCTGCGCATTTCGCCCGATCGCGGCCTTCAAGCCGTCCAGCTGCCAACCCGCCGCCGTCAACGCCTTGTCCGCCTCCGCCCAGCGGTTGCGCGCGTCGATCTTCGTCTGCTCCATTTTCGCCAGCTGCTCCGTGTTCGCCGCCTGTTGCGCACGGTTCCCGAACCAGCGATCCCACCAGCTCTCCAGCTCCAGCAACGTCTTCGCCACTTTCTCCGCCTGCGCGAGCCGGGATTTCTGGGTCGCCGCGTCCCGGCGCAGTTCCTCGAGCTTGGCTTCGAGCGCGGCCTGCGCCGCCTGCAGCCGGCCGCGCTCCTCGGTTGCCTGCCGGAGCCGCTCCAGCCGCCGGGTCTCCAGCAATCCCTCCTCCTGCGCCCAGATCCAGGCCGCGTAGAGCAGCACCGCCGCGGCCGTGATCACCGCCGCGGCGATTACCTTTTGCGCCAGCCAAGCGCCGAGTCGGAGGAAGAAGCCCTGCATTCGCTCCACTGTGCGGCCCGTTTCCGGCGGATTTCAACCGCGCTTCCTCTCGCCCGGCCGACCCGGCGAAGTTAGCGCCGCCCCCGGGCGAATTAGCCCTCGTAACACCCAACGCCCCGTCCGGAAGCCGTTTGCCAACCCCGCCCCCCCGCGCAGACTCCGCCGCAACCAAACCCCGCCATGTCCAAAGCCATCGTTTCGTCGCTCTACGATTCCGACGTCTTCAAAATGGCCTGTCGCCAGTTCGACAAGGCCGCCGACGCCATCAACCTCCCGGAGGCCATCCGGGATCGCACCAAATACCCGCGCCGCTGCCTCGCCGTGTCGCTGCCCGTGAAGCGCCGCGACGGCTCCGTCACCGTCTTCGAAGGCTACCGCGTCCAGCACAACCTCAGCACCGGTCCGTCCAAGGGCGGCATCCGCTTCCATCAGGACGTCACCCTCGGCGAGGTCGCCGCGCTCGCCATGTGGATGAGCTGGAAAACCTCGCTGGTCGGCCTCCCCTACGGCGGCGCCAAGGGCGGCGTCATCGTCAATCCCAACGAGCTCACCGAATCCGAACTCGAGCACCTCTCCCGCCGCTACATGCAGGAGATGGTCAACTTCGTCGGCCCCCAGACCGACGTCCCGGCCCCCGATGTCGGCACCAACGAAAAGATCATGGGCTGGATGATGGACACCTACTCGAACCACATCGGCCACCTCGCCCCCGCCGTGGTCACCGGCAAGCCCATCGCCCTCGGCGGCTCCCAGGGCCGGCGCGAGGCCACCGGCGCCGGCGTGGCGTATCTGGTCGTCAAATACCTGGCCGACCTGAAGATCCCGGTCAAGAAGGCCACCGTCGCCATCCAGGGCTTCGGCAACGTCGGCAGCGAGACCGCGATCGCCCTCGCCCGCTACGGCGCCAAGATCATCGCCGTCTCCGACTACACCGGCGGCATCTACAATCCCAAGGGCATCAACATCGAGAAAGCCCTCACCTACGTCCGCTACCAGAAGGTGCTGCGCGATTTCGACGGCGGCGAGCCCATCACCAACGAAAAGCTCCTCGAGCTGAAGTGCACCGTGCTCGTCCCCGCCGCCCTCGAGCGCGTCATCACCGAGCAAAACGCCCCCCGCCTCCAGTGCCGCCTCCTCGCCGAGGCCGCCAACGGCCCGACCACCAACGCCGCCGACAAGATCATCGAGGCCCGCGGCGACATCGAGCTCATCCCCGACGTCCTGTGCAATTCCGGCGGCGTCATCGTCTCCTACTTCGAGTGGCTCCAGAACCTCTCGAGCTTTTATTGGACGCGCGACGAGGTCCTGGAAAAACTCTTCGGCATGCTCGATCGCGCCAAGGAGTCCGTCGACGCGCAGAAACGGAAATTCAAGTTCAGCCGCCGCCTCGCCGCCCTCACCCTCGGCATCCAGCGGGTCGCCGACGCCAAGCAGAGCCGCGGCCTGTTTCCCTGACGCCGCCGCCGGCCGCGACCGCCGCGGCCGGCGCCTCCCGGCGAGCCCTCCGACGCCCGCCGGGATCGCCTCCGCTTCCGGCGCCGCCGCGCGGCCGGACATTTTCACCCTTGAATCGCGGGGTCGGTCGCGCGATCACGACGCGTATCCCGGCATGAAGCTCCCGCCCGCAGTCGGACTTTGGCTCGTCCTGGGCGCCGCCCCCCTCGCGGCCGGCCCCCGGGAAGACGCCATCGTCGATCTCATGCGGCTCGCCGACCAACCCAACTACACCTGGGTGACCACCGTGAACGACGATGCCCGCACCTACGATATCGAGGGGCGCACCGTGCGCGGCAGCTTCACCCGCGTGAAGATGCCCGTCATCAACACCGTCCGCCGCCGCCTCGGCCGCGCGGTCACCGACACCCAGATCGAGCTCATTTTCCTCGGCAACGTCGCCTGCGTCGTGGAATCGGAGCACGGCTGGGTTACCCCCGACGAATTGCCGCCTCCGCCCGAGGATCAGGAAGAATTCGTCGCCTTCGGCACCCCGCACACCCCCATCACGCTCGGCTCGACCGGCGCGCCCGTCGGGGGCGTCATCAAGGGCGCCGTCGTCCGCCCCCGCCGGCCGAAATCCGACGAGGCGCAGACCCGCGGCTACAGCAATCTCCAGCTCGCCATCTCGCACCCGCACGAGGACCTCGCCGTCATCCTCTCCAGCCACGCCGACCTGCAGGTCGAGGGCGACTCCGTCAGCGGCACGCTCACCGACCGCGGCGCGCAGCTTCTCCTGGTGCGCGACGGCCAGAAGCAGATCACGCCGCTGCGCGCCGCCGGCACCTTCAAGGTCTGGTTCCGCGAGCGCCTGCCGGTGAAATACCAGCTGCGCCTCGACGGCGTGCTGCTCGTCGAGACGTCCACCAGCCGGCGTCAGGTCGCCGTCCGCCAGCACAGCGACACCGTGATCCGCGACGTCGGGCGCACCGCCTTCTTCGTGCCCGACCAGGCGATCGTCCGGCTCACGCGCTGAGTGGGACCGCCGGATCGGTGCTGCCGCACGGGGCGGACGGCACGTTTCGCCGTTGCCACCCGGGTGACCCGCGCGCTCCTTCACGTCACCCCGTTCGCCCATGCCCGAAACCCCTGTTCAACCGCGGCGCCGCTTTTTGCTCGCCGCCGTCTCCGCCGTCGGTGCCTCGCTGTTGCCTGCGCCCGCCCGGGCCGCCGCCGCGCCGATCCGCATCGGTTTTCTCGTCAAACAACCCGAGGAGCCGTGGTTCCAGCTCGAGTGGCGTTTCGCCGAGCAGGCCGCCCGCGATCTCGGCTTCACGCTCGTGAAAATCGGAGCGACCGACGGCGAAAAGGTGCTCGCCGCCATCGACAGCCTCGCCGCCGGCGGCGCGCAGGGTTTCGTCATCTGCACCCCCGACACCAAGCTCGGCCGCGCGATCGTCGCCAAGGCCAGGTCGGCCAGGCTGAAACTCATCGCGGTCGATGATCGCTTCGTCGGCGCCGACGGCCGGCCGTTGGCCGCCGTCCACTACCTCGGCATTTCCGCCGGCAAGATCGGCGAGACCGTCGGCACGACGCTGGCCGGCGAGATGCAGCGCCGCGGGTGGACGCCCGCCGACACCGCCGTCTGCGCCGTCACGTTCGACGAACTCGCCACCGCGAAGGAGCGCACCGACGGCGCGATCCGCGCCTTGCGCGCCGCCGGCCTGCCTGAAACGCGCGTCTTCCGCGCGCCCATGCGCACCGCCGACATCCCGGGCGCCTTCGATGCGGTCAACGTCCTGCTCACCAAGCAATCCGACATCCGGCATTGGCTCGTCTGCGGACTCAACGACAACGCCGTCCTCGGCGCCGTCCGCGCGCTCGAGAGCCGGCGCTACGACGCATCGACCGCGGTCGGCGTCGGCATCAACGGCACCGATTGCATCGTCGAACTCGAGAAGGCCAAGCCGAGTGCCTTTTTCGGCTCCATCCTCCTTTCCGCCAAAGCCCACGGCTACCGGACCGTCGAAATGATGTATCGCTGGATCAAGGACGGCGTTGAGCCGCCGCTCGACACCCGCACCACCGGCGTCCTCATCACCCGCGAGAACTTCCGCCAGGTCCTCAAGGAACAAGGCATCCGCGACTGACCGCGTCCTCGGCGCCCAGGTCCCTTGGTCCTTTAGTCTCTTGGTCCCTCGGTCCTTCAGCCCCCCGGTGCTCGCCTTCGACCGCGTCTCGATGCAGTTCCCCGGCGTGCGCGCCCTCGACGAGGTGTCGTTCGCCGTCGCGGCCGGTTCGATCCACGCGCTGATGGGGGAGAACGGCGCCGGCAAATCCACTCTGCTCGGCATCCTCGCGGGCGCGCGCCGTCCTGCCGGCGGCACCCTCGTGCTTGACGGCGTCCCGCGCGCCTTCGCCTCCGCCGCCGACGCCCTCGCCGCCGGCATCGCCGTCATCTACCAGGAGCTTCATCTCGTGCCGGAACTCTCGGTGGCCGAAAACATCTTCCTCGGCCATCTCCCGCGGCGCTTCGGTCTCGTCGATCGCGGCGCCCTCGCTGCCGCCGCCCGCGCCCAGCTCGCGCTCGTCGGCGAATCCATCGATCCCGCCCTGCCCGTGGCCCGGCTATCCCTCGCGCAGCGCCAGATGGTCGAAATCGCCAAGGCCCTCTCGCGCGGCGCCCGCATCCTCGCCTTCGACGAACCCACCGCGGCCCTCTCCGACCGCGAGGTTCGCCGCCTCTTCGCGATCATCCGCGACCTCCGCGCCCGTGGCTGCGCGATTCTTTATGTTTCGCACCGCATGGACGAGATCTTCGCCCTGTGCGATCGCGTCACGGTCCTGCGGGACGGCCGGCACATCGAGACCGCGCCGATCGCGGCCTGCTCGCGCGATACCTTGGTCCACCGCATGGTCGGTCGATCCGTCGGAGAAGGTCACCGCCCTCCTCCGCCCCCGACCTCGCCGGTCGCGCTCACCGTCCAAGGACTGCGCGGCCCCGGCCTTTCCGCCCCGTGCTCGTTCGAGGTGCGATCCGGCGAGATCTTCGGACTGTTCGGCCTGGTCGGTTCCGGCCGCACCGAGTTGCTCAAAGTCCTCTACGGCGCCGCCCCGCGCACGGCGGGCCAGGTGCGCCTCGCGGGCCGGCCGGCCGATTTTGCTTCGCCCCGCGCCGCCATCGCCGCCGGCGTGGTCCTTTGCCCCGAGGATAGAAAAAAGGAGGGCATCATCCCGATCCGCTCGGTGCTCGAGAATCTGAACCTCAGCGCGCGCCGCGACCAGGCCCGCCCGGCCGGCGTGCTCGCTCCGCGGTGGGAAACCGCCAATGCCGCCCGGCACATCGCGGCGCTGCGCATCCGCACGCCTTCGCCCGAGCAACCCGTCCGGCTTCTCAGCGGCGGCAACCAGCAGAAGGTGGTCTTCGGACGTTGGCTCTCCGTCGACCGCGCGCGGCTGCGCGTCTTTCTGCTCGACGAACCCACGCGGGGCATCGACGTCGGGGCCAAAGCCGAGATCCACGCCCTCGTCCACCGGCTCGCCGCCGACGGCGTCGCCGTGATCGTGGTCTCCGGCGAACTGCCCGAACTGCTCGGCCTCGCCGGCCGCATCGGCGTGATGCGCGGCGGCACGCTGGTCGCGGTCGTCGATCGGTCCGGGGCCACCGAAGCATCCCTCCTTCGTCTCGCTCTCCCGCCCGAGTCCACACCCGCCCCCCCGCCGGCCGACGCCTGCCCTCCCCGCATGCCCGATCTCCCCGCCCCCACCCCTCCCCCACCGGACACCTCCGCACCGGGCGCGGGCCCTGCCGCCGCGGTCGCGGCCTTTCTCGACCGCGCCGGCATGCTGGTCGTGCTCGCGCTGCTCTTCGCCGGCTGCGCCCTGTTTGTGGAAAATTTCCTCTCCTGGCCCAATCTTCGCGGCCTCGCCCTCGCCGTCTCCATGACCGGCATGGTCGCCTGCACGATGTTGTTCTGCCTCGCCGCGGGCGATTTCGACCTCTCCGTCGGTTCCGTCGTGGCCTGCGCGGGCGTCGTGGCGGCGCTCGTCATGAACCGCACCGGCAGCGTCGCCGCCGGCATTGCGGCGGCCTTGGGCTTCGGCGCCTTGGTCGGTCTCGCCAACGGCGCGCTCGTCGCCGGCCTCCGGCTCAATGCCCTCATCGCCACCCTGGCCACCATGCAGATCGTGCGCGGCTTCGGGTTCATCGCGTCCGGCGGCTCGGCCGTCGGCATCGAGATCGATGCCTTTTTCTCGCTCGGCACCGCCGATTTCCTCGGCGTGCCGGTCCCGGTGTGGATCACCGCCGCGTGTTTCGCGGTCTTCGGATTCCTGCTCGAGCGCACCGTTTTCGGACGCGACACGCTCGCCGTCGGCGGCAACCCCGAGGCCGCCCACCTCGCCGGCATCGCCGTGGTGCGGCTCAAGCTCGTGATCTTCACGCTGCAGGGCGCCATGGCGGCCGCCGCGGGCGTGGTGCTCGCCGCCCGCGTCACGAGCGGACAACCCAACACGTCGCAGGGTTTCGAACTGGAGGTGATCTCCGCCTGCGTGCTCGGCGGCGTCTCGCTCACCGGCGGCGTCGGCCGCATGGGCTTCGTCATCGCCGGCGTCCTCATCATGGGCGTGGTGCAGAACGCCATGAACCTGCTCAACGTCCCCACGTTCTACCAATACGTCGCCCGCGGTCTCATCCTGCTCGCCGCGGTGCTCTTCGACCGCTGGAAACGGCGCCGGCTCGGGACTTGAACGGCGCCTAGTCCGTCGCCGGCCTAGCGCCGGCCGGCGCCGCCGCCCGCAGCGTCCGTCCCTCGTTCCACTGCCCTTCCACCATGATTGCCGTCGCCTGTTCGGGCAGCCCGCGCTCGTGCCGCTCGACCATGCTGACAAGGGCATCCACCGCGAGGGCCCCGATCAGCCGGCCGTTCTGGTAGACGCCGCTGCAGGCGTCGCCCGGCCGCGGACAGGCCAGCAACGCCAAACCGAGATCCTCCGGCACCCGGTAGCCCGCCCGGGCCAGCGTGCCCAGCACCACGTCCGCCGCCGGCGTGATCAGGACATCCGGCTGTTCGCGCTTCAACCACGCGACGACCGGCGTCGGATCGTCCCAGGAATCCACATACAGGGGGCGCGCCCGTCTCACGCCGGGCAGCATTTCCGCGGCGACCAGGAACCCCGCCTCCCAGCGTCCCTGGAACCGGAGCTGATGCGTCCGGTGCAGGAGCAGGCCCGGGCGCCGGTAGCCGCGCCGGTGACACTCCCGCACCGCGGTCAGACTGGAGAAATAGTGGTCGTTGCACACCGTCGCCACCGGCAGCGAGGGCAGCGGCACGCTGAGGCACACCGCCGAAAAATGCGCCCAGGCCAGCGCGGGCGTCGGATCGCCTTCCGCCAGCGGGCCGATCAGCACGCCCTGGATGCCCCGGGCGCGCAGCACCTCCGAAAACCGCTCGGCCGACATGCCGTCGCGGTGCAGCCAGAATTCCTGCGGCCGGTAACCGCGCAGGGTCGCCCGCTCGATCGCCCCTTCCCGCATCTCGCGGATCGTCGGCGCCCGGTGCTCGCGCCAGCCGTCGGCCGTCCGTTGCCCGCAGATGAGGGCCAGCGTCGGCCGCTCCTTCAACGGGCGCCCCTGGCGCCGGATGCGCATCAGCGTCGAGACATACGGGTTCGGCTGGTAGCCGAGCTTGCGGGCCAGCGCCTGGACCCGCAGCCGCGTCGCGTCCGGGATCCGGGGGTTGTTCGCCAGGCACATCGACACCGTCGCCTGCGTCACGCCCGCCTGGGCCGCGATGGTTTTCATGGTGACACCGGCATTCATCGCTTAAGGATGAAAGCAACGGCAGGCTTCTGTCGCCAAGTGTAAACCAAAACCCTCCGTCCGCGTCCCACCCCACCGTGCCCACCCCCGCGCCCCGCTGTTTTCGTTCGCAACCCTGCCCACCCATGACCCATCGCCCCGTTTCATCCCGCCGCGCCGCTCTGGCCGCGTTGGCCCTGCTCGCGCCCGGCGCCCTCCGCGCGCAGTCCGCCCCGGCCTCTGCCGCCCCCAAACCCGCCGAGGACGTGATCCGTCTCACCGAGTTCAGCGTCAGCGCCGACTCCCTCAACGGCTACGCCCCGTCCGAGACCATGACCGGCTCGCGCGTCGCCACCAAGATCATCGACCTGCCCTACACGGTGAACGTGCTCACGGCCGAGTTCTTCGAGGATTTCGGCATTTTCGAGCTCAGCGACAACGTCACCCAGATCGGCGGCTTCACCGGCCTCGACGTCGGCGGCGGCTTCAACCTGCGCGGCTTCAGTTCCTCCTCGCAGCTGCGCGACGGCTTCTTCCGCCTCGGCCGCTACGGCTCCAGCAACGTCGACCGCATGGAGATCATCAAGGGCTCCAACGCCGCCATCTACGGCCGCACCTCTCCCGGCGGCATGCTCAACATGGTCTCCAAGCGCCCGAAGACCCGGCCCGGCCAGAAGCTGACGTTCAACTACGGCGACGAGGGCACCCAGCGCGTCACCCTCGAGACCACCGGCCCGCTCGCGCGCTCCGCGTATGGCAAGACCGACTACATCCTGACCGGCTCCCACTACCAGAAGGAGTTCGACATGGAGTATGCGCGCAACCGCAACCAGGAATACTACCTCGCCCTGAGCCACACCTTCAACGACGGCTCCAACCTCTTCCTCAGCGCCGAGTATTTCCTCCAGATGCGCCACGCGCCCAACAGCGCCGCGCCGCTTGTCACCGACCTCAAGGGCACCGCCAGCAACCTCGACGACCAGGCGGTCGGCTACGCCATCAATCTCGCCCGCCGCAACGCCTTCGGCCCCAACTCCCAGCTCGACCGCGGCAACACCGGCTTCAACGCCGTCTACGACAAGAAATTGTCCGATATCTGGAGCACCCGCGTCGCCGCGAACTACTACCTCGCCCGCCGCTGGGACTACAACCAGAACACCGGCTGGGGCGCCGTCAGCATCAACCCCGCGCCTGCCGCCAACGGCACCGTCCCCGCCGTCACGTCCGCCCGCGGCGCCACGCCCAACACCACCCGCATCATCGAGGATGGCGGCGGCTTCCAGGGCGATCTGCTCGCCCACTACTGGACCAATAACCGCCAGCTCGAGCACCGCACGTTGGTCACCCTCGACGTCAACGACTACTACCGCTGGGACCCCTCCCTCAATTACGCGGCGGCCGGCAACCCGGACCTCACCGCGTGGAATGCCGTGCGCACCGTCACGCTCGACCGCGATACCCTCGCCCCGGTCGGCCCGATTTCCTACTTCCCGAAGTGGTTCGACTCGTCCCAGACCGTGAAGACCCGCCACCAGAAGCGTCGCACCACCGTGTTCGGCGGCCTGCTCCGCCACCAGACGTCGTTCTTCAACGGCCGGCTGCTCACCTTTGCCGGCGCCCGCTTCGACGACGTCCGGTTCCGCGACCGGGATTTCATCGGCTTCGCCGGCTACGTCGCCGGCACCGGCATCGACAAGAAGGTCAACCTCACCAAGCCCAACCTCGGCTTCAACTACAAGGTCACCCCGGGCTTCCGTGTCTTCGCCAGCTACAGCGAATCCTACTTCGTCTCCCAGAACGACAACGCCCAGGCGCACTTCGACCCCACCTACAAGTCCGAGGTCGCCTCCGGCTACGACTACGGCTTCAAGGGCTCCGCCTTCAACGACCGCCTCAGCTACACCGTCAGCGGTTTCTACGCGATCCGGAACAACGTCAGCGTCACCGAGATCGAGGAGACGCCCCTCGGCTCCGGCAATTTCGTCCAGATCTCCCGCCGCGACGGCGACCAGCTCGTCCGCGGCTACGAAATCGACGTCAACTGGCGCATCACCGACGAGTGGTCCGCCGGCGGCAGCTGGGGCCACGTGTATTCGATCTACACGGACTTCGGCTCCGCCTTCCCCGCCGCCATCGGCCGCCGCGTCAACGGCATCTCCCCGCAGAACGGCAGCCTCTACGTCAAATACGCCCCGACCGCGTGGAAGAATTTCTCCACCAACCTCGGCGTCACCCACGTCGCGCGCACGCCCACCGAGGCGCCCAACGCCGGCGATACCTACACCACGCTGGCGAACGGCACGCGCGTCGTCACGCGCTCGACCAACCAGTGGCGCCTCAGCGTCCCGTCGTTCACCGTCTGGAGCTTCGGCGCGCGCTATCGCCTGCCGAGCAAGGGCAACTACGACCACAGCCTCGCCCTGAACATCAACAATCTCTTCGACCTCGAATACCTGCGCGTCAACCGCCTCATCGGCGAGAAGCGCGCGATTTTCCTGTCCTACACCCTCAATCGCCAGGGCGCCCGGCGCTGACCGGCAAGTCCGACCCGCTCGCCCGCTGCTTCGCCCGGGATCCCGCCAGGGATCCCGGGCTTTTTTCGTCCAACGTCGACGGCGCCGGACACCGTCCGCCGCCGCGCCGCCCCCCCCGGGTCCGTTCCCCTCGTCAGCTCGAGCGCCGCACGACCAGCTCCGGGCGCAGCCGCACGGTCACCGTCGCCCGCTCCGGCGCTTCGATCCGTTTCAACAAAAGCTCCATCGCCTGCCGCCCGACTTCGTGCGCCGGCTGCCGCACCACCGTCAGCGGCGGATCCAGCGCCTCCGCCCACGGCACGTCGTCGAACCCCACGACCGCGACATCGTCCGGCACCCGCCGGCCCGCCTGCCGCAAGCCCGCCAGCGCGCCCACCGCCATCAGGTTGTTGCCGACAAACAGCGCGGTCGGCGGGCGCTTCAACGCCATCAGCTCCTGCGCGAGCACCCGGCCGCTCTCCTGCCGGAAATCCCCCGCCCGCATCAGATCCTTCCGGACCGCCAGGCCCCGCGCGGCCAGGGCATCGGTGTAGCCGCGCCGCCGTTCCCGGTTGGTCGAGACCTGCGAACGCCCTTCGATCAGGCCGATCCGCTCGTGCCCGCGCCCGATAAGGTGCTCCATCGCCGCCCGCGCGCCGGCGTAATTGTCGACCTCCACGAGGTCCGTTCTCCCCTGCGCCAGACTCCGGTCCACGCAGACGACCGGCAGGCCCGACTTCACCGCCGCCGCCACCGCCGCGTCGTCCTCGCTGAACGGCGGCAGCACCAGGCCGTCCACCGACTCGGCCTGCATCACGTCGAGGTAGAAGCGCTCCTTCGCCGGATCTTCGTCCGAGTTGCAAAGCATCACCGCGTAGTGGTGCGCATAAGCCGCGTCTTCCACTCCCCGCGCGATCTCGGCGTAGAACGGATTCTGGATGTCGGGAATGATCAGGCCCACGAGATGGGCGTGGCCCGTGTTCATCCGCAGCCGTCGCGCAACCCGGCTCGGCCGGTAGCCCAGCTCGCGCAACGCCGCCTGCACCGTCGCGCGCGTCGCGGGCACGACTTTGTCCGAGTTGTTCAGCACGCGCGACACGGTCGCGATCGAAACGCGCGCCCGCGCCGCAACTTCTTGGAGACTCGCCATGGAACCGCCGATGGGTGAAATCGATTTCACCCGCCGTCAACCCCGGTTCCCGCCGGCCCGTCCTAGCGCCCGTCGGCCGTGGTCAAGAACGCCGCCAGCCCCGCCAGATCGTCGGTTCCGATCACATCCACGCCCGCCGCCCGCAGCACCCGCCAGACGTCGGCCCGGTCCGGCGTGTTCCAAAACCGCACCTTGCGCCCCTGCGCCTGCGCCCGGCCGACCCAATGCGCCAGCGCCAGCCGCTCCGCCTCCGGCATCGGGCCCGCCCAATTCCACGTGAAAACCTTTTTCCAATTCTCGCTGATCCACGGCACCAACGTCGGCGGCGCCGCCGACTCCAGGTCGACCGCCCGGCCATCCACCGCCGCGTAGCGCACCGGCTGTGCCGCCATCTCCGCCATCGCGCGGTTTCCCGAGACCACCACGGTCACCGCGCGCGCGTTCATCGCTCCGTCCCGGAACTCCGTCACCAGATCCGCGTAGCCCCGCAACACGGCGTCCAGCGCCGCATAGGTCGCCCTCGCCTCCGTCTTCACGTCGACCAGCAGCGTCACGGTCGGGCCGCCGGGGTAAACCCGCCCGCCCTGAGCCTTCACCCGGTCCCGCAGCGGCTCCAGATAGAGTGCCGTCAACGTCCGTCCCGGGCGCACCTCCTTCGCGTCGTGGGCAACGAGCAATTCGCCCCGCACCAAATGCACATCCGCCTCCACGTGCACGAACCCGTGCGCGAGCGCGTCGGCGAGCGGCCGCGCGTGCTCGTAGTCGTTGTGCGCATGCGCCGCCGGCAACGGCGCCACCGCCTCGGCCCCGGCGGTCCGCAAGCATCCGACCATCGCCACGAATCCAAGCAAACGAAGGCCTCGCATCATAGGCCCAGCGTCACCGCGCGCCCGGCGTCCGACAAGTCCGCATCCGAACCGGCCGCCGCCGGCCCCACCTCGCCGGCTCGCGCCTGTCCCTTCGTCCCTGGCCGCCAGCCTCTTCTCGCGCGCCGCGTCACAGCGCCGCCAACAATCCGCCGTCGACCGTAACGATCTGTCCGTTGACGAAGTCCGACGCCCGCGCCGCCAGAAAAACGGCGGCACCGATCAGCTCCCGCGGCTCGCCCCAGCGCCCCGCCGGCGTGCGGGTGCAGATCGCCCGGTCGAACACCGGATCGATCGTCAACGTCCCTGTCATCTCCGTTTTGAGGTAGCCCGGCGCGATCCCGTTGGCCTGCACCCCGCGCCCGCCCCACTCCACCGCCATCGCCCGCGTGAGCATCTTCAAGCCGCCTTTCGCGGCCGCATAGTTGGCGATCGTCGGCCGCGAGATCTCCGAGTTCAGCGAGCAGATGTTGATGATCTTGCCCGAGCCGCGCCGCAGCATGCCGCCGACGACCGCGCGCGAAACGAGAAAGGCGCTCGTCAGGTTCACATCGAGCACCGCCTGCCAGTTCTCCAGGGGCATCGACTCCAGCGGCGCGCGGCGGTGGATGCCCGCATTGTTGATCAAAATATCCACGCCTCCCGTTTCCGCTTCGATGCCGCCGAGCGCCGCGTCCACCTCCTCTGCCTTCGCCACATCGAAGACCCGCCCGGTCACGCTCGCCCCCTCGGCCCGCAGCGCCGCGACCGCCGCCTCGAGTCGCTCCGGTTCGCGGTCGTTCAGAATCAACGCCGCACCCGCCGCCGCCAGTCCCCGCGCCAGCGTCAGGCCGATGCCCTGGCCGGCTCCCGTGACCAACGCGCGCCGGCCCCGCAGCGAAAATAACTCCGCGGTCGCCTCCGCCCGTGCCGCCGCCTGGATCGCGTCTGCCATGCCTCGACCGGTGCCGCATCCGCCCCGGGCCGGCGAGCCCGAATCCGCCCCCCCGAACTCCGGGGCCCGCGCGCGGACTCCGGGTCCGCGTCGCGTGCGCCCAGGTGTCGGCCCCGCCCGGGGTCGGCCGCACCGGCCCAATTTACCCGTTGACGCCGCTCCGCGTGGTAACGTTTACATTTTTTCACCCCTTCGGCTCGCCTTGCCCCGGCACCCGCCTTCCGACCGCCGCTTCGTCGCTCATGACGCCCCACGACTGCCTGCACCGCCGCCCCGCGCCCGACTTTCCCGCGGGTTACCACGCCGTCACCCGCGCGGAGCCCGTCACACCGCACGGCGGACTCGACTTCGGGATCTTTCGGCAGGCCGCCGGCGAGGTCCACCGCGAGGCGTCCCCCCTCGAGGCGGCTTGGGTGCTGCTCGCGGGCGCGGCGGAACTCGAATTCGCGGGCATGAGGGTCACCGTGGCCCGCGACGAGGTCTTTTCCACCGCGCCCACCACCCTGCACGTCCCGCGCGACACCGCGGTCACCGTGCGCGCCACCGCCCCCGCCGAGTGGGCCGTCATCCGCACCGCCAATCCGCGCACGTTCGCCCCGCGCCTCTTCACCCCGGCCGACTGCACTCCGGAATACCGCGGCGCCGGCCTCGTGCAGAACGCCGCCCTGCGCAACGTGCGCCTCATCTTCGACCGCACCGCCCGCCCCGACGCCAACCTCGTCCTCGGCGAGGTGATCAATTTCCCCGGCCGCTGGTCCAGTTACCCGCCCCACCACCACGATCAGCCCGAGCTCTACCACTATCGCTTCACCGCGCCCGACGGCTACGGCCACGCGGAGCTCGGCGACGACGTGCTCAAGATCCGCCACGGCGACACGGTCGTGATCCCGCCCGGCCTCGACCACGCCCAGGTCAGCGCGCCCGGCTACGGCATGTATTATCTCTGGGCGATCCGCCACCTCCCGGGCAACCCCTACACCGGTTTCACGTTCGCGCCCGAGCACCGGTGGGTCCTCGATCCCGCCCGACAGGGTTGGCGCCCCGCCGATCTCCCGGCCGGTCTCCATTGACCGCACCCGGTTCCCGTCGCGCCCCGCCCCTCCCCGCCCCATGAAACGTTCCTCCGCCCCCGTTCGCCTCAGCATGGCCGCCGCGCTCGCGCGCTTCCTGCCGCAGCAGTTTATCCGCCGCGACGGCGTCGAGCACCGGCTGATCAACGGCGTCTGGGGCATCTTCGGCCACGGCAACGTCACGGGTTTCGGCCAGGCGCTCGAGGAATACGGCGGCCGCGCCCTGCCCTATCTCCAGGCCAAGAACGAGCAGGCCATGGTCCACGCCGCCGTCGCCTTCGCCAAGACCCGCCAGCGCCTCGGCACCTTTGCCTGCACCAGCTCCATCGGCCCCGGCGCCACCAACATGATCACCGGCGCCGGCGTCGCCACCGTCAACCGCCTGCCCGTGCTCCTGCTGCCGGGCGACATCTTCGCCAATCGCCGCCCCGGTCCCGTCCTCCAGCAGCTGGAGTATCCGGGATCCCACGACGTCTCCGTCAACGACTGCTTCCGTCCCGTCTCGAAATTCTGGGACCGCATCAACCGCCCCGAGCAGCTGCTCACCGCCCTGCCCGAAGCCATGCGCGTCCTTGCCGACCCCGCCGAAACCGGCGCCGTGACGCTTGCCCTCCCCGAGGACGTGCAGGCCGAGACCGGCCTCTATCCGGCAAACTTCTTCGAGAAACGCGTCTACACCGTCGAGCGCCCGCCCTGCGCGGCCGAGCCGCTCGCCGCGGCCGTCGCGCTCCTGCGCCGCGCCCGCCGCCCGCTCGTCATCGCCGGCGGCGGCGTCCACTACAGCGACGCCACCGCCGTCCTCGCCCGCCTCGCCGAGGCCACCGGCCTTCCTGTCTGCGTGACCCAGGCCGGCAAGGGCGCCGTCCTCGATTCGCACCCCGGCTGCGTCGGGGCCGTCGGCGTCACCGGCACCGCTGCCGCCAACGCCCTCGCGCTCGAGGCCGACGTCGTCCTCTGCCTCGGCACCCGCCTCGGCGACTTCACCACCGCGTCCAAATCCCAGTTCCGGCACCCGCGGGTCCGCTTCATCGCCGTCAACATCCACCCCGCCGACGCACGCAAGCACGGTGCCGTCCCGCTCGTCGGCGACCTCTGCACCGTTCTTCTTCAGCTCGGCCGTGCCCTCGCCGGCTGGCAGGTGCCCGCCGCCCACACCGTGCGTATCCGGAAACTTCGCACCGCGTGGGACGCCACCCGCGCGACCCTCGTCGCCCCGCAACGCGGCGTCCCGCTCACCCAGGCCCAGGTGATCGAGGAGCTCAACCGCGCCTGCGGTCCCGCCGGCACCGTCATCCACGCCTCGGGCGGCATCCCCGGGGATATCCACAAGCTCTGGCGCTCGCAGGCTACCACCGACTACCACAGCGAATACGGCTATTCGTGCATGGGCTACGAGATTGCCGGCGCCCTCGGCATCAAACTCGGCGCCCCCGACCGCCGGGTCTACGCGTTCCTCGGGGACGGCAGCTACCTCATGCTCCACACCGAGATCGTCACCGCGGTGCAGGAGGGCCTCGATCTCACGGTCGTCGTGGTCGACAACCACGGCTTCGGCTGCATCCACGGACTGCAGCGCGGCAGCGGCGGCCGCAGTTTCGGCAACGAGTTCCGCCGTCGCGCCGGGCCGCAGGCCCGCCTCGAGGGCCGCCCCGTCGCCGTCGACTTCGCGAAGAACGCCGAGAGCCTCGGCGCCACCGCGCTCCGCGCCCGCACGCCGGACGAACTGCGCGATGCCCTCGCGGAAGCCCAAATGCGACGCGGCGTCGTCCTGATCGCGGTCGAGACTCCCGCCGACGTCCGTCTCCCGGGCTATTCGTGGTGGGACGTTCCCGTCTCCGCCACCTCCGCGCTTCCCGGCGTCCGCGCCGCCCGCCGGGCCTACGACCGGGCGCTCAAGAAACAACGTTTCTACTACTGACGCCCGCCCCGGCGGCACCACCGCCCGCGGTCCGACGCCCGGCTCTCAACTCCCAGCTCCCACCTTCCCGCCCGTGCTCCACCCCTCCTGCCTCGTCGGCGCCAATCCCATCATCTGGTCCAACGACGACTTCGCCGAACTCGCCGGCGATGTCCCCCTCGACACCATTCTCGCCGAAATGCGGCAAGCGGGCTTCGCCGGCAGCGAACTCGGCCACGCCTACCCGCGCACCCCCGCCGCGTTGGCCGACGCCCTCGCCCGGCACCGTCTGCGCCTCGTCAGCGGCTGGCACAGCACCTATCTCGCCTCGCGCCAACTCGAACTCGAGGAGGAGTCCTTTCGTCTTCACCTGGCTCTGCTCAAGACCCTCGGGGCCCGCGTGGCCATCGTCGCCGAATGCACCCGGTGCATCCACGGCACGCGCGATGCCGCGCTCGGGTTCGGCGACACGCCCGCCCCGCGGCTCGACGCCGCCGAATGGTCCCGCTTCGTCCTCGGCCTCAAACACCTCGCCGCCGTCGCCCGCGCGGAAGAGATGCGCATCGTCTACCATCACCACATGGGGACCGTGATCCAAGGCGAGGCCGACCTCGAACGCCTGCTCGCCGACGTCCCCGAGATCGACCTTCTGTTGGATCCCGGCCACCTCGCCTTCGCCGGTCTCGATCCCGTCGCCGTCGCCCGCCGCCACGCCGCCCGCATCGGCCACGTCCACCTCAAGAGCCTCCGCCCGGCTGTGGCGGAACGCGCGCGCCGCGAGGGCTGGTCCTTCTGCCGCGCCGTCGGCGCCGGCGTGTTCACCGTCGCCGGCGACGGCAGCGTCGACTTCCCCGCGATCTTCGCGCTCCTCGCCGCCGCCGACTACCGCGGCTGGCTCGTCGTCGAGGCCGAGGAGGACCCCGTGCAGGTGCCCGCGCTGCCCAAGGCCGTCGCCGCCCGCGCCTACGTCCGCCGGCACACCGGTCTCTGATTCCTTTCTTCGCCTCCCCTCTTTTCCCGATGTCCTCCCGCATGTCCCAGATGACGGCCCTCGGCGCCGATTGGTGGAACGACTCCGGCGTCCCCGGCGAACTTTCCGAAGCCGTCGCGCTCGGCGCCGTCGGCGGCACGTCCAACCCCGTCATCGTCGCGCAGGCCGTCAAGGCCCAGCCCGCCCTGTGCCACCCCCTCATCGACCGGCTGCTCGCCGAGAATCCGGCCGACACCGAGGACGACATCGCGTGGAAGCTCATCCACACCCTCGCCCTCGACGCCGCATCGCGGCTGCTTCCCGTTTTTCAAGCGACGAAGGGCGCGAAGGGCTGGCTCAGCGTCCAGGTGAATCCGAAATACTACCCGAGCAAGGACCGGATGGTCGCGCAGGCCACCCAACTCGCCGCCCTCGCCCCCAACATCGCGATCAAAGCGCCGGCCACTGCCGTCGGTCTCGACGCCATCGAGGAGATGACCGCCCGCGGTATCCGCGTGAATGCGACGGTCAGTTTCACCGTCCCCCAGGCCCTCGCGGTCTCCGCCGCGCTCGAACGCGGCCTGCGGCGCGCGCACGCCGCCGGCCGCGACACCGACGCCATCCGGCCCTACATCACGTTGATGATCGGCCGCGTCGACGATCACCTCAAGCGGGTCGCCGAAACGGAAAGGATTTCCTTCACGCCCGGCCTTCTCGACTGGGCCGGCATCGCCGTCTTCAAGCACGCGCACCGGATCTTCCGGGCCGGCGGCCGCGTCGGCACGCTCCTCGCCGCCGCCTACCGTCACGAGGGCCATTGGTCGCAGATCATCGGCCGCGAGGTGCTCCAGACCGTGCCCTACGGGTGGTGGACCAAGTTCAACGCCTCCCCCACCGTGCCCGAGCTGACCGTCGATCGCCCCGTCGATCCCGCGCTGCTTGCCGAGCTTCGCGCCAAGTTCCCCGACTTCGTCCGTGCCCACGACGAAAACGGCCTCCCGCCCTCCGCCTTCCTCGGCTACGGCGCCACGCAGCACACGCTCAAGCAGTTCCTCGGCGGCTACGACGACCTCATCGCGTCCGTGCGCGCCCGCATGCTGCCCTGAATCCTTCGCCCATCGTCCGTCCTTTCGCCGCCATGCTTCGCTTCGCCCAATTCGGTGCCGGTCGTATCGGTGCCATTCACGCCGCCAACCTCGCCGCCACCCGCGGCACCCGGCTGCTCCACGTCGTCGACGTCGACGCCGCCGCCGCCCGCACGCTCGCCGACCGGCACGGGGCCAAAGTCTCCACCGCCGCCGCCGCGCTGGCCGACCCCGCGGTCGACGCCGTGATCATCGCCTCGTCGACCGACACCCACGCCGAGCTCGCCATCGCCTCCGCCCGCGCCGGCAAGGCGATCTTCTGCGAAAAGCCCGTCGACCTCAGCCTGAAGCGCGTCGACGCCTGCCTCGCCGCCGTGAAGAAAGCCGGCGTGCCCATGTTCGTCGGCTTCAACCGGCGCTTCGACCCCAGCTTCGCCGCCCTGCACGCCCGCATCGCCGCCGGCGCCATCGGCTCCGTCGAACAGGTGATCATCTCCAGCCGTGATCCCGGCCTCCCTCCGCTCGCCTACCTCAAAGTCTCCGGCGGGCAGTTCCGCGACATGACGATCCACGACTTCGATATGGCCCGCTGGCTTCTCGGCGAGGAGCCCGTCGAACTCTTCGCCTACGGCTCTGTGCTCGTCGACCCCGCCGTCGCCAAGGTCGGCGATACCGACAGCGCCATGATCGTGATGAAGACCGCCTCCGGCCGGCTCTGTCACATCAACAACAGCCGCCGGGCCGCCTACGGCTACGACCAGCGCATCGAGGTCCACGGCGCCAAGGGCCGTCTGCTCGCCGGCAACCGCACGCCCACGTCCGTCGAGCTCGCCGACGGCAGCGCGGTCACCGCCGACAAACCCTTCCACTTTTTCCTCGAACGCTACGCCGACGCCTACCGCGCCGAACTCGCCGCATTCGTCGCCGCGGTCGAGTCGCGGTCCCCGCTGCCCGTCACCGCCGCCGACGGCCGCCGCGCCCTCGTCCTCGCCGAAGCGGCCGTCAGGTCGCTGCGCACCGGCCGGCCCGTGCGTATCGGAAAGTAGGCGACACCCGCTTCCCCGCTCGCCAACCGGCTGTCGGCCCGCCTTCGTCGCCCTCTCCCCTATGCGCCCCCCGGCCCGTTGTCCTTTCCGTCCGCTCGCCGTTTGCACCCTGCTGCTGCTCGCCCTCGCCGGCGTTGCCCGCGGCGCCCCCCCCGTTCGCAACGTCCTGCTCGTCTCCATCGACGGCCTGCGCTGGCAGGAGGTGTTCTCCGGCGCCGAGGAAAGGTTCATCAACAAGGACGACGGCGGCGTCCCCGCCAACCAGATCGAGCCGCTGCGCCGCGACTTCCTCGCCGCCACCCCCGCCGAACGCCGCGCGAAGCTCATGCCGTTCTTCTGGGGCACCGTCGCCCGCCGGGGCCAGGCCTTCGGCAACCGCGACGTCGGCAGCGTCGCCTCCGTCCTCAACGCCCAGCGCGTCTCCTATCCCGGCTACAACGAACTCCTCTCCGGCCGCGCCGATCCGCTGATCGCGTCCAACACCCCGATCCTCAATCCCAACCTCACCGTGCTCGAGTGGCTGCACGGCCGTCCCGGTTTCGCCGGTCGCGTCGGCGTCGCCGCCCAGTGGGGCGTTTTCCACGCCATCTACAACGTGCCGCGCAGCCGCCTTCCCGTCTGGCTCTCCGACCGCCGCCAGCCCGACAGTCTCCTCTCGCCTCGCCTGCGGGAGATCGACGCGTGGATGGCCGATATCCCGCCCGTCGCCGCCGGCGAACACTTCGATGCCTTCGTCTACGCGGCGACGCTCGACCTCTACGCCCGCCTCCAGCCGCGCGTCTTCCATGTCGCGTTCGGCGAACCCGACTCGTGGGCCCACGCCCGGCGTTACGATCGCTATCTCTACTCGATCCAGCGGGTCGACCGCTTCGTCCGCCAGCTTTGGGAGCACCTTCAGTCGCTTCCGCAGTATCGCGATTCGACCGCGCTCCTGCTCACGCCCGATCACGGCCGCGGCGTGCTCGGCTCCGACTGGACCAGCCACGGCGCCAAGGTGCCCCGGGCGGAGGAAACGTGGCTCGCGGCCCTCGGCCCCGGCATCCCGTCGCTCGGCGAGCGGCGCGACGTCCCGCCGGTCCACCAGGCCCAGGTGGCCGCCACCCTCGCCGCCCTGCTCGGCGAGGACTTCCGCGCCGCCTTCCCCGCCGCCGCCACGCCCGTCGCCGACCTCGTCGCCGGCCCCAGCCGCTGAACCGACGCCGAGCTGCCCTCGCCAGCCCGCGTCGGTTTCGGCGCGGGCTTTTTCGTCTCCCGACGTCCCGGCTGCGTCGCGTCGCTTTTGACGCTGAGGCTCAGGCAAACGGGAACGGCTCGCGACCGACGTCGTCTCCTTTCTCACCCCGGCAAACCAAATGCCCACGCTCTCGGTGGGCTTCCGATCTCGGGCCGCGGCATAATCATTCGGAGCGGATCGCTCGATCCGCCCTTTTTGCGTCGCGGCGGCCCGGCGCACGGCGCACCGTAAACCTCCGATGCGCCCCTTCGCTTTGCTCGCTTTTCTCGCGGCCGCCGCGACCTCGTTGTCCGCCGCCAACAAGGACCGCCATGTCGTCCTCATCAGCCTCGACGGCTTTCCCGCCTACCTCTGGCGCGACGAGTCCATCCCGCTGCCCAACCTCCGGAAGCTTGCCGCCGAAGGAACCGCCGCCGACGCCCTCACGATCGTGAATCCCGCGATCACCTGGCCGAACCACACCTCGATGGTCACCGGCGTCACGCCCCGCCACCACGGCGTCCTCTACAACGGTCTCGTCACCCGCCAGGGTCCCGGCAAACCCACCAAAAACGAACAGTGGGCCGAGAAATCCCGCATGGTCCGCGTTCCCACCGTCTACGACGCGGCGTTCCGCGCCGGCCTCACGACCGCCGAGGTCAACTGGGTCGCGATTTCCAAGCCCGGCACGATCACCTGGAGTTTCGCCGAGCTGCCCGACCCGGCCTCGCCGTTGGCGGCCGAGCTGGGCGCCGCCGGCATCGCGACCGTCGCGGAGATCGAGGCCGCCCGTTCCGGCAAGCGCAACATCGTCTGGCGCGACGAGCTCTGGACCCGCGCCGCCTCGTTCATCTTCGCGCGGCACCAGCCCAATCTCCTGCTCTACCACCTGCTGAACACCGATTCGACCCACCACCGCTACGGGCCCGGCACGCCGCCGAGCATCTCCGCCCTCGCCCTCGCCGACCGTCTCGTCGGCGAACTCCTGCGCGCCATCGACGCGAGCGGCCGCCGCGCGCAGACCACCGTGCTCGTCACCACCGACCACGGCTTCAAGAAGGTCGACCGCTACGTCTATCTCAACGTCGCCCTCAAACAGGCCGGCCTGCTCCGCACCGCCGGCGCCACGATCGCCCACTGCGACGCCTACGCCGGCACCCAGGGCGGCATCGCCTTCATCTACATCACGGATCCCGCCCGGCGCGCCGAACTCCTGCCGAAACTCAAGGAACTCTTCGCCGCCACCGAGGGCGTCGCCGAGGTGATCGACGCCACGACCGGCGCGCACGCCCACGGCATGCCGACGCCCGCCGAGAACGACGGCATGGGCGAACTCATTTTGTATCCGAAACCCGGCCACGTTTTCAACGCCTCCGCCGCCGGCACGGAGATCGCGGCCCCCACCGTCAACTACGGCGGCACGCACGGCTACAATTCCCGCGACCCGGAGCTCGACGGCATTTTTATCGCCCAGGGCGCCGGTGTCCGCCGCGGGGGACGCGTCGAACGCGTCCGCACGATCGACATTGCCCCGACCATCGCTCGCCTGCTCGACGTGCCGCTCCCCGGCGTCGAGGGGCGCGCCCTGGCCGAGATCTTGGCCGACCCGCGGTAAACTGCGCCGACCGGGTCCAGCGGAACCGCGCCGGATCCGGCCCCACGGCGGTCTCCGCCGCCGCTCGCGCTCGCGCCCACGGCCGAGCCACCGCCACCAGCCGGCCGTCGACCGACGTCGGGCGCAAGTTCGCGGGCACGCCGCTCTCCCGGCAAGACATGGTGCCTCCGGGCAAATCGATCGCCGCAATCCCGATCATCTCCGCGCACTCGTCGCTGCGGGAAACCAGCCCGACGTGTGACCGCCGAGCCCGACGAACGAGTTTTCGGCCGTGGCCGCGCGATCGCCGGTGCGACGCATCGGGGCGGGGTCAGGGCCACTCCGTCTTCGCCGCGAAATTGTAGCGCAGCGCCCAGCGGTTGATCGTCGCGTTGGGCCAGCGCGAGACAAAGACCAGGCC
>JACCDS010334186.1_pt1 | contig 37469 bp, 31 predicted proteins | sample 7446441 | NCBI WGS metagenome assembly JACCDS01 (sample SAMN15323445, study PRJNA562643) | freshwater metagenome | isolation source: river surface water | place: USA:Blue River Watershed | collected 2017-08-17
GAATTGGTATAATTGGGCGCTGTACCGGGCGTTAATGTGGGAGAAAAAATATCCACTTTTGCATTATACCCAAAAAAAACGTTCTGATTATCTGTGGGAACAAAATTGTCTACCAATCCCCATTTCCCTCTCATATCCGGGTAATTACTGATGTAATAGCCCGTATTGTTTCTATTCACCGAAACTTCATATTTCCCATCGGCGGCTACATACCTAATTCCAATATGCGGTGTTCCCTGACTTTGATTGCGTGAGTAAGTTCCGTTCCTAAAATCACTCACCAAAATGGATGCATCTGAGTAAACATAAACTACTTGAGCAAGATTGTACCCAAACTGTGGATCCAAAAAAGTAGTATCCGGAATGTCCAAACCCTGTAAACTATCAAACTCAATGATGGGCATACCATTTTGATAAGACAATTTAGGACGGCGACTTGTGGTAGATTGCGCCGCAGATAAATTATTGGCCTTGTCTCTCCAAGCAGAAATCACACCCGAACTGCGAGTAAGTGTTGCCGAGTCGCGCGCATCGAGCCAAATACCTATTTTGTTTTTTGCAAATCCGCCGGGAAAATATTGTGCATGCAGTGTTCTTGAATAAAAAAAGCAAACAAGGGAACAAAAAAGAATTGAGAAAGAGTTTGTGTAAAACTTTTTTTTCATAATTGGCATCGTTTACAAAATGTTTTAACAGAGGCTTGGGGATCAAGTATATCCGCTTTAATTATTTGTAAACCAAGTAGATCGGTTTAATAATAATAAATATGTATAAATAAAACATCTAGGCGTGCCAACTTGTGGCTGCATGTTGCTAACTATTGTCTAAAAAAATCATTGTTGTTTTATCCTATTCTAAGACGTCATATAAACTCGTCTATTTGCAGCTGCTGTTGGTCTTTTAAAAAATGACTTGGCGATTTACCAAATTTTTTTTTGAACGATTTTGTAAAGGAAGAGGCCGTTTTAAATCCCACTTCATAAGATATTTGACTAACGCTCAATTGTTGCTCCAGAAGGAGTTTTTTTGCTAGTAGCATGCGCAACTCAATAACAATGTCAATTGGTTTTTGACCCGTCAAATGCTTCACCTTTCTAAAAAGGGTACTACGGCTCATATTTAGAATATTGCCTAAAGTGGCTACAGAGAAAGAATCATTGTCTACATTTTGCTCAATAATGGCAATCATTTTTTCCAAAAATTGCTCATCAAAAGCAGATAAGTTTGGCTGCAAAGCAATGGTCTGTACACGTATCATCTTGCTAAATAAATGCAAGAAACTAGTGTACAATGTACCTTAAGTGTCACAAGTTGGTTCAATTGTGTCAAAATTCTTTTCTTTCCCAAAAATCTAGGGGAATTAGCATGGGTGTTTTCATTTCCAAAAGTAATTAGTGTGCAAAATGTCTACCCCCCTTCAATAAAATTGTGCCTTTTTTACCGTGATAAACAAGCACTATACTGTATCTTGCGCCCACAAAATATAGTATATGAGCAGCACCAATCCATTAGTGGGAATTATCATGGGAAGCGATAGCGATTTGCCAATCATGCAAGCAGCAGCCGATTTTTTACAACAACTCAATATTCCATTTGAACTGACGGTGGTTTCTGCACATCGCACCCCCCTGCGTATGGTTGCTTATGCTACTGAAGCACAGCAACGAGGGCTAAAAATAATAATAGCCGGAGCCGGAGGGGCAGCACATTTACCTGGTATGGTGGCTAGCTTAACCACTTTGCCGGTCATAGGAGTGCCTATCAAATCGTCTAATTCTATTGATGGTTGGGATAGCGTATTAAGTATTTTGCAAATGCCCAATGGTATACCTGTTGCTACGGTGGCGTTAAATGCGGCTAAAAATGCAGGAATTTTGGCTGCTACTATCATCGGCAGTTTCAATGAGCAAATAGGGCAACAAATTGCGAACTATAAAGCCACACTTGCCAACGAAGTTGATGCGAAAGTGCAATTATTAAAACCACGCTTTCCAAACACATTCGATCAATAGTTTGGGTAATGTAACGCCTGATTCTGTTCAGTTTTTAATAGCCATTTTTTTACCATAAACTATTAAATAAACCACTTACGATTCTGTAAATCATTCATTTAATAGCGCTACATGGTAGCTTTTGGAATATTATGGGCCAGAAGCTAATGCTACTATTGAGCTGCATTGGCGTTGGCACCATTCATCTTTTACTATTCTATTGAGCAACTAAACAAAAAACAAATAATTCACATTGTTGATGTTTAAATTTAAATAATACGTCAACAAAAACCATAAATCCGCTTTTGTTGCTTAGTAAGCTTCCCATACACGTCAGATAAATTAAGTATACAAAAAGCAATCATATTCAGGAACGAAATTATTTTTTACGTAAAATCAATTTTTTCTTTTGGTTAAAAAATAGTTAATTGCATACATACAAACAACGGTAATGTTTTTGTAGAATTATTCTATGCGCAGTTTTCACATCCCAGACTATATCAGCCAATTTTGGAATGCCAATCCCAATAACCCCGAACTTGTTTCGTCCAACAAATCGGCTTATGAGCGTTTGAAAAAGGATGGACAACCACTCATTTCGGTAGTCATTCCCGCTTATAATGAGGAAAAAAATATCCTCCAAACACTTGGGTCCTTATGTAACAACACCACCAAGTTTGCAGTGGAAATAATTGTGGTGAACAACAACTCTAAAGACAGTACTGCAAGTTTGGTTGAATCTTGCGGAATACCATGTGTTTTGGAAACCAAACAAGGTATTACTGCCGCTCGAAATGCCGGCTTATATGCTGCAAATGGAAGTATCGTTTTAAATGCCGATGCCGATACCATTTACCCCGCATATTGGATAGAATATATGGCTACCCCACTTCTTAACGACAGTCGTGTATCCATGGTATATGGTTCTTTTTCATTCATCCCTACCGGTAGCACACCAAGGTGGGTATACGTTTTTTACGAATATTTTGCGGCAGTTGCCCGATGGATAAACAAATATGCAAAAGACGAAGCTGTAAATGTGTACGGCTTTAATTCCGGATTTAGAAGACAAGAAGGTATTGAAGTTAATGGCTTTGAACATCCTCCAGGAACTAATGAAGATGGTTGGTTGGCGGTAAAGCTGCGTACGCAAAAAAAAGGTACTTTATACTGTGTACGTTTACCTGCCGCATATGCATGGACATCGGATAGAAGAATACAGATGGATGGAGGGTTGATAAAAGGAACAATTACCCGACTCAAAAGACTGATTTTCAAGCAAGGTATGCAACGAAATGATTTATAAAATAATAAAAAAAGCTTGTGTTTTTTTCTAGCATGTGTTATATTCGCCAAAAAGTGTTATAAATTCTTCAAACCCCTTTGAAATTTTATGAAATTATTGAAAGCCAATAAATTAAAACTCTTTATTGCCGACGATGATTACTACATGCAAAATTTGCTGATCGAATTTTTGGTAGATACCTATGATATCTATATTTTCAACAACGGTATTGAAGTTGTAAATTACATGCATTCCGGCGAAATACCCGATATTCTCGTTACGGATTTGAACATGCCCGATTTAAATGGGTTAGAATTAATTAAGCAACTAAAAAGTAGCGATTTTTTTAGTGTAGTGCCTATAATTGTATTATCAGGCGATGATTCTTCGGAAATGAGAATTAAATGCTTGGATGAAGGTGCGGATGATTATTTAGTGAAGCCTTTCAGCCCTTTAGAACTCGAAGCCAGACTTAGGGTTATTTTGAGGCGTGTTGAGAAAAAAATTATTCAGGTAAGCGAAATTACCCAACTTGTACGATAAATTACTATTAGCATGAGTACCGATAATGTTGTGAAATATAAAGTGTTGGTAATAGAAGATGACATTTCTATGCAAACAATTTTGAGTAAATTTTTAAGCAGAAACTACGAAGTAGATGTTCGCAACGACGGTATAGAAGCACTCTCCTATTTACAGGAAGGTAACTTGCCCGATGCCATCATTTCCGATTTAAACACCCCCAATTTAGGTGGTTTGGGCTTGATAGACCAACTGAAGGCAAGCGACTATTTTAATGCAATACCCGTGATGGTTTTATCGGGAGAAGAAAGTTCTGAAATGCGTATTAAATGCTTGGATGCAGGCGCTGACGACTATGTAGTAAAACCATTTAATCCGCGCGAGCTAGAAGCTAGATTACGTGTAATATTGCGCCGTACCGGCAAAAAAGCAATTAAATAGCAGTGCATGATGATGTATGATAAAAAAAAGCCCAATCAGGAACAAATTATTGCCTTGATTGGTTTTGACGACACTTTATTACAGCATTTTAAGTCGGGAGGATTTGAAGATAGGCAAGTGTGCGCATTTAAAAATGGCTTGGAATTGAGTAATCAATGGGAAAACAACCACATTAATATCGTGGCGGTAATAGCCCAAAGCGAAATTTTAGGCACTTCCGGTATTGCATTGTTAGAAACCTTTAAAAAAAGAAAATATCCCAATGTGCCTTTTTTTATTGTATGTAACCCTACCGATACCAATATCAAACTACTAGCTATTAAGTCGGGAGTATCCGATATTTTTATCTTACCGGTTTCTATCCAAAAAGTGCAAACAAGAATCAACTTTTTGATTAATAATTGGGAGAACATCGTTAAAAAATCTACTTCCGATAATAAACAAAACATATCCTACAAAACACCACTAGCAAAGCGCATTTTCGATTTGTTTTTTGCAGGAACAGCACTCATTTGTCTGTCACCATTTTTACTCCTTATTTATATACTTATTCGGCTCGAATCGAATGGTCCGGTGTTTTACTACGCACTTCGAGTGGGTACAGGCTATAAAATTTTTAAATTTTATAAGTTTAGATCAATGTATGTGAATGCAGATCAAAGGCTGAAAGATTTAAAACACCTTAACCAATATGCATCCACTACTCCTACAGCAGAAGAAATAAAAAATGAAAACTTTTTGTGCGATGAATGTTTGACTGCAGGCACAAAGTGCCAATTCCCAATATATGCGGATAAGGTGCAATGGTGCGAGAAAGATTATATTGGAAACAAGAAAGGCAATAGTGGTGCCGCTTTCTTCAAAATTAAAGACGATCCTCGCATTACCAAAGTGGGTAAATTTATTCGCAACACTAGTATTGATGAATTACCTCAATTGTGGAATGTAATTATTGGCGATATGAGTATTGTGGGTAATAGACCTTTGCCACTTTATGAATCGGAAAAACTTACCACCGACAAATACTCGCAACGCTTCATGGCTCCCGCTGGAATTACAGGATTATGGCAAGTTGAAAAACGTGGCAGCGCGGGTGAAATGAGTGAAGAAGAGCGATTAATGTTGGACAATAAATACGCCGAAAACCATAGTTTTTTATACGACATTAAATTGATTTTCAGGACAATACCTGCCTTATTTCAAAAAGAAAATGTATAGCTTTTGGGTTAAATTGCCGATTCAGTTGATGCATTTAAACGGTGCCAACGCCACTATAGCTTCATAGTACCTCTAGCGCTTGGCTCACCCAAAACAAAAGGCTACCATGTAGCCGCTCATCCACGGAAAGAAAGTTAAGTAGATTATAAAAAAATCCATGCGTACATTGCTTTGTGCGCATGGATTGAGTAAAAACTAGTTACCTCATAAGCCGGATTCTGTTTCAACACTATCATTTATCTACGATACAACTTACGCTGCACCTGTGGCTGCCTACCCTGAAGCATTGAACGAGCAGCTCTCAAGCGCTTCTATACGTGGCATTACAGTTCCCAAGGTTTACCCATAGTGGCTATTACTAACCGCCATTGTAGGCTCTTACCCTACATTTTCACCTTTTCCAATATTGCTATCGGTAGTCATTTTCTGTGGCACTGTCTCTTCCTTTCGGAGCCGGCTATTCACCGGTAGGATGCTCTATACTGTCCAGACTTTCCTCTTCAAACAAAAATGTTTGCAGCGATAGTTCGGGTAACTAGCGTTTGTAAAAATAACTTGTTTTATTTACAACAAAGCAGTTTGCTGTAAATAAAACAAGCAAATAAGTAAAGTACATTCTTATTCCTCGTCTTCATCAAAATGAATACTGCCTAGGTTGAGCATGCTACCCATTAAATCTTTAAATTCTATTTTGCCTTCTATATTTTTTTTGCTAATTAACGAGTGTGCCGCTAAACCATGCAGTACAAACTCCATCAACAAAGCATTTTGTTTGGCCGTTGCCTGTGGAAAATGTTGTTTTACAAATCCATACAAACCATCAACTTGGTACAAAGCTGCAATTTTATCTGCATCGGTTACTTGAAGCAATACATCAAGAATGTTTCCTTTGTTAAACCAATCGACTATGGTTTTGTAAGGGCTTTCTATCGGTTTTTCATCCGCACTTTTTTTACCGCTTTGTCGGCGTTTTTTGGTTTGTTCCGGATTGGGGAAATATTCCAAGAATAGGGTTCTAGTTGCTTTTTCCAACAGATTAACAGCTACTTGGTAAGGACCTTCTTGTTCACCTTCGTAAACAAGTTCTATTTTACCTGTTATTGCAGGAATAATTCCTACTAAATCGCTTAACCAAACTTGTGTATTGGTTTCGTTGAAACGAATAGCCCTTCTTTCGGCTGTAGCAACAGCATTTTCGTAGGCAGCAATGGTTAAACGAGCACTTACGCCACTTTTTTTATCAACATATTCATTATTTCTTGCTTCAAATGCAATTTGTTCAATGAGCCGTTTAATAACATCGGCTACTGCAACTAATTGATTTTGTTCAGGAAGAATGTTGGCTTCCTGCTCTGTAATAGCAAGTGCGGTATCGATTGATTTGGGATAGTGAGTTAGTATTTGGCTTTCTATTCGGTCTTTTAAGGGCGTAACAATGCTGCCACGATTGGTATAATCTTCCGGATTAGCGGTAAAAACAAACAAAATGTCCAAGGGCATACGCAGCTTAAAGCCACGAATTTGTATATCGCCCTCTTGCAAAATGTTAAACAACGCCACCTGAATGCGGGCTTGTAAGTCGGGCAATTCATTGATTACAAAAATACAACGATGGCTTCTCGGAATGATGCCATAATGGATTACCCGTTCGTCGGCAAAATTCAATTTTAAATTAGCGGCCTTAATAGGGTCGATGTCGCCAATCAAATCCGCCACAGTAACATCGGGGGTAGCAAGCTTTTCACTGTATCGATCACTGTTTTTCAACCAAGCGATTGGGGTTTCATCGCCCAATTGGGCTATTTGTTCTTTAGCAAAATGGCTTATAGGTTGAAAAGGATCGTCATAAATTTCGCTACCCGCCACATAAGGAACAAAGGGGTCTAATAAATGAATCATTTGTCGAGCCATGCGTGTTTTGGCTTGTCCACGTAACCCTAAAAACAATATATTGTGCCTACTCAGTAATGCACGTTCTGTATCGGGAATAACAGAATCTTCGTAGCCTAAGATGCCGGGAAAAGCATTTTCGTTATTTTTTATGTATTTAATAAGGTTTTGTCGTACTTCATCTTTGATCGATTTAGAAACGTAACCTGATTGTTTTAATTGACCAAAAGTAGTGATGTTGGGAGCTTGCATGTTGTAATTGGAGTATGGAATAAAAATTAATAAATGGTTTTTCGTTTGCCGCTTTCAAAATCTTTGAATAGAAAAGCACCAAGTTTGTCTAAAGTAGCAAAGTAGGCTTTTCCTTGATTCATTTCAGTGAACTCAGTTACAAAACTTTGTAAATATGGATCCGAAGCTATCATAAAGGTGGTAATTGGTATACGCAGTTTTTTACATTGTGCTGCCAAATTAATGCACCTGTTTACCACCTTCCTATCTAGGTCAAAACTATTTTTATAGTATTTATTGCCTATTTTCAAGCATGTGGGTTTTCCGTCGGTAATCATGAAAATTTGTTTATTGGCATTTTTTCGTTTTCGTAATAAATCCATGGCTAGTTCTAATCCGGCAACGGTATTGGTATGGTAAGGACCCACTTGTAAATAAGGCAAATCTTTTATGCTAATGGGCCAGGCATCGTTACCAAAAACAACTATATCGAGTGTGTCTTTGGGGTATTTGGTAGTGATAAGTTCACTCAAAGCCATGGCTACTTTTTTTGCGGGTGTTATTCTGTCTTCGCCGTACAAAATCATCGAATGCGATATGTCTATCATTAATACGGTGGCCATTTGTGTTTTAAAGTCTGATTCACGTATTTGTAAATCCGATTCGTACATGGTAAATTGGTCTACACCGTTGTTGATTTGTGCATTGCGAATACTTTCTGTGAAATCTATTTGTTCCATCATATCGCCAAATACAAATGGTCGGGTTTCCAGATTGGATTCGTCGCCTTGCCCTGGCTTAAATGTGCTGTGATTGCCTTGTTTAGACTTTTTGAGTTTGCCAAATATTTCTTCTAAGCTTTTTTTTCGAATGGTTTGTTCGCTTTTTGCAGAAATGGTATATTCACCATTAGTTGGCGATTCCTGTATGTAACCATTTTCTTTTAAGTCGTCCACAAAATCGCCCATACCATAGTCTTGGTTGGTTAATTGGTATTTTGTATTTAATTCATTCATCCATTGGAGGGCCTCTGTAGCATCGCCGTTGGTGTAAGTAAGCAATTGCATAAATATGTCGAGCAATTGATCAAATGTGGATTTTCCATCTCTTTTTGGGTCGAAGAATAAAAAGCGGTGACCAATCATAGCGTCAGATTTAATAGTGAAAACACTAACAAGTATTTGAGGAATAAAGTTGTAACAAAAAATGCCGCCCAAAAAGAGCGGCATTTTCGATTTGAAGAAATAGATGGAAAATGAGGTGTTTATTTTGGATTATTTTGAATGGTTTTACCCATTTCTGGCGTCGAAGTTTTTGGGTTGTAAACTTGCTCCATTTGTTCCATTGCATTTAAATAGCTTTCAGCCATTCTCTTTTCTTCAGACATGTTTTCGCCCTTAATTCCTTGCAAAGTATTATAATACTTAATTTGTTGTTGTAAATCTTTTTTCACTGCCGCTGTTACTTTTGCAATGAGTACTTTGTCTTCGGCTCTGTAACAAGCATCTAAAAACATTAAAGATGTACGATTGTGCATATTGCCACGACTAACCATGCCATAGCCAAAATTTTCCGCTAAAATAGATTTATCAGCTTTATTGAGCACTTCTCTTGCTGCTACTTTATCGCCTTTTGCGGCAAGGTGTGATGCTAAGTCGCCATAAGCTTGTCTAATATTTTGCAAATGACGGCGATTTTCTTCATCATAATAAACACCTTTCACGTTTGCATTTCCAAAAGCAAATTTATTCAACAATTTGTCTTTCATCCAATCGGTATTGATATCGCTACCTTCTACAGGCACCAATCGATGAGCCAAACCATCTTTTCTAAGATATTTGCCAAAACCCAATTCTCCAAAAGCAGATGTAAAATAAATTGGACGTTGCCATTTATTGGCAGCAAGTATATTCAATACAGCTAAATCGTTTTTCATGATGGCATTTTTTTGCACATCAATGTTTAGAGCCGATACAACACTGTCGTTAGCATTTACTGTACCATTTTTCAAAACAGTAGCTTTATCTACAGGAACAGAAAATTTGTGTACAGGGAACGTGTTTAAGAAATCTTCTTCGCTTCTTTTCTGAATTTTGTCGGCATCATCCTTGCCTACATAATCTTTCATAATACTATATAAATCGTAGTATTTGGTATCAGGAAATGCCGGATTGGCTTGAAATACTACATAATCTCTCTTGCGTCCTTCAATTTGTTCGGCAGATAAAATGACATCAATTGGGCTGCTATTATTTACTTTATAGCGTAGTTGATTGATGTACCAATCTATTCCTAGTAAGCTATAATTAATTACACGAACATCTTTTCTAATGCCTTCCACTTCTTGTGCATACCATAGTGGATACGTATCATTATCGCCGAATGAGAAAAGGATAGCATTGGGTGCGCAACTTTCTAAGTAATCTTTTGCCAAATCTCTCGCCAAAACTTTTTTGCTTCTATCATGGTCGTCCCACTCTTGTTGTGCCATTACCATGGGTACAGCAAACAATGAAACCACTGTTCCTAACATTGCAGCTGTAGTTTGCGACATTTTTTTAGATAACCAATCAATGATGCACATCACACCAATTCCAATCCAAACGGCAAATGCATAAAAACTACCTACATAAGCATAGTCACGTTCCCTTGGCTGATAACCTGCTTGGTTTAAGTAGAGTACAATAGCCATGCCTGTAAAGAAAAACAGTAGTAAGTTTACAAAGGCATCGTCTCCTTTGCGTTTAAAATGGAAAAATAAACCTAACAAACCCAAAATAAGCGGCAAACCAAATAAGCGGTTGTGGGCTTTGTTGTTTTTTAAGCTATCGGGTAAAGCCGATTGGTCACCGTAAAATATGTTATCAATAAGATCAATCCCTGTTATCCAATTACCATCGCGTACATTGCCTATGAACATACCTTGTACGTCGTTTTGTTTGCCACTAAAGTTCCAAAGGAAGTAGCGTAAATACATCCAATAGGTTTGGTATCCAATAAAGAACTTAATGTTGTCGGCCTGTGTAGGGCTACGTTCGTATTTACCTTCTTTTGTTTTGTTAATATCAAGGAAATAGGCATAATAATCAGCATGGTTTTGGTCATTGCTTGCATCCCACACACGAGGAAGTACCATTTTGTCTTCCGGTTGATAAACATAATGACCGTCTTTGCCATTCTCAATGTATTTATCTTTTACCTTTTGGTATTTGGTGGTGGTTTGTTTATAATCGTACGGTTCGGCGGTAAATTTTTGACCATATAACAACGGAAAATCTCCGTATTGATCACGTCCAAGATAACCTACCAAACTCATTGGATTGTCTACATTGTACATATCTACGGATGGGTCGGCACTGCTTCTGATCATCGTAGTTAAGTACGAACTGTAACCAATAAGCATGAATGTGAAACACCATAATGCCAACCTCAAATAAGCCCATCCTTTGGTATTGGCAAATTTTAATCCAATCCAAATCAATACAGCTAGCAGAATAAAGAAAAAAGCAAAACCGCTGAAAAATGGCAATCCCAAACTATTAACAAAAATTCTATCAAACGCACCTGCCGCTTTTATAGAGTATTGAATCACCGCAATTTGTACAATGCCTGTTATGGCACAACCAATAATTAAAAAAATGTAAACACCTCCATACAATTCTTTTTTTGCCTTATTGCTGCTTTCTATCCAATAAAAAACTCCGTATGCCAATAGGGTGCCAATCAAGGCAAGTCCCGACAGGGTTGAATCGCTAGGAATACCTCTTTCTTCATTGGCTTCGCTTCCCGAAAGTACCAAACCCAATAATAGGGCAGCTACCCCGCCTCCAATCAAAATACGCACAAACCATTTACGCAATTCGGCATAATTAAAGGAAGACTGTTTCTTGTAATAATATACCATCACAATGGCAGGAATGGTTAACAAGTTCAATAAGTGAACGCCGATAGACATTCCCATCAAGAAGAAAATAAATACAATCCATTTATCTGCGCCGGGTTCATCAGCTTGGTGTTCCCATTTGAGAATAGCCCAAAATACAATTGCGGTGAAAAAGCTACTCATTGCGTATACTTCGCCTTCTACTGCGCTATACCAAAAGCTATCGCTGAAAGTATAAGCTAAAGCACCTACAACGCCCGCCCCCATAATGCTCCAAGCTTGGGTGGCCGATAAAATACCATCAACATTTACTTTGGCTATTCTTCTAGCAAAGTGGGTAATAGTCCAAAACAAAAATAAAATGGTAAATCCACTACTAAGGGCACTCATTATGTTGACCGCTTGTGCTGCTGTATTGGGGTTGCTGCCAAAAGCAACAATAAACAATCTACCCAATAATACAAACATTGGAGCTCCCGGAGGGTGCGGAATTTGTAGTTTAAAACAACTACTTACAAATTCGCCACAATCCCAAAAACTACCACCTGCTTCGGCGGTTAAAATGTAAACCGTGCAAGCAATTAAGCATACAGCCCAACCAACAAGGTTGTTGATTTTACTAAACTTCATTCGTTATTTTTTTATAGGTTCGCAAACATACCTTTTTAAGTGCAAATTTGAAAATGCTTATACTTATTTTTAACACCCACCCTATTTGTACAACGGTGGTGCGTATGCAGTAGGGCCATATGTTTTTTGTTGTAGCTGTGTTCAGTTGTGTTTAATGGCAATTGCATTTCCAATCAACGCCTAGGTCAATTACCGTGATAATAGTAAGTTGATTCCTACACGGCGCTACAATAATTCTAACTCGCTGTCCATCCTTTGTTGTGCCCTCAATGGCATATTTTTTTCTACAAGGTTGCGTATTGCGGGTATCACTTTTTTCATAATTGATATTGCCCGATGTTAAAACGGCGGCTATTTCTTGTTCGTCAATGTGACGGCATGCCATTCTACACAAAGCGTGTTTGGTAAATTTGAAAGGTAACTTACCAATATTGCTTTTAATGAACTGCGCATCTTGTTGCGAAGCACTGTCCGTACAACTTAAAATTGTACACCACAATAACCATCCATACAGAAATCTCAAATAAAATTTGCTGCCCTTGAAGATGTTTTGAAGCATAAACAATTATTTAATCCGATACATACACCGTAAGTCAATAAAGTCGGCTACGCTGCCTCTAGCAAGCAAACTAAAACCAACTTGCCATTTAGGAGCTACACGCATGTTTAAACCGTAGCGTTGGTACCAATTGCCAATATTGCCTTGGCCTTTACGATAATATTGGTTGTATAATTTGGTATCGTTCAGTAAATGGTAGCCAAACTGTTGAAAGAACGTAAATTTATTAATTAAAAATTCATTGCCCACAGCCATACTTACAAATACATTGGACGATTTGTCGCTAATTAAGGTATTTGTGGTTATATCCATATAGCCCGAACTTTTGGTCAAAGCCAAGGCACCATCATAATATGCTTCTACAGTACCGGTAACAGCGTTGAAACTACTTACTTGTTTGGCTACTTGTGCCCACCCACCAATAACCAATTTACGTTGGTATTTTTCTTTATATCCTTCTTTAGGGGTAGCAAACAAGCCCACCGTTAATGAGGGTTTTAACAACTTCCAATCATGCTGTTTAATCCGCTTGTATTTTTTTAAATGATTACTCTGTGTGTGGTACAACAATCCAATAGATGCGGTTGGAAAATTAATGCCTCTGTTGGGTTTGGTAAATCCACCGTTAGAGTTGTGGTTGTAACTTCCTTTTAATTGTAAGGTGTAATGATTATTTATTTGATAACCATAACTTATGCCTAATTGCAAAAATGCATTTATATACGAACTATATGTATGATTGCTCGTATCAAAATGGGTGCTATATATATCCTCTGTTCCCGGATTGCTCAAATAAGAAAGGCCTACAGTTCCTTTAATACGCAAATCACTTCTTTTCCCCAGCTTGTATATTGGTTCAATAAAGTATCCGGCTGATAATGATTTACCCAAAATCTTGGTGCCAAAATCAAAATAACTCAATGTGTACCCTGAACGTGTATAAAATCCCCAATGCTGATAGGTGGCACTGTCGTTTAACTGTGTACTATATTCAAATTCAATACCCTTTGGTTTTGCACCTCGCGTATTTTCTACTTGCTTGGTATGCACAAAAATGAAGCCGCTGTGAGCAAAACCGCCATACACTTTGTTTTTTTCTACAGAAGTAAGGGTTGCTTTTTTTTGCGCTATCAATGGTGCTGTGCAAATACAACCAATAGCTAACTGCGCAATAAGGAAAGCGGTAAATGATTTATTGATCATTGTTCAAAGATGCTTTAGTGGCTTTAAATGTGAAATGCTTTTGTGAAAAATAACTGAAAATCACGACAAAAAAAGTAGTGACTAACTTGGAGGGCGTGGGATACCAATGCATTATTTCTACAAAAAATTTCAAAAACAAATAGTTTAAAAACAAACAACCCGACACCACGATAAAATATTTGCGCAATTGTGTTCGCTTGCTAACACTTGTTTCTTGAAAAACAACGTACCGGCTCAAGTAAAAACCAATGGGGAAAGTAACCAAAAAACTGCACAAAAATGCTGCAATGTGCGCACCTATAGTTAGCCCTGCTATATGTAAATGCTGCTTGTTCAATATAAAATTGTACGAAACAAAAAACAAACCAATGTCTAAAAGCGTGTTGCCTCCGCCGCAAGCTGCATAGCGAAAGGTTTCTAATGGCATCAACTTTTTAAATAAAGGATAAAAAACATCAATGATGCTAAGAATTGCTGTCCGTAAACTTACATGTGATCGTTGTATCATAAAAATAGAACAGCGAAGATAAGCGCCAAACCTTAATAATATGGCAAATTGAATCTATCATCTTTTTTCATGCTATCTAAAAATGTTTTGGGCGTTCCCCTTCGGGTCGGGCTTTTCGCTTTTACTCCTCGCCGCCACCTTTCAGGATGCCGGCTGTGGGGTAACCGCTTCAATCCCTAACGCTTAATAAAACTCCGTTATGTAACAAACAGTACAACCATATAAACAATCAATTATTAAGATGGGTCTATTTCGTATGTGTCTTTACACATCGTTTTTTTGAAACAGTTTCATTGCGTTGAACAGAGTAAAATAGCGTGTACCAATGCGAATTTGTACCCCAAAACTGTGTAGCAATCCAGTGATGAGCATTTTATAGACGCGCTAAACCAATAAATCGTGAGCTGCAGTTAAATTCTCTTACTGCATCTGTTATCAATAAATTACATTTGCCGCCAAAACAGTCGAGCCATGAGCCTTGTTCATCAAATTAAAAAAGCAGCTGCTAACGCTATTTTTCAATTATACCAAATTCACATCCCCGACAATCAATTACTGATTAATGTAACCAAGCCCGAGTTTGAAGGCAACTATACCTTGGTGTTATTTTCGTTTGTAAAACAATTAAAAAAAAGTCCCGATACGCTTGGTATCGAAATTGGCAATTACCTAATTCAAGAGCCAAATTCATTGTTTGCAAATTTTAATGTTATTAAAGGTTTTCTAAATTTAACAATTGCAGAAGCCTATTGGTACGAGTTTTTAAACAAAGAATACCAGAATAGCAACTATGGTAGTATGCCGCCAAATACCGAAAAGGTAATGGTAGAATATTCTTCGCCCAACACCAATAAACCGCTTCATTTAGGACATCTAAGAAATAATTTTTTAGGATGGAGCATTGCAGAAATTTTGAAAACGACAGGTCATGAAGTAGTAAAAACCTGTATTGTTAACGATAGAGGCGTTCATATTTGTAAAAGCATGATTGCTTGGCAGCGTTTTGCCAATGGGGCAACTCCGGAAAGTGCCAATATGAAAGGTGATCATTTTGTAGGACATTATTATGTGTTATTCAATAATGCATACAAGGCTGAGGTGGAGGCATTGGTTGCAAATGGAATAAGCAAAGTGGAGGCCGAAAAGCAAGCACCTATTATGCTTGCCACGCAGCAAATGCTTTTGGATTGGGAAGCAGGAAAGCCCGAAGTAATGGCATTGTGGAAAACAATGAATGGTTGGGTGTACGAGGGTTTTGATACTACCTACCGAACAATTGGTAGTAATTTCGACAAAATTTATTATGAAAGTAATACCTATTTGCTAGGTAAACACATTGTTAGCAAAGGATTAGAGCAAGGGGTATTTGTGAAAAAAGCGGATAGCAGTGTTTGGATTGATTTAACTGCCGATGGCTTGGACGAAAAAGTAGTGATGCGTAAAGATGGCACGTCGGTGTATATAACACAAGATATTGGCTTGGCAGAACAGAAACAACAAGAGTTTAATTGTAGCAAAAGCATCTATGTGGTTGGAGATGAGCAGAATTATCATTTTAAAGTATTGAAATTAATTTGTGAAAAATTGCAATTACCTTCTTCCGATCAAATTTATCATTTAAGTTATGGTATGGTGGAATTGCCCACGGGTAAAATGAAAAGTAGAGAAGGCACCGTTGTTGATGCAGACGACCTAGTTGCCGATATGGTGCAAATTGCGCAACAAAAAACAGAGGAATTGGGTAAGGTAACCGATTTTTCTACCGATGAATTGGCCACTTTGTACAACACAATTGGACTAGGTGCATTGAAGTTTTTTCTTCTACGGGTTGATCCAAAGAAAAAAATGATTTTCAATCCGGAAGAAAGTATTGATTTTCATGGATTTACAGGGCCATTTATTCAATACACACATGCGCGTATCAAAAGCATATTGCGCAAAAACGAATCTGTATTACAAGAAAGGGTTGCAATAGATACCACTATTTCGCTCCTGCCTTTAGAAGTAGCTTTATTAACCAATTTGGAGCAGTTTGAAACCGTTTTGCAGGAAGCTGCTAACGAACTTGATCCGTCTAAAGTTGCTATTTATGTATTTAATTTAGCTAAAGTATTCAATTCCTTTTATGCAGAACACTCTATTGGCAATGCCGAAAATGAGCAGAAAAAACAAGTTCGTATACAAATTGCTCAACTTACGGCTATTGTTATCAAAAAAGCGATGGAGGTATTAGGGATTCAAGTGCCTGAACGCATGTAAGGTAATTACTTTGTAAGGTGTTTTTGGTATGCAATAATGCGTAATAGTATTTTATTTAATAAATGTATTTAGTGTAAAGAATTGTTTTATTGTGTCTATTTCGGCATACTATTAACCATTTGATAATAAATTTACCTTGTTTTTTGCTATTTTTTTTATAAATTTGCTCATTGTCTTATTTTGCTATCTAAACTCCTATGACATTCTCTGGCTATAAAAGAAAAAGTATACTTTCTGAGAAAACAGATATGTCGTGTCCTTTTTGCGAATCTAAAAGTACCATCTCCATTAATGTAATTGTTAAGTACTATCATTTTTTCAATATACCTTTCTTGGCAGTTGGTAAAAGAGGCGTTTCAAAATGTAGTAATTGCAAGCAAGTGCTTAGTTCTACAGAAATGAATGACCAAATTAAGCATGTGTACAACACAATTCAAGCAAAGATTCGTATCCCAATAGTATATTATATAGGCAGTATTTTATCGCTTATTTTGGTAAGTTATTTTTTATTGAATCTATTTTTATAAATAGTGCTAATTTTATAGCATGTTTTTGATTGATGATATTCAAACAATCACATCTCACCTAAAACAACTTAGCTTTCTTTTTAGGTTTCAAAGGTCATATTAGGTTTATTTTGTTATACATTTGGAATCAGTCTAATTCCTAAATCACTCCAAAAGCGCTTCAAATTACGATACTAGTAGCTAAAACCAAACGGTTATGTTGTTGTCAAAATTTGCAAACAAATTTTTAGGATACAACTTTTCAATTGAACATTTGTAATTACCGAAATTGACACACTTTTAATTAATTCTTCAAATTATGTCCTCTACTAACGAAATTTTGCCGAGTCAGGTAACCAAAGCCACCATTATTACTATTGGCGACGAACTACTGATTGGTCAGGTAATCGATACAAATAGTGCTTGGATAGCCCAACAACTAAATTTAATTGGTATTCAAGTAACTAAGCGATTGGCTGTAGGCGATGTTTGGGAGGAAATTTGGCAAGCAATTGATGCTGAAATGACCGTTGCCAACATCCTTATTCTTACAGGTGGTTTAGGGCCTACAGCCGACGATATTACCAAGCCACTTTTATGTGAATATTTTAAAGGCAAATTGGTGAGGCACCAACCAACTTATGAACATTTGCAAGTACTATTCGATAGTGTTTTAAAAAGGCCTTTTACAGAGCGTAACCAACTTCAGGCACTTGTTCCAGATACCTGTCAGGTTTTGCTTAATCAAGTGGGTACAGCACCGGGTATGTTTTTTAAAAAGCAACAAACTTGGTTGTTTTCTTTGCCGGGTGTGCCTTTTGAAATGAAATGGTTAATGCAACATGAAGTACTACCAATGATTCAAAGAGAATTTGTAGGTAAATGCATACAGCACAAAACTTTATTAACCGCCGGTGTTGGAGAGTCGTTTCTTGCTGATATGGTTTCAAGCTATGAACAGCAGTTACCACAACAAATCAAAATGGCTTATTTACCTAATTTTGGTATGGTTCGCCTTCGATTAACTTGTTCCGGCACCCATGAACAAGAGGTAAATCAACAAATTACAGCGGCATTTGATCAATTAAAAGAAATAGTGGCACCTTATTTAGTAGCTGACCAAGATATTTCTCTTCAACAAGCGGTGGCTAACCTACTTTCTCAACAAGGAGCTACTTTAGCAACGGCAGAAAGTTGTACAGGTGGTTATATAGCACATTTATTCACAGCGATGTCGGGAGCAAGTCACTATTTTAAAGGAGGTGTTGTGAGTTATAGTAATGAAATAAAAGAATCTTTATTACATGTTCATAATCAAATAATTGAAAAAGAGGGTGCTGTTAGCGAAGCCACTGTAAAAGAGATGGTTATAGGTGCAATAAAGCAGTTTGGTAGCACTTATGCAGTAGCCGTAAGCGGTATTATGGGGCCTGATGGTGGTTCCGAAAATAAACCTGTTGGTATGGCTTGGATAGCAGTTGCTAATCAAAAAATAATACGAACTAAGCAAATTTTTAACCGTTTTGACCGAGAAAAAAACATTCAAATCACCGCAAATCACGCTATTAACATGCTGAGAATGTTAATTGTGGATAACCGTTGAAAAAGTTTCCGATTGTAAAAATTATTTTTGGAAAATGTATAGTCAATACCCTTAACGTTTTTATGCTTATTAACTAACTGTTTGCGACTTATTTGGAGGGCTATTTTTAGCAACACCTCACAATATTTAAACAGTTTTGTAGTACCATAATTTAAATGAATGATTAAGTAGTATTGCGTACTGGGATTTTTTTTAACCCATAAACAAGTACGTTTGTATGGCACTAGTTGATTTGGTTATGCCCAAAATGGGCGAGAGTATTATGGAGGCCACTATATTAAAATGGCACAAATTTGTTGGCGATCCTATTAAATTAGATGAAACTGTTTTAGATATTGCAACCGACAAGGTTGATAGCGAAGTACCCTCAACTGTAGAAGGTACTTTAAAAGAAATTATTTATCCTACAGGTAGTGTTGTTCCAGTGGGTGCTGCTTTTGCACGTGTAGAAACAGCCACTGAGGTTGCGGTGTCTAGCACGCCAAAGCCCTCTGCGCCTGAATTTGAACAGGCTGTATCACAACAAGTTGTAACAGAACCCTTTACAGTTGCTGTAGATGCTGCACCCCCCGTATCCTTTATTGCGGAACCTACAGAGTCACAACCAATAGTAGTTCCAGAACTAGTGGTGCCTTATGTGCCACAGACAGAGGCATATTCAAGTGCTACCTATCAAAGTGGGAAAGCAGGCACGAACAACCGTTTTTATTCTCCCTTGGTGTTGAATATTGCCAATAGTGAGGGCTTGGCATTAAGTGAGTTAGAAAGAATTCCCGGCACTGGTGCGGATGGTCGTGTTTCCAAGCGAGACATACTACAGTACATTGCAGATAAAAAAACGGGCAAAATACCTGCATTTATTCCGCAGCAAACGCAAGCCACACCTCAGTATGCTTATACTTCACAACCACAATACATACCGCAGCCTCAAATAGTGCAGCCAACAATTGCCCCAATAGCGCCCGTTCAGCAAGTTGCTGAGCCTATTGTACCAGCGGCAATTGTTCCAGATGTTGCAACAGTTGCTCCTATTGCAGTGCCAAATGAACAAGCTGTTGTTGCATTACAGCCTCAAGAGGTCGTTCCACAAGTTATTCCTGCTGCAATAGAACAAGAAATAGTTGTTGCCCCATCAGAAACACTTTTAGAAGCTACTACCGTAGCGCCAATTGCTACACAAGTTGAAGAAACTGCAAGTCCTTTAATTCTGACAAAAAAAGATATAGCAGAATCAGTATTAATTGCAGAGGCACCAATTTCAACACCGGTGCAAGTAAACGAAACAGTTGTTTTCAATGAATCTACGCAGCCAACAGTTACACTTAATGAAGTGGTTGCCGAAACGCCAACTCCTGAAAACGAGGAATTGATTGCATCTCAACCAGTTACCTTGGAGTCGTTAGCCGGTAACAGCTTACCGTCTGAAATATTGCCAGTTGAAGAGCCAATATCGATTGCTAAGATTACTCCTAACTATGTAGTTGAAGAAACACCTAGTGTTATTCCTCCGATACCAACCCAAGAAGTTACACCCGTTATTGAACAACTAGCGGCTGAGCAAGTTGTAAGTAGCCTGCCAAATACACAAGCACTTGTATCCTCTCCCACTATTGAGCAAACTGTACATCCAATAACACTTAAATCGAACACCGAAGCCCCTATTTTTATGCCGCAACCTACCCCACAAGTAATTGCAGTGCCCAAAATTGAAGCACCGCTCCCCAAATTAGCAGATAATGCAGGTCGTTTTTCATATCCGGCACAAGCAGTACCAACAGGCAATGTGGAAATTGTAGAAATGGATAGAATGCGTAAAATTATTGCCAAGCACATGGTGGATAGCAAACAAACAAGTGCGCATGTAACAAGTTTTGCTGAAGCGGATGTAACCAATATGGTACTTTGGAGAGAACGTGTAAAAAATGATTTTGAACGTAGAGAGTCTACCAAAATTACATTCACACCCATGTTTATTGAGTGTATTGTAAATGTACTAAAGCGTTTCCCGCTATTAAATGCATCAATTGATGGTGATAATATTATAATTAAAAAAGATTTCAATATTGGAATGGCTACAGCTTTGCCAAATGGCAATTTAATTGTTCCTGTTATTAAAGCTGCTGATCAACTTAACATAGTGGGCTTGGCTACAGCCGTAAATGGCTTAGCTAATGCTGCTAGAGAAAGTAGGTTAAAACCAGAAGATACTACCCAAGGTACTTTCACGTTTACCAACATCGGTACTTTTGGTGGATTGATGGGCACTCCTATTATCAACCAACCACAAGTTGCAATTGTTTCAGTTGGTAGTATAAAGAAACGGGCTGTGGTGATTGAGGGTGAAAATGGTGATACAATTGGCATTCGACATATGATGTATTTGTCCCTAAGTTATGATCACCGAATTATTGATGGCATTTTAGGATCTACCTTCTTGGCTCAATTAGCAAAAGAAATGGAAAATTGGGATATCAACCGTCAATGGTATAGTTATTTATAGTTTTAATTCTTTATCTCAAAGCCATCTGAAAAACAGATGGCTTTTTGTTATTTATGGTTAGCATTAATGGTGTTGTTTCATAAATGGTTTCTTGTAGCATTTCTTTATTGGATAAACAAGAATTATATTTATTATTTTTAAGTAGATAAAATTAGTTGAGGATATGCTGGATAAAAAAAGTAGGATTTTATTAATTGAAGATGAGCCAAAGCTGTGTAAAGTTATTCAGGACGAACTTCAACAACAAGGCTATATTGCCGATATAGCACTCGATGGTTTAACAGCCGAAAAATTTTTCCACAACTACTTATACGATTTAATTCTGTTGGATATTAATTTACCCTTTAAGGATGGTTTATCATTGTGTAAGACATTTAGGGCAGAGAATACCCATATTCCTATAATTATTTTGACGGCCTTAGGCGAAATTCAGGACAAAGTAGATGCATTTGCTTTAGGTGCCGACGATTATATTGTAAAACCCTTTCATTTTGACGAGCTTTTTGCTAGATTAAAAGTGTTTTTGAAAAGAGCTGAAAAAATTTCGGAAGAGACTACCACATTAGACATAGAAGATTTGCATATTGATTTTAGAAATAAAACCGTTTGGCGTAGCAATAAAGAAATTCCGCTTACTGCAAAAGAGTTCGCATTATTAGTATTACTATGTCAAAACAAAGGAAAAGTGATTTCTAAGCAAGAGATTCTTGAAAAAGTTTGGGACTTAAGCTTTGATACTGGTACCAATACAATTGAAGTATATATTAGCTTCATTAGAAATAAAATTGATAAGCCCTTTGATTCAAAGCTCATTCATACAAAACCCGGATTTGGCTATTATATAAAATAATTTCATTCGTGTGAATCTCAAGCTCCGCTTTTCGCTATTGTTTACTTTTTTTGTAGCCATTATTTTGTTGATTTCTTCAACAACTATTTACTTTTTGTATTCAAATTATCGAAAAGAAGACTACGCAAGACGCCTAAAACAAGAAGCAATTGGCTTCAACAGTGCCTACAAAAATGTTGCACAGTTTAAGTTTAGCCTGAATAGAAATAAAGAAATCAATTATTCACACCAGAATTCTATTATTGCCAAGCAAATTCTTTTGTTATCAAGTGATGTTCAAATAATCTATAAAAAATCGGATAGTTTACCAATACAATATCAACCTTCGTTTTACAGCAAAGTAGCCCAACGAAAAGAACTCATGTTTAGCCAAGGAGTGAGAGAGGGTATTGCTATTTACAACACAGAAAGTAGACAGTATCTTATTGTTTCGGGTTTCGATAAATTTGGGTTGGCAAAATTGGCCAATCTTCAAATAATTTTAATAGCCGTATTTGTAGGTGGATTGATTTTTACCGGCTTGTTGAGTTTCTTTTTTGTTCAAAAGGCTTTTAATCCGCTTATTCACTTGAGTCAGCAAATACAAGAAACAACTGAGTATAATTTGAGTTTACGCGTAGATGAAGCTAATGGCAATGATGAAATACAACAAATAGCACGTAGTTTTAATGCAATGTTAAAACGGCTAAACAATGCTTTTGAAAGCCAAAAAAGCTTCGTTCAGCATGCAAGTCATGAGTTACGTACTCCTTTGGCAACTATGTTATCTCAAACTGAAAATGCTTTAAATAAAAAGCTGACAATTGATGAACATAAAGCTGTTCTTGAATCGCTTAAGGAAGACCAAATAGAACTAATTGCACTTACCAATTCGTTATTGCTTCTTTCACAGTATGAAAAAACAGAATTTAATAACGCATGGCCAAGTTACCGAATAGATGAGTTGCTCTACGATGCTGTTGCAAATAGCCACAAACTTTTTAAAGATATTATCACATCAATTGATTTTATAAATATTCCACTTGAAGAAAATCAATTGTTCATTAGGGGAAATGAAACATTATTAAAATCAGCATTTATAAATTTAATAAAAAATGCTTATAATTATTCTGTTGACAAAACAGTAAATATATCTATAGAAATTCTTACTGAAAATATGCTAGCACTTCATTTTATTAATGCAGGCGTTCAAATCCAACAAGACGATATAGAAAAGATTATGCAACCATTTTATCGTGGTACAAATATAAATAATAGTAAAGGTTTTGGTTTGGGATTGTCCATTGTACAAAGAATTGTACAGGTTCATAAGGGTAATTTTCAATACCATCCATTAGGTACACATAGTAATAAATTTACAATTTTTCTGCGTTCAAGCGTTTCTTAGTTATTAAATAGTAAAGGCTTTGAAAATAATTTCCAAAGCCTTTACTATCGCTCAATTCAAATAGATATTGCTATTCTACTGATATATTGGCGTTTTCTGCTTCCTGTTGTTTTATTTCAAAAACAATTTTGTTGTTGTCTTTATCAAAATTAGCTATAAGTACATCTCCTTGCTTGATGCTTAAACTTAATATCTCTTCTGCTAAAGGGTCTTCCAAATATTTTTGTATTGCTCTGTGTAATGGACGGGCACCAAACTGAGAATCATATCCTTTATCGGCAATAAAGTCCTTTGCTTCCGGAGTTAATTCTAAACTAAAGCCAAGCGTTTGTAACCGCTTCATCACATTTTTCATCAAAATGTCAATAATATTGAATATATTTTCCTTAGTTAACGAGTTGAAAATGATCACATCATCTATCCTGTTTAAAAACTCAGGCGAAAAAGTTTTTTTCAAAGCTTTTTCAATAACAGCTTTATTGCTTTCTTCTTGATTTTGCATTCTTGCCGCAGTTGCAAAGCCTACTCCATCACCAAATTCTTTCAATTGACGAACACCAATGTTACTCGTCATAATAATAAGGCTGTTTTTAAAATCAATTTTTCTTCCCAAGCCATCTGTTAAAATACCATCATCTAGTACTTGTAATAAGATATTGTAAATATCCGGATGCGCTTTTTCTATTTCGTCAAGTAAAATTACAGAGTAAGGTTTCCTACGTACTTTTTCAGTAAGCTGACCACCTTCTTCGTAACCCACATAGCCCGGAGGGGCTCCAATCAAGCGGCTTACAGTAAACTTTTCCATATACTCACTCATATCAATGCGTATGAGTGCATCTTCACTGTCAAAAATATACTTAGCTAGGCTGCGAGCTAGTTCTGTTTTTCCTACACCAGTTGGTCCTAAGAAAATGAAAGTTCCAATTGGTTTTTTTGGATCTTTCAGCCCCACCCTATTTCGCTGAATGGCTTTGGTAACTTTTGAAATAGCATCTTCTTGTCCAATTACCATATTTTTCATGTCATCACCCATACGACGGAGTTTTTCCGTTTCGGCCTGCACCATACGCTTAACAGGAATACCCGTCATCATACTTACCACTTCAGCTATATTTTCCTCATTAATTGGATAGCGTTTGTTTTTACTTTCCTCTTCCCAAATAGATTTTGCTTTATCTAATTCTTCACCCAAGCGTTTTTCTCTATCGCGCAAAGCGGCTGCTTCTTCAAAACGTTGGCTTTTTACTACCTTATTTTTTTCATTTTTGACTTCTTCAATTTGTTTTTCAAGCTCCACAATTTCTTCAGGAACATTAATGTTTTTTAAGTGTACCCTTGCTCCTACTTCATCAAGCACATCTATGGCTTTATCTGGCAATAATCTATCGGTCATATATCTATCGCTCAATTTTACACATGCTTCTATTGCTTCATCATCGTACAATACGTTGTGATAATCTTCGTATTTGCTTTTAATATTCGTTAATATTTGAATGGTTTCGTCTACGGTTGGAGGTTCAACCATTACTTTTTGAAAACGCCTGTCTAATGCACCGTCCTTTTCAATAAACTGACGGTACTCATCTAAAGTACTTGCGCCAATGCATTGCAATTCGCCCCTTGCCAATGCAGGTTTAAATATGTTGGAAGCATCTAACGAGCCACTTGCACCCCCTGCGCCAACAATTGTGTGTATTTCATCAATAAATAAAATAACATCCCTGTTTTTTTCTAATTCGTTCATGATAGCTTTCATCCGCTCCTCAAATTGTCCGCGGTATTTGGTGCCTGCTACCAAGGCTGCTAAATCTAAACTTATTACGCGCTTATCAAACAGCACCCTGCTAACTTTGCGTTGAATAATGCGTAATGCCAAACCTTCTACAATAGCCGTTTTACCCACACCTGGTTCGCCAATAAGGATGGGATTGTTTTTTTTGCGTCGAGATAAAATTTGAGAAACCCTTTCAATTTCTTGTTCACGTCCTACAATTGGATCTAACCCTCCTGATTCTGCAATTTTCGTAATGTCACGACCAAAGTTGTCTAGTACGGGTGTTTTACTTTTGGTATTTGCGGAGCTTCCTTTTGCTTGCCCTGCTCTTGATTGAGAAAAACCACCTTTTTTCTCTTGGTCAAATTCGTCTTCATCGCCTTCGGAAAACTCACTTTGCGGATTAAAAGAAGCAGTTCCTCCGCTTCCTTGTGGTGGGGTGCTTCCTACTTTGCCTAACTCAATTCTAAATGAATCGTAGTCTATTTCAAATTGGTTCAAAATTTGGGTGGCAATATTTTCCTTGTTTTTCAGAATGCTAAGCATCAGGTGTTCTGTTTCTACCAATGGGCTACGCAAACTTTTTGCCTCTAAAACAGTTACCCTAATCACTTTTTCGGCCTGTTTGGTTAATGGCAAACTATTAATGTTGGCGATTATTTTGCCTGTTTTATCTTTTACCGCCATTTCAATTTCTTTGCGCAGTTCATATAGGTCTACATGAAGTTGCTGCAAAATTTTAATGGCCGTATTTTCCCCATCTCTGATAAGCCCAAGTAGCAAATGCTCTGTGCCAATAAAATCATTGCCCAATCTTAAAGCTTCTTCCCTACTAAAAGAAATGATTTCCTTTACTTGTGCTGAAAAATTATTATCCATATCTAAAAGTTATTAGTGTATAGTACAATTATAACGAATAATTTTGACCAAAGTTTCTGTACATTTATACACACTTGTTAATGATTTGTTTTTTTATGAAAGTCAATTTTGATACCAAAGAAAAATTTACCGTAATTACCCCCTTGGAACCTAGTATTTATGACAATATGACCGACGAATTGCTGAAACACATAGATACGTACGGCAATACTTCCCCTTTTAATATCGTTATCAATTTAAAGCAAGTTAAGTATATTGACAATGCAGTAGCAGAGCAAATTATGCAGAAACAGCAATTTTTTTATGAAAATAGCAGAAGTTTTGTTGTTTGTGAAGTGGGCGAAGCAGTAGATGCAATTTTAGAAAAATTGGAATTAATTGATCTCATGAATATTACCCCAACCGAAAGCGAAGCGTGGGATATTGTGCAAATGGAAGAAATAGAACGCGAATTACTTGATGATGAAGATGTTACATTTGAAAGTTAATAGTTTGTAAAATATTAGAACCCTTTTCGGAGGGTTCTTTCCACATAATAAAAACACCACAATCGCTTACAGTATCTTTCTTTTATTTGTATCTTTCACGCCCTTCGTCATTTTTTTAAATTGTATAATGATATGCTTGGTGTTACTATTCTAGGAAATAACTCCGCAATACCTGCGCACGACCGGCATCCTACTGCTCAAATTTTAACCTTGCATAACGAATTGATATTGATAGATTGTGGCGAAGGAACGCAAGTGCAAATTGCTAAATATAAAATTAAATACAATAAAATAAATCACATATTCATTTCTCATTTGCATGGAGATCATTATTTTGGACTGATTGGTCTTATTACAAGTTGGGGACTTATGAACCGAGACCACGATTTGCATTTGTATGCGCCTCCATTATTGAAGAATATAATTGATTTACAATTAACGGCAGCTTCTACTAGTTTGCCTTACAATCTTATTTTTCATCCTTTAGGAAGTAACGGTATCATTGCCGACGAAGCCAATTTTACGGTTGAAAGTTTTTCTACCAAACATAGAATTCCTTGTTGGGGTTTTATTTTTCGTGAAAAAAAACGACCAAGAAGGTTGAATTTGAAAGAAGCACTTAAATACAATATTGCCGAAAGTATGTATGCAAATTTGCAAAAAGGGGAAGATGTATTCAATAGAGCAGGCGAATTGATTAAAAATGCAGCAGTTACAACATCGAATACAGCTGCTAAAAGTTATGTTTTTTGTGGTGATACCAAATATGATGAATCATTAATTGACATAGTTAAAAATACGCAATTAATGTACCATGAAACTACCTATTTAAAAAATCTAAACGAAAAAGCTACTATGCGATTTCATAGCACCACCGAACAAGCTGCTACATTAGCCGCAAAAGCCGGGGTACAACAATTAATTATTGGTCATTTTAGTAGCAACTACAGCAATTTGGACGAATTTGTAACGGAATCGAGAGCGGTGTTTCCGAATACACATTTAGCACTTGAAGGTTTAACTTTTAGGTTGTAATTACCCACGTTGAAAGAACTGAGTGTTTAGCAAGAAGGTTACTAAGAAAAAAAATCAAAATATTGATATATGAAAATTCGTTTTTGTTGTTTGTTGTGTGTCATCATTACTGTAGCATGTAATAATCCTAATTCGGAAAACAACAACACTTCTTCAACAGTGGGTAGTAATGTTCCGGCTACTTTGAACTACAATATAGTAAACGTATATCCGCACGACACCGCAGCATTTACTGAGGGATTGGAATGGCGCAACAATGTTTTGTACGAAAGTACAGGCAACAAAGGCAAAAGTAAATTGGCTAAGGTGTCACTGACAGATGGTAAGGATTTAAAACGGATTAATTTGGCAAATGAGTATTTTGGCGAAGGGATTACCATTTTAAACAATAAAATTTACCAACTTACCTATCAAGAAAACAAGTGTTTTGTTTACGATTTAAATACGTTTTCCAAAATTGGCGAGTTTGCTTACGAAGGGGAAGGTTGGGGCATGACGAATGATGGTAAAAATTTGATTATGACAAATGGCAGCAATAATTTATATTTTAGAGATGCCGCCACGTTTAAAATTTTGAATATTGTTGGTGTTTCCGACAACAACGGACCGCTTTCTTCTATTAATGAACTTGAGTATATAAATGGTTTTGTATTTGCTAATGTGTGGATGACCAATAAAATTGTAAAAATTGATATTCAAAGTGGCAAAGTGGTTGCACAAGCCGATTTTACGGGTTTACTTGAAAAATACGCACCCGACTATGCAAAGCGTGTAGATGTGCTAAATGGCATTGCGTATGATAGCGTAGGGCAACGTTTTTTTATTACAGGAAAACTATGGCCAAAATTGTTTGAAGTAAAAATGTAATTGTTTTGCATTGGATTAGCTCCCTCATCCATCTTACAATTCTATAACATTATTTACAAATCCTTTATTCGTTTTACTGCAAGTGGCATCATAAAACCAATACCAATTAAGCTTTTTGTTTGTAATGCGGCCGACTTACCATTTTTACCGAAAATACGTACATTATCATCGTAAATTAAATCTAAACTGTAGGTAGCTGAGAATAACTTATTGATTTTGAATGAAAATTGATTGGTCATAAAAAGGTTAATATTTTGAGGATTGTTCTTATAATTGCTGAATAAATCCAAACGACCTTTATAATTGACATTTTTGGCAATAACATTATTGTAATTGAATGTAGCAAACGCCCCCATCTGATTAATTGAGTTTTTTCCACTATCTACACCGTATGCCTTTTGTCTTGCTAATATATTATTGGCAACTATTACCCATCTAGAGGTAATTGGCGAAAGGAACATTGAAAATTTATAGCTTGGCTTAAAATCGGTACCAACCGACATAATTACGTATGCCGGTGCCAAAAATGAAGAAGAAAAAGTAGATACACCTCCAGGAAAAGTGTAACCATCAAAAAATTGAGAACGAAAATTAAATAATCCGGAAACATACCAAGTACCTAATGTATCAACAATGTAGCCGTACTTGCTTAAAAAATCAAAACGGTCGTCGTTTTTTCTACTTCCCAAACTTGTAGTTTGTACATAACCCAAATTTACATCTAAATTATTGTCCCAAATATGTCGTTTTTCTTTGAAATAAATGAAGTAGTTGAAATAAGAACCTATTGCCAAGGAAAAATTGTCCCCCCCCGCTGCCCAATTGCTCAAACTACCCTGCGACATATTGAAGCTAACCAAGCCACCTTTTTTCATTTTCCAAACAGCCGTATCTGCATCTTTTTTAATACTACGGCTTGTTTCTTTCCGCAAGTTATTCAACACAATTTCTTGAGCAGAAATCTTAACACAAAACAATAATATTACAACACTTAAGATAGCAGCCTTCATTTACCAACTTTTGGCTGCAAAAATAGAAAGAACTGATAAAATTAAAGCAGATTGAGGCTGCCAAAACGACATATCCAGTTGCTTTTACTTATTTTTGCCAACCAAATTTATTTTTTACAATGGAATTACTTGATTTAGACAGTAAAATACACGACGAAACCAAACAAGGCCAAGCATACGCTCCTTTTGAAAACGATGTTAATATATATTCAAAGCATTTTTATATAGAAAGTTATGGCTGCGCTATGAATTTTAGTGATAGCGAAATTGTAGCTTCCATTCTAAACAAAGAGGGTTATGGTGCTACTAAAAACCACGAAGAAGCACAGCTTATTTTATTAAACACTTGTTCCATTAGGGAAAAGGCCGAACAAACCATTAGGAAGCGACTTACAGAATTTAGAAAAACAAAAGAACAAAAATCTGATTTGCTAATTGGTGTATTAGGATGCATGGCCGAAAGATTAAAATCCAAGCTTTTAGAAGAAGAAAAATTAGTTGATATTGTAATTGGGCCGGATGCATATCGTAGTTTACCGGACTTAATCAAAATGGCCGAAACCGGCCAAAAAGGTGTGAATGTTTTGCTCAGTAGAGAAGAAACCTATGCCGATATAGCTCCTGTGCGTTTAGATACCAATGGCGTAAGTGCCTTTATTTCTATCATGCGTGGGTGTAACAATATGTGTAGTTTTTGTGTAGTGCCCTTTACGCGTGGCCGCGAAAGGAGCCGCGATGTGTATTCAATTGTAGCCGAAGCCAAGGAATTGTTTGAGAAGGGATATCGGGAGGTTACCCTGCTTGGTCAAAATGTGGATAGTTATCATTGGGTAGACGATACCAACAATCAAACCGTCACTTTTGCCATGCTATTAGAACAAATTGCTTTGGTATCACCCTTGTTGCGGGTACGCTTTAGTACCTCACATCCCAAAGATATTACCGACGATGTGCTGTTTACCATGGCTAAATACCATAATATTTGTAAATACATTCATTTACCTGTACAAAGTGGCAGCAGCCGTATTTTACAATTGATGAACCGTACTTACTCCAAGGAGTGGTATATGGCAAAAGTAGATAGAATTAAAGAAATAATGCCCGATTGTGGTATCAGTGCCGATATTATTGCAGGATTTTGTACTGAAACCGAAGAAGACCATCAAGAAACCCTAGCTGTAATGCAGCATGCACAGTACGACTATAGTTATATGTTTTTTTACAGCGAGCGTCCGGGAACCTTAGCCGCCAAAAGATTTAAGGACGATGTGCCCGAAGCAATAAAAAAACGAAGGCTTCAAGAAATTATTGAACTGCAAAATAAATTGTCGCTCGAAAGCAATAAGCAAGATATTGGTAAAGTATTTGAAGTATTGGTAGAGGGAGAAAGTAAACGAGCTAGCACCGATTTAAAAGGTCGTAATTCTAGAAATAAAGTTATCATTTTTCCTAAGGATCACTATGCGCTTCAGCCCGGCGATTATGTAAACGTTCTTGTTGAAAGTTGTACGCAAGGAACATTGATAGGCAAAATTGTAGCCTAATTGCGGATCAAGTAGTTATGAACCGTTTATCTTCACCATACTACCATTATTAAAATGGAAATACAAAGTATCAAAAATCGTTTTGGCATTATTGGCAACGCTCCTGCCTTAAATTATGCGTTAAACACAGCCATACAAGTAGCGGCAACCGATTTGTCGGTATTAACAGTTGGCGAAAGTGGTGTGGGGAAAGAGGTTTTTTCGCAAATTATTCATGCACTTTCTTCACGAAAACACAATCCATTTATTGCTGTTAACTGCGGGGCTATTCCTGAAGGCACCATTGATAGCGAACTGTTTGGCCACGAAAAAGGATCGTTTACTGGCGCAATGGAAAGCCGAAAAGGTTATTTTGAAACTGTAAATGGAGGTACTATTTTCCTCGACGAAATTGGCGAAATGCCCTTAGGCACGCAGGCAAGGCTGTTAAGGGTTTTGGAAACGGGCGAATTTATTCGGGTTGGTTCCTCTAAAGTTCAAAAAACGGATGTTCGGGTAATTGCAGCTACCAATAGGGAGTTATTAGAACAAGCACAAAAAGGTAAATTTAGGGAAGATTTGTATTATCGTCTTAGCACCGTGCCAATTCGGGTACCTGCCTTAAGAGATAGAAAAGAAGATATTATCTTGTTATTCAGAAAGTTTGTAGTTGATTTTGCAGAGCGATATAAAACCACCCCCGTACAATTAGACGAGGACGCTAAAAATCTATTGCTCAGCTATGCCTTTCCAGGAAATGTTCGGGAATTGAAAAATTTGGCTGAACAAATTTCGGTTTTAAGTACCGATAAAATCATAAGTGCACCAACACTTAAACGCTTTTTATCCGATAAAAACAGTAGCCGATTGCCTGCTACGATTGCCAATAATGCAGCGCAAAGCGAGTTTAGCAACGAAAGAGAAATTCTATACAAGCTTTTCTTTGATATGAAGAAAGACGTAACAGAATTAAAAAAAATGTTTCTCGATATTTTACAAAATCCAAGTTTAGCGGGTTCTGTGGCTGCTTTTACAAAAGAGAGTTTGCTGAACGATTTTGCATCGGTTAACAGCAACAATACCCTTTCAACCGATATTCATGCGCCTTTTTTATCGGTAAGTTCGCACAATGCCACATCAAATGTTATTCAACAACCATCTTTCAATAACCAAGGCAATGTACACAATCAGCCGTTGTTGCTTTCTGACGACGATATACAGCATCACGAAGAGGTGGAAGAAAGCTTGAACATAATGGATAAAGAAAAAGAGCTGATTATAAAAGCATTGAAAAAACACAAAGGAAAACGCAAAGATGCTGCCACCGATTTAGGCATTAGCGAACGAACCCTGTATCGTAAACTTAAAGAATACGATATAGAAGATTTGTAAATAAAGTGTTGCATAAAGTCTATACTATCACATTAATGCATTTTTATGTTTAGTTGTAAAAAATGGTCAGTTTACTTTCTTTTTTTGATGAATGCAGTTGCTTTGACTGGATGCGGAATCTATTCATTTCGGGATGTATCGATCGATTATACAAAAGTCAAAACCATTAAAATTGGGTTTATTGATAACAAAGCACGTTACATTAATCCTCAATTAAGCCCAAGATTAACCGATAAGTTGCAACAAAAAATTGTGGCGCAAACCAAACTTACCCGAACCAATAACGACGATGCACATTACGATATTAGTGGTTATATATCTGATTATAGTGTAACAACGGCAGCTATCTCAAGTACGCAAGCAAGTACTAATCGGTTAACGGTAGCGGTACATTTAGTCTTAAAAAAAAGTTTGGAAAATAAAACGGAAGAATTTGACGTGAGTCGTAATTTTGATTTTTCAGCTACCAAATCTTTACAAGAAGCTGAGAGCCAATTGCTTGATGAAATTCTTAGAAATTTAACCGACGAAATTTTTAATAAAATCTTTTCCAATTGGTAAATCCAATTCCTTTCAAGTAGAAAAAAACAAGTGATTTGTAAGCGTAATTGCTTATTTTGTTACAGAATTGGCTTCATTTTACCCCAATTGAATGTATGGCATTAGAAAAAGCATTATACCAAACTACCGGACTACGCAGCGTTAGCGATGCTAGTGTTGGGCAGCTTGCGCACCTTGCAACTGAATATCCTTATTTTGCAACCGCTCAATTATTATTAGCGGCAAAATTAAAGCAGGAAGGTAAAACAGGTGCTTTTCAACAACAATTGCAAAAAGCAGCTTTATTTTCTACCAATCCATTTTGGTTAAACTTTCAACTAGCTAGCGATACTGAGGAAACTATTGACTTGCTTGGTACAACCGCATCAACTAGTACCAATTTTGTGGAAAAGCCCTTCATCCACCCTATTTTATCTAGTGAAATGCCATCAGGCATCACAGCAGGAGCATTAGAAGCAAGTGAAATAGACACTAAACCGCTTTTTAATGAAGATAAAGTGCTACAACCAGTTGAGGAACTGCCTACAAGTGTAGAAACTGCAAAATCTTCAATAGAAGCCACCAATCATTATTCTCCTTACTCCGATTTGGTAGATGTGCCTACGTTGCCAACTATCAAGGAAGAATCGGTAACACCCATTTCAACGGTACCTAGCGAGCCGTCGAACAATGTTAATACCTTATCAAATATTCAGTGGGATCCATATGTAGATGTTCCCGGCGTTGTAAGTTTCGGTAATCACCCAAGCCAAGTTCCAATCGAAACAACAACGGCCTCTTTTGCTTCAACTGCAGAAGTTGTTTTACCACAAATCGCACCTATTGTAACGCCTTCTTCTACTATTGAAATTCCTACACTTGAAGCGGTAAAGCAATTATTAGGCAACAATAATGGTCCTGCTTTGCCCCAACAGCCACCAATTACTCAATCGGGAGTAATTAGTGACGAGGTGATAGCGCCCGTACAAACAAGTGCCGATCAAGCAGCAACGCACCATGTAGAAACTTCCACTGCCAATTTTCCCAAGCCCGATTTTACGGCTTTCAATGCTGTTACATTAAGTGAGGAAGCGTTTGAGTTAGAGAATGAAATAAACAATACTGAAGCAATTACAAATACTGTAGCGGATACTCCGAATGTAGATACTGCCAATAATATTTCGTCTTTACTTGGTAATCAAGCGGCCAATTTTAAAAAACCTGTGGGGGTAGATGACAAATTGGAATTTGAAAAAGAGCCCTATTATACCATAGATTATTTTGCTTCCCAAGGTATCAAAATTGACTTGACTAAGCAACCGCAGGATAAACTGACTACGCAGCTTCGCAGGTTTACCGATTGGTTGAAACACATGAAAAAAATTGACCCCAATCCAGTAGATTTAGGAACAGACCCCGAATTGGAAAAAGCAATTGCAGATATTGCCCAAACATCTCTTTCTGCAAGAGAAATTGTTACCGAAACAATGGCAGATATTTTTGTAAAACAAGGTAAAGTAGATAAGGCAATTCAGCTATTTATAAAATTAAGTTTCTTAGATCCAGAAAAATCTGCTTATTTTGCCACCAAAATTCAACAACTAAAAGGAATCTAAATCATGGTTTACGTATTTTTAGCATTAATCGTTATAGCAAGTATTGCATTGGGCTTTGTGGTGTTGGTTCAAAATCCCAAAGGAGGTGGTTTAGCTGGCAATATTGGCAGCATCAACAATCAAATGATGGGTGTAAAACAAACCACCGATGTATTAGAAAAAGGCACATGGATATTTGCAGGTTTGATAGCCGTTTTGGCCTTGGCATCAACTTTGGTACTTAAAAATGCAGGTACTAAAAGCGTTAAAAATGACCTTATTCAAAAGGTAAATACATCTGCCCCTGCGGTGCCAAGCACTCCTGCACCAGTAAAATAATTTGCTAAAACTGGAATAAGAATTTACAAAAAAGCCTACAAATATTTGTAGGCTTTTTTATGTTTCAGATAGAAGAATATTGATTTGAAATGATTGATGAATCAATGTTCGTTTTATTTCAAATATTCGGCCTCAAAATAAGGAGAAGTTTCTTTGTTGAAATTCTATTCAACAAAATCGTATAAAGGAGGAACCTTATTTAAACAGAAATCATCGCCTTGATGACTCCCGTTTCGGGTAACAGCCAACTTGCAAATTGATCGGCTACTTCATCGAACATGACACGGTGTGTAATATAGTTTGTAGGATTTACCAAGCCCGCTTTCATACAGTCAATAACATGCATGAAATCGGCCCTCGTGGCATTTCTACTACTCATAAGTGTGGATTCGCGCTTATGAAATTCTGGGTGATTGAAATTGATATCGCCACGTTGCAAACCAATCATTACATAACGGCCACCATGTGCCAAATAAGGGAAAGCTCCTATAATTGCCTTTTGACTACCTGACGCATCAATAATTACCGTAGGCATATCACCGTTGGTGATTTCTTTTAATGCAAGTGTTACATCTGTATCTAAAGGATTTACGGTATAAGCTACACCCAACTTTGATTGGCAAAATGCTAGCCTATCGTTGTTGATATCCATAGCAATCACTTTTGCACCTGCTATTCTTGCAAATTCCATAGTCCCTAGTCCAATGGGTCCCGCACCAATAACCAATACGAATTCGTCTTTTTCCACTCCCGCACGTCTAACGCCATGTGCGCCTATTGCTAACGGTTCTACTAGTGCTAATTCATCAAAACTAAGTCCTCCACCATGCAACAACGCATACGAAGGAATAGATAAATATTCTACCATGCCCCCGTCGATATGCACACCACAGCCTTGAATATTGGCACAACAATTTTCATTACCCCTTCGGCATGCAATACAGTTACCGCAATAAAAATAAGGGATGAAAGTAACGGCTTCGCCTACTTCAAATCCGGGTGCATCGGTGGCTACAATTTCGGCTGCTAATTCATGACCTAAAATGCGCGGATAGCTGAAAAAAGGCTGTGTGCCTTCAAAGGCATGTAAATCAGTTCCACAAATGCCGATGCGCTTGATTTTCAGAAGAGTGTTTCCTGGTAAAAGTTCGGGCATTTCCTTTTCGCCATATGCAAAAGTGCCTGGTTGAACACAGGTTAAAGATTTCATAATCGGTTATTTTGTGTTTGTATAAAGGGTTTCCCATATTTGTTGGGCAACCATGATATTGCCAAAAGGGGTTAAGTGTACGCCATCGGTAGTAATAATTCCTTTAGCGGTATTATTTGGATTGTTATTGAGTAAATAGGTAGTCGTGGCTTTTCGCAAATCTACTAGCGGCAAATTCATCGTTTGCGCAATATTGCGAATGATATTACTGTATCTATTGAGGTCGCCATCTTGTTGGTTGCTCCAATCGTTTTTTTCGCCAATTAATGCAGGTGTACAAATAATTACTTTGCTATTTTTTTCCTGAATTTTTTTAATGATGGCTCTGTAAAATTTTTCAAATTTATCCGGGTCTGTTCCTGTACCCGATGTGGTTTTGTGCCAAACATCATTAACGCCTACATAAATAACCACAACGTCCGGATTTTTATCAAGTACATCAGTTTCTAAACGGAGGTACAAGTCGTACACTTTGTTGCCACTAACGCCCGCTCCTGCAAGCTGGTATTTATCGGACAGTCCTTGTTGTTGAATCAGACTATCCAACTTTGTAATATAGCCATTGGGTAAAATACCTGCTTGGGTGATAGAGTCCCCTAAAAAAATTACTTTTAATTTCTTAGGTGGATTAATAAACGACATAAGTGACAAAAAGAATACAGGAATAATTTTTTTCATTTTATTTTTCATTAAATGGTAAACAATCGATAATCAGCCTATTAGTTAAGCAACCCCCTTGATTGCATCATTTGCCAGAATGCGTCAGGTATTTGTTTGGTAGCCATAGCAACGTTTACTGCCACTTTTTCTGGTTTAGAGGTATTGAGGGCAATACTTTTGATGCCGGGCACTTGAAAAGCATAATTAAAACAAGCTTCAGCAGGTAAAATATTGAATTGGGAACATACTTTGTAGAAAGCATCGCGCCAAGCATACAAAGCTTTTCCTTCAGGCGTTTCCTTATTTACAAGTGCGTAATTGTAATAATCGCTGCCAGTTAAAAAACCGCCATTAAAAACCGCCGAGTTAATAATAACAATGCCCTTTGCAGCACAGTCGGCAACAAAACTTACCAATTCTTGCGGATGTGCATGAATGGTTAAACTATTCGCAAACATGATCCAATCAAGTTTTACCACTTGTGCAATTCGGAATATGACTTGCCAATTTTTAGCGCCTATACCAACTGCTCGAACCTTCCCGGCATCTTTTAGGTGTTGCAACGCTCGATAAGCTTCTACAATATCTTGAAACCGTTTATCAGCATCGGCTACGTTTACAGCTGCTGCTAAATATTCGTCGGGGTCGTGTACCGAGGCAAATTGTGTTTGGTAAATACCCCCTAAAA
>JACCDS010453371.1_pt1 | contig 37447 bp, 33 predicted proteins | sample 7446441 | NCBI WGS metagenome assembly JACCDS01 (sample SAMN15323445, study PRJNA562643) | freshwater metagenome | isolation source: river surface water | place: USA:Blue River Watershed | collected 2017-08-17
AGAAAAGAGCCGTAAGCGGAGTGAAAATCGGTCCGTCGGCAGACGGATTCGTCTTGGATTAAGCAAAGAAAGTTTTTTTGTTTCTTTTTTTTTCAAAAAAAGAAATGCCATGGAAAAAGAATTAGCCGATAAATTGCATTGCTGTAATAGAAATAGAGAAATAGTAATTTGAAATTCGTCTTTAAACATAGGTTTAGAACTAACACTAATGATAAGTTCAACTCTTAATTCGTATTATCAATAAATAGTAATGGTATTTGATTTTTATTTTTTAAGGGGAAATGCGTCCCCTTACCCCCTGCAATTTAGTTATTTTGAAGTTCAGTTAACTGATATTTTCAGGTTGTGAGGAACAACAAATTGATTAATTGGTAAGACAAGAAAACCCTTAAACAAGAAAAGAGAATATAGATTGTAGAATGCAGAAATATCACCCGTCTTTTTTTTATTTTTGTAAAAAAATTATCCATGCTAAATAATCCAAGCGATAGATTTTCCATTTTTGAAGAGGTAGAGGCCTATATTAAATCCCAAGGTTATGAAATTGTAGCCAAAGATCATTCTAGACCATGGGGTGGTTTTTTTGTATTGGCAGAAGAGCAAGCCGCTCGTTTTGCGGAGGAATTTTTTCCTGAATTAAGTTTTGAACAAATTCAAATTACCCAAAAATTAAGTCCCAAATTTTTAGTAGTCGCCCCACAGCAACGCCTTTCATGGCAATACCATTTTCGTCGGGCTGAAATATGGAAAGTTGTTTCTGGACCTGTTGCCGTTGCAATTTCCTCCACAGATGAGCAACCCGCGCCTGGAACGTATCAAGATGGCGATTTCATTAAATTGGATATTGGACAAAGGCATCGATTAATCGGACTTTCCAATTGGGGACTAGTAGCGGAAATTTGGCAACATACGGATGTGAATCATCCTTCCGATGAAGAGGATATTGTGAGGTTGCAAGATGATTTTGGAAGATAGATATCTTTGTGATCTTGGTGTTAAAAATATCCGAGTGATTTAAACACCAAGATCACAAAGATTAAAAATCAGTAAAATGAAAGATCTCCCCTCTTTTTCCGATCTCAATGCTGCCTATTTCTTGGGATAAATTGGCCACTTCCGCTGGATAAACAGTCGCCATTCGAATCGCTTCTTCTAAAGGAATTCCTACTTTATTCACACAATTTTGAACAGCTTCAACCATAGTTAGTGCTGAACCAGAAAGTGTACCTTGGTCATTAGTAAATCGATTGTTGTTTTTTGTGAAATGATATGGGCCAGAATTATCTTCTGTCACGGCATCGGTAATTAAAAACAATTTTTCTCCTTTTAATTCTTTGGCTAAACGAACCGAACCGAAGTCGCAATGCAAACCATCCACAATGATACTTGCCCAAGCCTCATTGATGAAGGTAGTACCAACAATTCCTAAAGCCCTACTTTGCCATTGAGATTGTGCATTAAACAGATGCGTAACTCGATTAATGCCTTTATCAAAAGCACATTGAGCCTGAGCTTGGGTTGCATCAGAATGTCCAATGGATAACATGATGTCACTTTGAATGATAAAATCCAACACCTCTTCCTCGAACATTTCTGGAGCAATGGTCATGTAAATGGGCAATTTTCCAGCTCGATCAATGATTTCCTGTATGAAAGGAATCGTTGCTTGTTGTACAAAATCTTCTCGATGGGCTCCTCTTCGTATGGGGTTAAAAAATGGTCCTTCTAAATGAAGTCCAATCAATCCTTTGCCACCACTTGCTAAATATTCCTGACAAGACTCGATAGCCCTCCACATGGTTTCTTTGGGAGAACAATTGAGTGTTATTTGAAAATAATGTGTACCAGTCGCTGAGTGTTCTTCATAGGTTTTGTGAATGGATTCAACCGTTGGATGATTAGAGAATAAAATCCCTCCTCCTCCATAGACTTGTAAATCGATGAATCCCGGACAAATGAATCCTTCTTTGTATTGTATATCATCAACAGACTGAACGGGTTGAATGGCAACAATACGGTTGTTTTCAACATGGATTTCATGTTGGAAGAGCCATTCATGCCCGGTGAAAATTTTATTAGCAGAAATTATTTGCATAGGAATTAAAGGAATTAATAAGAAAGATTACCAACCAGCTGCCTGACCATCTTTTCTGGATTCAGATGCGCCAAAATAGACTTTTCTAACAGGGTCCCATCGAATAGCCTGGTAACCCCCATATACACCATTCATGTAACCTACTTGATGTCCTTTCTGCATTAATTCACGGATGACCTCGTAGGGATAGCCACTTTCCAAGGTAATGGTTCCTCCTGTTAATTCCATACCTTCGCCAGTAGGTTCTGAGGAGCCTTCGTGATTAATTCTCGGCGCATCGCCTGCTTCTTGGATATTCATTCCAAAATCTACCACATCCATCACTATTTGTACATGTCCCATCGGTTGAAATCCACCCCCCATAACTCCAAAACTCATGATGGGTTGTCCATCTTTGGTCATGAAGGCTGGAATAATCGTATGAAAAGGTCTTTTTCCTGGTGCATATGTATTGTTTTCCCCTTCTTTTAAACTGTATAATTCGCCTCTGTCTTGGAGCATAAATCCTAATCCATCTGGTAACATTCCTGAACCGAAACCACGGTAATTACTTTGAATCAAGGACACCATATTTCCCTCTTTGTCAGCAATGGTCAAATAAATGGTATCACCATCTTTCAGCGCTGGATTGCCTGCATCATAGTGTCTGGAAGCACGGTCTTTGATCAGTTTCCTACGTTCATTGGCATATTCTTTTGAAATTAATCCCGCTACTGGGACTTTCGCAAATTCCATATCGGCATAAAATTTAGCTCGGTCTTCGAAAACGAGTTTTTTAGCTTCTGTAAATAAATGGATATGTTCAGCGCTACCAAATTTGATTTTGGAGAAATCATAACCTTCTAAAATATTGAGCATTTGCAAAGCTGCAATCCCTTGCCCATTGGGAGGAAGTTCCCATACATCATAGCCCCGATAATTAACCGAAACGGGTTCAATCCAAGAAGAAGTATGTGTCGCTAAATCCTCATAGGAAAGAAATCCGCCGTTCTTCTTCATGAATGCATCAATTGTTTTGGCAATATCTCCTTTGTAAAAAGCATCTCTTCCACCTTTTGCAATCTTTTCAAGCGTATTTGCCAAATGAGGATTTTTGAAAATATCTCCACGGACAGGAACCGTTCCGTTGGGATAGTAGTGTTCAGCTACATTTGGGAATTTACCATAATTGGCAGGCACTTTTTGTAAAGCGGAGGCGAATTCTTCATGCACTGGAAAGCCGTTTTTAGCATAAGAAATAGCTTTTTCTAATACTTTATTCATCGGCATGCTGCCAAATTTTTTGTGCAATTCAAACCACGCATCTACGCAACCAGGAACACTCACAGGTAAAGGACCCGTGCTTGGAATATGTTTTAAGCCTCTTTTTTTAAATTCATCCAATGTCAATGATTTGGGAGATCTCCCTGAACCATTTAATCCGTATAATTTTTTCGTTTTGGCATCCCAAACAATTGCAAATAAATCGCCACCCATTCCATTGACATGCGGTTCCACAACTCCTTCCATCGCATTGGCTGCAATCGCTGCATCGATGGCATTTCCGCCTGCTTTTAATACATCTAATGCGGCTTGTGTGGACAATGGATGTGAGGTACATGCCATCCCATTTTGGGCGATCACCTCAGATCTGGTGGCCCATAATTTACCACTAGGGCGATCTTGTGCGAAAATACTTATTGGAAAAATTAAAAGTAGTAAGAGTTTTTTCATGTTGATAAGGTGTTTATGAAGTGAATTTAATCAAAAATTCCTCAATTTCTCACCTCTCTTTTCCAGTTTTCTGTCCAATCCTATTTCCCGTTTTTTCTTTTCTCTTTTTATCTAGTTGTTGGATTTCAAACAGTAAAATATCAGTTAACTGAAATGAAAAACCCATATATTGCAGGGGGTAAGGGGACGCATTTCCCCTTAAAAAATCTCAAAATTAATTCCTAAATCAAGACTGATAATTCTTATCAACAAACTGATTTTTATTTGATTTTTTTACAAAAAAAAGACGCACGACTGTGCGTCCCTTCGTTTTTTCATTTATCTTTTCTCTCTTTCACTTACCTGTTTCCTCTCTTCTCTTTCCTCTTTCCTCTCTTCTCTCTCCTATTTCCTCTCTCCTATTTCCTCTCTTCTCTCTTCTCTTTCCTAAAAACTCACCAGTCTTTCAATCGACAAAATCCAATCCTTAAATAATCCCTGTTCAAATTCAATGGCTTTTTGAGCATGAATTTCCCAATCTGGAGAAAAAGCTTTCAATTGTTTAATCATTTCCTCCAAATGGCCTTCCTCTTCCAAAATAATGGATTTGACTTGAACTTTCGATTGTTGAGCCGTCAACATTTTTTGATAAATGGGATATAATTCATCCGCTCGAACCTCTATGGCGTAGGTAACCAATAAATAGGCCGCCCATTTGACCTCAGCACCTGTTAATCCAAGTTTTTTTTGGACATATTGGCACACCTTAACATCCAATAAATCCAGGTAAAATTTTGAGCTCTTAGGGCTCAATAAAAACTCATCCTGATAAGTTTCAAAACCCCCTTCTACCAATTTTGTGATTTGCTTTTTCAGATAAAATGCATGGCGATGTTCCTCTGCGGCATGTTTTAAAACCATCAATCCCACATCAATTTTTGGCTCAAATTTGGAAATTTTCCTAGCACCCACATTTTCCATGTAGGAAAGTGTGTTTAAAAACTTGGCATGAGTCGTTGTGTTCGAGATAATTGTAGAAAAAATGGCTTCTAAATTTTGCATGAATCGTTAAAAAATTAGAACGCAAAGATAATCTTTCAAAAAATGAAATGGCCCAATGTGCTTCTAAAAGCAAAAAATCCTTTTAATTTTGATAATTCTAATCCTTTAAGTCCTATTTATTTTAGCTGAATGAAAATTTCTTACCGAATCAATCCTAAAATTTCTGTTTCAGACCTAATTGAGATCTTAGAAAAATCTACTTTAGGTTTACGCCGCCCTTTGACTGATTTGCAGGCCATGCAATCTATGTTGGAAAATGCCAACGTATATATAGGTGCCTACGAAGGAGATAAATTGGTTGGATTAGCTCGTTGTATGACGGATTTTGTTTACACGACCTATTTAGCAGATCTAGCAGTTGATGAAGCTTATCAGCATCATGGCATCGGGAAGCAACTTTTAAAAGAAATTAAACAGTTTATTCCTCGCGCAAAATTGATTTTATTAGCAGCTCCGGCAGCTGAGGGCTATTACCCTAAAATTGGGATGCAAAGACATGAGCATTGTTTTTTTATTAATGATGTGTCTGAAATAAAATAAAAGGAAGCATGGAAATTGGAATATTAAATAGTCCCCAACACATTCAAATTCGAAAGATGATTTCGCCTGAACCAAAATTGGGTGAAGTGAGAATTAAAGTGAAGCAAATTGGTATTTGTGGTTCGGATGTGCATTTTTTCCAGGGGCATCGCCAATTACCTAATCCAACCATCATGGGTCATGAAGCAATTGGGACGATTGATAAAATCGGAGAGGGGGTAAGTGGTAGATTACTAGGGCAAAGAGTGGTGGTGGACCCTAACATTGTTTGCGGAAAATGTATTTATTGCAAAAGGGGCAAAGGAAATATTTGTGTTAATAAGCGCATCATTGGTCAGACCGAACCAGGCTGCTTTGCGGACTATGTTTGCGCACCATCTTCTTCTGTTTTTGACATCCCTGATGAAATTTCGGACGATAATGCAGTTTGCATAGAGCCTATGGCTGTTGCTTATCACGCTCTTTTTTCTTCTCAAGCTAAATCTGGAGATTCCATTGCAGTGATAGGTTTAGGAGCCATCGGTATGTTACTTACGCACTTAGCCCTTCAATTAGGTTATCAAGTATTTGCGCATGAATTGAATCCAGAATTATTAGGGAAAGCCTTGGATTTAGGTGCCAAAGCATTTTATGATGCTGATTTAAAAAAGGTGAATCAATCGCTAACCGAGAAGGATGTACAAGTGGTTTTTGAATGTGCAGGAAATGAAAAAACTGCAAGTTTAGCGGCAGAAATTGCACCCCGAGGTTCTGAAATAATCTTGTTGGGACTTTCCGAAAAATTAGCAACTTATCAACCTCTTAAAATAACGAGAGAAGGGATTCAAATCAAAGGTTCAATCATTTATGATCATCCATTTGACTTTTTACGAGTCATTGAATTACTAAAAGCGAAAGTGATAAATCCAAGTTTAATCATATCAAAAAGAATGCCTCTGTCTCATCTACAAGAAGCCTTGGAAATTGCATCAGCTGGACATGCGGGTAAAATTATAATTGAACCAAAATCGAATTAAAATGTCTTTATCCTCCCCCGCATTGGTAGAAATGAATGATGAAAACCCGATGTCTTGGCATCAAATAGTAATTGTTGCGATTTGTTTTATTTTGAATTTCAATGACGGAATAGATGTTTTCTTGGTCTCTTTTGCCGCTTCTGAAATTACAGCAGAATGGCAGTTGTCCAATGCCGAAATGGGTTATGTATTTAGTGCAGGATTGGCTGGAATGACCATTGGATGTTTTTTGTTGGCCCCTATGGGGGACTCCATTGGGCGAAGAAAGACCTTTTTGATTTCTTTGTTTCTGATAAGCTTGGGAATGGTTTTGGTTTATTTCGTTGAGAATTTTTCTCAAATGCTGATATATCGCTTCATTACAGGTTTTGGGATTGGAGGAATTTTACCCAATTTAGCGACCGTCGCATCTGAGTTTTCTAATAAAAAAACAAAGGATTTTAATGTAGGTATTGTTCAGGCAGGCTGGCCATTAGGGGCTATTTTGACAGGTTTTGTGGCTGCTTGGGTAGTGCCTGAATTGGGTTGGAGATTCGCTTTTCTTTGTGCAGGAGTTTTTTCTGCAGTAATGTTTGTATTTGTTTTGTTGTTTTTAACAGAATCTCCCGCCTATTTATTGCAAAAACAAAAGAATGAAATACCTATAAAACCCATGAAAGTGTTACTTTCTCCAGAATATAGAACTTCGACGATTTTACTTTGGACAGGCATATTTTTCGGATTTTTGACTTTGTATACAGTCTTAAGTTGGGTACCAACTTTAGCAAAGTCGGCGGGAATGCCCTATACCTTAGCTACGTATGTAGGTGCAACTTTGAATTTGGGAGCATTTATGGGGGTATTTGTGATGGGATTAAGTATTGGGAGGTGGGGAATTCGCAAAGTCATGCTCCTATTTATGTTGTTTGCCTTTTTCTTGATGGTCTTGTATGGAAGTTTTGATTTGAATTATTTAGCAAGATTTATTTTGACCTTTTTCATTGGCTTTTTTGTACAAGGTGGTTTTAATATTTTTTATCCAGCATCCACTCGAATTTATGCAGATCATGTTCGTGCTACAGGAGTCGGTTTAGCGATGGGAATTGGTCGTTTTGGGGCAATTGTGGGTCCAACATTGTTTGGATTGATGTCTGATGCAGGCTATAGTATTTTAATTCGCTTTATTGTTTTCTCCCTTCCATTATTAGTAGCTGCTTTTATCATGCAAAAAATACCTTCTAAAAATTTGTCATAAAAGATTTAATCCTTTATCGAATAAATGTCAGGCAAACTGGACTCTGAACGGCAATGGTTTTGCCTGTATCAATGAGCTGACCATTTTCATTATTGAATGAAAATAGTTGTATTTTATTTTCTCCGCTACTAGCCACAAAAACAAATTTCCCACTGGGATCAAAGGAGAAATTTCTAGGCTTTGAACCTACCTCCATCGAATATTCATAGCGGATTGTACCGTCTTTTTGAACCTTAAAAACAGACAAACTATTGCTTGTAATTCGGTTCGATGAAATTAACCATTTGGCATCTTTGGAAAGATGAATGTCGGCACTTGCTTTTACAGGCTCATTGCTAAAGTCGGCTTGAACAGATTGTATTTCTTGAAGTTGATGATTGGAATAACTAAACACATCAACTGTTCCATTCAATTCATTAATGACATAAATTATTTTTCCATTCGGATGAAAAATAAGGTGACGTGGGCCTTTTCCTGGTTTTACCTCAAAGGTCTTAAATTTTGGATTTAATGTCCCATCTGGTAAAATACTATGTAGATAGATTTTATCGCAACCTAAATCTGTGACCAAAAGCTCCTTTTGATTAGGAGAAAGAACGACCTTGTGTGCATGGGACGACTCTTGTCGACCTTTAATCGTTCCTGATCCTTCATATTGAATTTTTTGTGCAAGGGGTAATAAAGCTCCATTTTTTGTTTTAAATACACTAACACTTCCACCTGAATAATTCGCAGTATAAACTGTTTTACTGGCTTTTCGGTATAATACAAAGCACGGATCTGCGGCTTGAGTAGATTGTTGATTTACCAAAACATATTGACCTTTTGCATTTTTCTGAAAAGCAGATACGCTAGATTGCTCCAGGCCTTTTTCTGTGACGGAATACATGAATTTCCCATCATCTGACAAGGTTTGATAGGAGGCATTCAAGACATTCAAAGAATAAGATTTTTTTATGTCATTCAAGTTACTAACATCATAAATCTCGATACCAGGATTGTCTTTTGTATAAGAGCCAACCATTAGTTGTTGCTGTGGCTTTTCGCCAAAAAGACCTATGAAGGCTAAAATGGATAGTAACATAAGAGGATTAATAATCTGTTTTTACGGATTTATCGAATGGTATTTGTATTTGGTAAGATAAATCTTCGTCTTTTAAATTATCTATCACATCTAAACCGTACTTGATATTTTCAATAGGTGTTTGGTCGAATGTGCCAAAAATGCGATCCCAAATGGAGAAGATATTTCCAAAATTGGTGTCTGTCTGAGGACGTTCAAAATGGTGATGAATTTTATGCATATCGGGAGATACAATGAACCAACTAATAGCATTGTCTAATTTCTTAGGTAGTCGAATATTGGCATGATTGAATTGAGAAAATGCTGCACTCAAACTTTGATATAACATGACTAGCCAAATAGGCGCTCCACAAATTAATACACCAATGATGGTAAAAATGGCGCGAAAGACGCTCTCTCCAGGGTGATGTCTGTTCGCCGTAGTGGTATCTACCTGCGTGTCAGCATGGTGAATGATGTGGAATTTCCAAAGTACCTTGATTTTATGTTCGATGAAATGTATGAACCAGGCACCTACTAAATCGAGCAACATCAATCCTATCAATAAAAATGCCCAGTCGGGGAGCGTGATAAGATGTAAAAGTCCAAAATGATGGGCCGTTGTATAATCGCTAGCCTTTACGATCAATGTGGCAAAGAAGAAGTTGATAATGAGTGTCGAAAATGTAAATAAGAAATTCAATCGAGCATGTTTCCATTTTTTATACTGGAAATTGACCAAAGGAATAGCCCCTTCAATCAACCAAAAAATAGAAATTCCTCCTGCTAAAATGAGCGCGCGATGACTGCTAGGGATATGTTCGAAGTATTGTATAATTTGCGAAATCATTGTTTTTATTTTAAGTCCAAAGGTAACAATTGAATAAATTTAAAACCAAGAGTTGGCTAAGAATGTTTTCTAAACTTTTCCAACTCTTTTATGTGATTCCAATATGTTTTTTTAATTATTTACAAAATACATCTTCAATTGGTATTTTTAGAACTTGGCTTAATTGGAAAATCTTCGTTGCATTGGGATAATGTTTACCGGACTCCCAATAATTATAAGCGCTTTGGCTGACACCAATGGCACTAGCAACTTGTTGTTGGGTTAATTGAAGGGATTGTCTTGACTTGATTAAAACGGTAGAAAAAAGATGTTTCGTTTTCATAGATTTGGAATGGGGTTAGGATTAAATTTTTCTAAATATTTCAAATCAAAAAACCAAAAGCAAATTTTATAGATATTTTGTTAAAAAATATAACTTTTTTGATAAAAAAATCAACTTGAAAGATTTGTTTTCTCGTAATAGTTGAAAATTCAACTCTAAGTTGAATGACTTTTGTGCTCAACCTATTTCAGAACAAGACATCTCTTACCTCTTACCTATTACCTCTTACCTAATCAAGCCTTTTTGTCAGTTGCTTTTTTTGGTCAAATAATTGTTAGCAAATAATCGTTCATAAAAATATACTCGTTTTTGTGATTAAAGAATAGCATATGGAAGTCCAAGTAGAAGAAAAAGTTGTTCCCCCAGAGAAATCCAAGGAGATTTTTGAAAAGGAATTTATGCCTCATCTCGATGCAATGTATAATTTTGCCTTAAGATTGACCAACGATGAGGATGATGCCAATGATTTGGTTCAGGATACTTGTTTAAAGGCCTACCGATTCATAGGATCGTTTGAGCCTGGAACCTATGCAAAAGCATGGTTATTTAGGATTCTTAAAAATAACTTCATTAACGACTATCGCAAAAAGTCGAGAGGCCCTTCCAAAGTTGAGTTTGAATGGGTTGAGCAATCCTACGCAGGAGAGGATGATCCAGAACCAGCTTTTCAAGCCGATTTGCATGCAGAGACGGTAAATGATATGATGGGAGATGAGATCACTGCTGCCATTCAGGCTTTGCCGGTCGATTTTCGTATGATCATCATTTTATGTGATTTAGAGGAATTTAGTTACGAAGAAATGGGAAAAATTTTAAACATTCCTATTGGTACGGTGCGTTCTCGTTTACATAGAGCAAGAGCTGTTTTGAAAGAAAAATTAGCTGATTATGCCAAAAAGAGAGGTTATGGCTCTGACACATTGTCAGATGGAGTGGAACTAATATAATTACCTATACGTTACAATAAGCAGAGAATTTAAAGATATTACCAATGAAAACGAGTTGTGAGCATCAAAGTAATTGCATGAAATTAATCCAAAGGATTTTGGATAAGGAAGCAACGGCAGAAGAGGAGGCCGCATTTTTAGCGAATAAAGACCAATGTTTACCTTGTCAAGAAGGATATGAATTGGAATTAAGTTTAAAAAAAGCGATCAAAGAAAAGTGTAGTAAAAAATGTCCTGAGTCATTGTTTGAACAAATCCGTGCGAAACTTTTTTTACTTTTAATCCTTATTTCCATCTTAATTCCGTTACTTTGTTAGCTTATAAACAGCTATAATCGTTTTGGAAGGTAAATTAATTATATTCTCAGCGCCCTCTGGTTCAGGTAAAACTACCATCGTTAAAGAACTTTTAGCCCGGAATTCAAATTTGGGTTTTTCTATTTCTGCTTGCACCCGCGATAAAAGGGGTAGATCCGAGCAAAATGGACAAGATTATTATTTCATGACTCCTGATGAGTTTCGTCAAAAAATTGATGAAGAAGCTTTTGTAGAATGGGAAGAGGTATATCCAGGGGCCTATTATGGCACTTTAAAATCTGAAATTGAACGAATTTGGGCATCTGGCAAACATGTTATTTTTGATGTGGACGTCAAAGGTGGATTGGCATTGAAAAACTATTACAAAGAAAAAGCACTCGCTATTTTTGTTAAAGTGCCCAGTTTAGAGGTCTTAGAGCAAAGATTGAGATCACGAGGAACTGAAACAGAAGAATCGCTGTCTAAACGAATATTTAAAATGAAATTCGAATGGTCTTTCCAAGATAAATTTGATGTTGTTTTGGTTAACGATTCTTTGGATATAGCAGTGGAAGAAGCGCAACAATTATTCACTAATTTTACCAAATAAGATGAAAGTGGGATTGTTTTTTGGCTCTTTTAATCCCATTCATCATGGACATTTGATTGTCGCTCAAGCAGTGCTAAATCAAACAGACATGAAACAAATTTGGTTTGTCGTTTCTCCTCAAAATCCCCACAAAAAGAGTAAAACCTTGTTGCACGAGTTTGATCGCTTGGATATGGTTGAAAGGGCTATTGAAGACCATTTTCAATTCAAAAGTTGCGACATTGAGTTTAACTTATCGAAACCTTCATATACAATTGATACCTTGATTCATTTATCAGAAAAATATCCTGAACATGAATTTTCCTTAATCATTGGCGGGGATAATTTGGAACAATTCAAAAGTTGGAAAAACTTCGATAAGATTCTTGATTATTTTCAACTCATCGTGTATCCAAGAGGAGGAGATCAATCAACTGATTTATGGGCACATAAAAAGGTTTTGAAGGTCAATGCGCCAGTTTTACACATCTCCGCTACTTATATTCGCGACTGTATCAAAAAGGGTCAATCGATAAAATATCTAGTTCCTGATAATGTGGAGCAATTGATTAGTCAAAAAAAATTCTACCTTTAGGCAAAATCCGCCTAACCATTGTATTCCTTTTTTTCTAAATTTCCTTTTGTAAGGATTCTATTTTATTGGCTCCTAGGTATTCTTTTAGCTGAATTAGAGCAGGCTTTCGCATGGCTGATTTTTGGAATATTAATGCTATTCATTGGCACATTTTGTTTGTTTAAAAAGAGCGTACTTTCTTCCTCTTTTTTCGTTTTGCTTATTTTAATGGGTTTATCTTATACTTATACGATTCACCTCAAAGCAAAAGTGTGTCCCATCCAACCCCATCAGGCTTTTATTTTTAAAGTCACAAGTTTACCTACTCTTAAACCTAAAACCTGGTCTTTTGAGGCGGATGTTTTAGCAATTAAACAGCATAATTCTTGGAAAAAAGCTAATCAGAAGATTAAGGTTTTTTTATCAAGAAAATGCAAGGAACCAAAAATAGATGCCGAATATTTGTCAATTGCTTCAATAGAAGCAATTAAAGGTCCTATTTTACCTAATGAACAAAATTGGGCGAAGTATTATCAAAGAAAGGGAATTGTTGCTTCCGTATTTATTCCTGAACATGAAATTTCCTTGATTCACAAAGAGGAAAAACTTTTCCATTTATCAATTTTTTTTCAAGAATTACAAAATGCATTGGCAAAACATATAGCTCGGACATTTCAATCTTCACGGAATAGAGAAGTTGCTTGTGCCATGCTTTTGGGTGTACGTTCACACATTGATTTTGATACAATGCAGAGTTACGCCTCTCTTGGCGCGATCCATATTTTATCTGTTTCTGGCCTACATGTTGGCTTATTGTACTTGGGACTCAGTTTTTTGTTAGGATTTTTATTGAAAAAGGGGAATTGGGGGAAATGGGCTTTTTTTCTGGGTATGATGAGTGTTTTATGGTTATATGCTGGGATTTCCGGTTTCTCTGCACCAGTTCTGCGCTCTGCTTGGATGTTCTCATTTATGCTTTATGCCAAATGTTTTAGAAAACCTCAAAATACCTTGAATGTTCTAGCTGTATCGTGTTTTGTTTTATTGCTGGCCAATCCGAATAATATCTTTCAAAGTGGTTTTCAATTGTCCTATTTGGCCGTACTTGGTTTGATACTCTATCAAGCAAAAATTGCCCAACTGATAACAATTTCAGCCAAAAATAAGGTTGTTTATTTTTTGTTGAAGAACTGTTGGGAATTAACGGCAGTCGCGATTGCTGCACAAATTTTCACTTTACCCTTGGTGATTTATTACTTTCATCAATTACCGCACCCATTTTATTTTTTCTTACTTAATCCTATTTTGATTTTATTATCCTCTATTTCATTGGGATTAGGATTGTTTTTTATTGCCTTTGCTGATATTCTGTGGGCGTTGGATGGGTATACTTTGTATTATTTTTTCGGGACTCTTTTAGAGAAAAGCTTTGAACTAATGCATGGATTATTATTTTTTGTGGTTAAAGGTTTTAATCCAGTAATTGCATTTCTTCAAATCGAGGTTTGGGAGATTTTTGTTTTATTATTGATCTTGTTGAGCATAGAATTATGGTTGGTTTTTCGAGGGCTTCGTTTACTGCTATTCTTGTTATTTTTACTTTTGGCCGTTATTATTAAACATATTTATTTTATTCCTCAGCAATACAATAAGCAGGAATTCTTTTATATAAGTCAATCCAACAATCAATGGTTTGGTATATGGATTAAGAAAAATCGAGCTTTGATCTTTTCATCATCAACCATTATCAAAGACCCCGTTTGGTTACAAGCGCATTTTTCACCGCTCTGTTCCTACCATCATGTGACTGATACTAGTTCTGTGGTTCTTTCATCCCATGTTAATTTAACTTGGAAATGGAAAGGTAAGCGGTTCGTTTATTTGCAAAATGCATCTGAGAAAACAGATACACAGGCCGTCGATTTTTTACTGCTCGGCCCAGAAATCAAATGGAAAAATACTTACTGGTTACGTTCTTGGAAAGGTTCTTGTTGGTATTTTGTGAAGGCACCAAGTTTGTACTATCATGAAAAATTAATCCCTAATATTCGCAGATATGCTAAAAGGGCAGGAGCTTTGGATACGATGGTAGTTGTCAGGTATTAGTTACCGATTTGAATTTGTTTGACAAAAAATCTATAACTAATACCTAAAACCTGATAGCTTCTAACTATTTCTTTTCGTTTCTCTTACGTTCGTTCGCATCTAAGAAGATTTTACGCATACGTAGAGATTTTGGAGTAATTTCTAAATATTCATCCTTTTGGATAAATTCCATACATTCTTCCAATGAGAAGTTTAATTTCGGAGCAATTTTTACGTTTGAATCTGAACCAGAAGCACGCATGTTCGTCAATTGCTTCGAGTTCTGTAAGTTTACTTCAATGTCATTTTGACGATTGTGTTCACCTACAACCATTCCTGTATATACCTCTTCACCTGGATCGATGAAGAACACCCCTCTGTCTTGTAATTTATCTATTGCATATGGTACAGCAGCTCCAGTATTCATGGAAATTAAAGAACCATTGATACGTCCTGGAATTGGACCCTTGAATGGTTCGTAAGAAATGAAACGGTGAGCCATGATCGCTTCACCAAATGTAGCTGTTAAAACCTTGGAACGTAAACCAATTAATCCACGTGATGGGATTTTGAATTCAAGGTGCTGTAAGTCACCTTTAGGTTCCATGATCAATAATTCACCTTTTCCTTGAGTAGCTAATTCAATTACTTTACCAGCTACTTCATCAGGTACGTCAACTACCAAAGCCTCGATTGGCTCCAATTTTTCACCATTTTCACCTTCTTTGAAAATTACTTGTGGCTGACCTACTTGTAATTCATAACCTTCTCGACGCATCGTTTCAATCAAAACGGACAAGTGAAGAATACCACGACCAAAAACCAAGAATTTATCTTCACTTTCAGTGGGTACAACTTTCAATGCTAAATTTTTCTCTGTTTCCTTGAATAAACGCTCACGAATATGACGAGAAGTAACCAATTTACCCTCTTTACCAAAGAAAGGAGAGTTATTGATGGTAAACAACATATTCATGGTTGGTTCATCAATCGCTATACGCGCTAAAGCCTCTGGATTTTCAGCATCAGCGATGGTGTCTCCAATTTCAAAATCTTCAATACCCGTTACAGCACAAATTTCGCCACACTCAACTTTGTCAACTTTTACTTTTCCTAAACCTTCAAAAACTTGTAATTCTTTGATACGCATTTTCTTAGTTGAACCATCTGCTTTACAAAGAGCAATTTGCATGCCTTCTATAAGTGTTCCACGCTCTAGACGTCCAATAGCAATACGACCAACGAAAGATGAATAATCCAAAGAGGTAATTTGCATTTGTGGAGTTCCTTCTTGTACTCTTGAAGCAGGAATGTGCTCAATGATTGCATCCAATAAAGGAATGATGTTATCTGTCGGTTGTTTCCAATCGTTTGACATCCAACCTTGCTTGGAAGAACCATACACACATGGAAAATCCAATTGGTCTTCCGTTGCATCTAGGTTAAACATTAAATCGAAAACTTGCTCATGAACTTCGTCTGGACGGCAATTTTCTTTGTCAACTTTATTTACAACCACGATAGGCTTTAAACCCAAAGCGATAGCTTTTGAAAGTACAAAACGCGTTTGTGGCATTGGGCCCTCAAAAGCATCTACTAATAAAATTACACCGTCTGCCATTCTCAACACACGCTCTACCTCACCCCCAAAGTCGGCGTGACCAGGAGTATCAATGATGTTGATTTTAACATTATTATATCGAACGGATACGTTTTTAGAAACGATAGTAATCCCTCTTTCTCTCTCTAAATCGTTGTTATCAAGGATCAAGTCACCAAATTCTTGATTTTCTCTAAAAATCTTGGATGCATGAATGATTTTGTCAACTAAGGTAGTTTTACCGTGGTCAACGTGGGCAATAATGGCAATGTTGCGAATGCTTTGCATAAAAAATTAGTCTCTTTAATGAAATAAATTCCTAGACTCCAGGAAATTAAGGTGCAAAGGTACGGATTATTTCTTTGAAAAGTACTAAAATGAATAAATAAGAAAATTTATCCTTAGCTTGGGATACTATTCGCTAACTTGATTGGAATGGCAGGCTCAGCAAGTTCTATCATTTTTTGTAAAATACTTTCTGAATCAATACCACAAACTTTATAAAGTTCTATTTGTTCGCCATGTTCAATTATTTCATCTGGGATGCCTAAACGAATAATTTTTGAAGTATAATGATGGTCAACCATGAACTCCGCAATGGCAGATCCAAAGCCTCCTTGGATAGCCGCATCTTCAACGGTTATGACCGAATCAAAATTTTGGAATATATGATGAAGGAGTTCTTCGTCCAGTGGTTTAACAAAACGCATATCAAAAAGTGCTGGTTCAAGACCTTTCTCTCTTGCTTGTTGGCAGGCTATTTCAGCTTGATTACCTATATGACCAATACTTAGTACTGCGATTTTCTCTCCATGAATGATTTCTTTGCCTTTTCCAATTTCTATTAGTTCAAAGTCAGTTCTCCAAGCGGGCATAACACCTTCACCTCTCGGATACCGAATGGTGATGGCTTGTTTTAATTCCTTGAAAGAATCCTGTGAAGCCGTGTACATGATATTTCTAAGGTCCTGTTCATTTTTAGGTGCCATGATAATCATGTTTGGAATACACCTCATAAATGCCAAATCATAGTTTCCGTGATGGGTAGGGCCATCTGCTCCTGCTAAACCTGCTCGGTCTAAGCAAAAAATAACAGGTAGGTTTTGTAAACAAACATCATGAACCACTTGGTCATAACCCCTTTGCATAAAGGAACTATAAATATTACAAAAAACGGTTAGTCCTTGTGTGGCAAGTCCTGCTGAAAAAGTAACAGCATGTTGTTCGGCTATTCCGACATCAAACGCACGTTCCGGCATGGCGCGCATCATGATATTCATTGAAGATCCTGATGGCATTGCAGGGGTAATACCCATAATTTTAGGGTTCTTTTCTGCTAATTCCAATAAGGTATGGCCGAAGACTTCTTGGTATTTTGGAGCCTGTGGATTATCAAAAGTTTTCTTATGAATTTCACCCGTTACTTTATCAAATTTTCCTGGTGCATGCCATAAAGTTTGATCTTTTTCTGCCAAAGAATATCCTTTGCCTTTGGTAGTGATAACATGTAAAATTTTAGGACCTTGAATATCTTTCAAATCCCTCAAAACGGTGGCAAGATATTCTACATCATGGCCGTCAATCGGGCCAAAATACCTTAAATTGAAGGATTCAAATAGATTACTTTGGTGCAATAGTGTGGCTTTTAAGCCATTTTCTATTTTGGAAACGATCTCTTGTGCAGATTTTCCAAACTTTGACATTTTGCCTAATAAATTCCAAACGTCATCTTTTACCTTGTTGTAAGTATGCGAGGTAGTGATATCTGTGAGGTATTCTTTCAATGCTCCAACGTTGGGGTCAATGGCCATGCAATTATCATTTAAAATGATAATCATATTGTTCGGAATGTCCCCAGCATGATTCATCGCCTCGAAAGCCATCCCTGCGGTCATTGATCCATCACCAATAACAGCTATATGTTGTTTTTGAAATTCTTTTTTATATCTCGAGCCAACAGCCATACCCAAAGCTGCGGAAATCGAAGTAGAGGAGTGTCCAACCCCAAAAGCATCATATTCACTTTCAGATCTTTTAGGAAATCCACTAATACCCCCCATTAAACGATTGGTATGGAAATTTTCTCTTCTGCCCGTTAATATTTTATGTCCATAAGCCTGATGGCCCACATCCCAAATTAATTGATCTTCGGGAGTATTGAAGACATAATGCAAAGCAACTGTTAATTCAGTTACTCCTAAAGATGCACCAAAATGGCCGCCATTCACAGAAACGTTGTCAATGATGAATTGTCTTAATTCATCACAAACCTGCGGTAATTGTGAAGCTTGAAGTCCGCGAAGATCCTTTGGACTCTGGATCTTACTTAATAAAGGACCGGCCTGAAACTGCATATATTAATTTTTAATGTGTTGATAGAAACTATACAAAGGTAAAAATGTTTTGTTAGCTTAGTCATTTTTTTGACTCGCTTTAAAAAGTCTTCTCTTTTCATATTTAGATAAACTATCGTATCCCGATTTGGAAATTTTATCTAAAATCTGATTCAATTCATCCTCCTGTATGTCAGAATGGTCATTTAAATCCAATATTTCATTTGTTTTTTTATGGACTGCATGAGCATAACTATAAATTTTGGAATCTTTTTTAATCAATATTTTTTTTGTTCGATTGAAATTTACAGCATAAAGGAAACCCAATAAGGCACCACCCAGATGTGCAATGTTTCCTCCAGCATTACTTCCAACTGTTTCAATGAATGACCAAATGACATAAAAGGCAGCAATGTACTTGATTTGTACGGCACCGAAAATAAATAAATGTACCTCATATTTGGGCCTTAATGCTGCTGCTGCAATGACAATCGCGAATACTCCTGCAGATGCACCATTCAAAAGGGAAGGGCCTTTGGAGATAAAATAGGAAAAGCTATTGAGCAGCAACAAATAAGATGCGGCTCCTGCTAAACCACCTAATAAGAAAAGTTGAACAATTTTTTTGTGTCCGATATAATCTGTTAAGATTTGTCCAAACCAAAATAAAAATAGCATATTAAACAACAGATGGAATAATTCCATGTGTATGAAAAAATACGAAAAAAGAGTCCAAGGTTTGGTTAGAACTATTTTAGGTTGGGAGGATAAGGTTAAATTTTCATAAATCGCATAGAAAACACCACTTTTATCAGCAATCAAAAAAATAACTTTGGCAATATTGAGCAACACAAAAATAGCCACATTGATTATGATAATTTTCATCAGTCCGTTATCAGACTGCTGAAAAACTAATTTTATGTCTTGCCAAATACTTTTCATTTTAATAGAAATTATTACGTTTTGTTTTCCAAAAGAAAATTAAAATAATTGCAAAAAACATTCCTCCAATATGTGCAAAATGAGCTACATTATCGCCTGCATTTTGCTGCATTCCTGCATATAGTTCGTATAAACCATAACCACTGACAAAATATTTTGCCTTGATGGGTATTGGGAATGGAAATAAATACATTTCTGAATTCGGAAATAAATAACCAAATGCCATTAATATTCCAAAAACAGCTCCTGAAGCCCCACCCAAAACACTTGTACTGATGATTTGAAGATAGTTTTGCTTCACAAGTTCAGTATTGAGTAAACCTTTTGGAGCGTCAATTGTTCCGTAATGTTGCCAATAATCTATTAAATTAGCTGAACTAGGATCTAATAAAACCAACTCAGTTGCTCTCCTTAATTCTGCATAATCGATGAAATGCTGAATCCCCATGTATAAAACTCCAGCACCAATGCCACAAAAGAAATAGAAAAAAAGGAATCTTTGTGCCCCCCAAATTCGTTCTAGCAAGGAGCCAAACATAAATAAACCAAACATGTTACCCAATAAGTGCATGAAGTTCGCATGTACAAATAAATAGGTAACCAATTGATAAATTTTAAAATCTGGAGATTCAAAATAGTGTAGGGTCAGGAATTCCTGAGGGATGAAAATACCAGATAGGATAAAGACCGCAACATTGATTAATATCAAATTTCTGACGGTCGGAGTTAAGTTCTGTAACATAGTTTTATTCTTCGTATCCCCAATCGATACCTGTTTTCAAATCTTTGATTAATAGCCCCATTCCTTTAAATGTAGCTCTAATTTCATCTACTTTATCGTATTGTCTATTTTCTTTATATTGCTTATAAAGCTCCAATAGACCTTTACTTAAAGAATCCCAATTTGCGGGTGTCTCTTCTATGATTCCTAAAACATCATTTAAAATCTGCGTAAATTGAGTCTTTAATTGTTCAAATCCATTTTTACTCATTTGGTCAAAAGTAACTTGTCCAGTTTGTAATTGATTGATTTTCTTCAACAAATTAAACAAATTTGCAATGGTGACAGCGGTGTTCAAATCATCATTCAAACCATCGTAGCAACCTTGAATGGCTTGATGAATTTCTTCATCATGTTTACTGGCTATTCCTTCTCCTAAGTCCGCTGGGTAAGTAAGTCCTTTTAGAATTTTTAAACCATTAGCAATGCGCTTATAGCCTTTTTGAGCTGCTTTCAAAGCCTCATTGGAGAAATCTAAAGTACTTCTATATTGCGATTGCAACATAAAGAATCTAACCGTCATTGGACTGTAAGCTTGATCCAACAAAGGATGATTACCAGAAAATAATTCGGCTGGTAAAAATGAATTTCCGAGGGATTTGCTCATTTTTTGGCCGTTTACAGTCAACATATTTGTATGCATCCAATAATTGGCAGGGGCATGTCCATAGGTCGCTTTGGCTTGTGCAATTTCGCACTCATGATGTGGAAATTTCAAATCCATTCCACCTCCATGAATATCAAATGTATCACCTAAATATTTGTGACTCATACAGGTGCATTCCAAATGCCAACCAGGGAATCCTAATCCCCAAGGTGACGGCCAGCGCATGATATGTTCAGGGGAAGCTTTTTTCCAAAGGGCAAAATCCAATGGGTTTCTTTTCTCGCCTACACCATCTAAATCCCTTGTTTCCGCTAGTAAATCCTCTAAAACTCTTCCAGATAATTTACCATAATCTCCTCCTTCTTGGTTGTATTTTTCTATGTCAAAATAAACAGATCCATTGGATTCATAGGCTAAGCCTTTTTGGATCAATGTTTGTGTCGCTTCTATTTGTTCTACAATATGTCCTGTGGCAGTGGGTTCAATACTTGGTGGCAATAAGTTAAATTGAGTCAATACGTTATGAAAATCATTTGTATATCTTTGAACAATCTCCATGGGCTCCAGCTTTTCCAACTTGGCCATTTTACCAATTTTATCTTCTCCCTCGTCCCCATCTCCAACTAAATGACCTACATCTGTGATATTTCTTACATAACGCACTTGGTAACCGATGTGTTTCAAGTAGCGATGTAAAATATCAAAAGAGGTAAAAGTTCTCAGATTACCAAGATGGACGAAATTGTAAACCGTTGGCCCACAAACGTATAGGCCAACATAAGGGGCATTAACTGGTTTAAATAATTCTTTTTCTCGACTAAGTGTATTGTAAATTTTTAGCGCTTGCATAGAATAAATTCCTACTTGATTTTTAGATATCTGGGAAAGGGATTAAAATTACTAATTAAAATTTAAATTGTTGAATCAATTATCTATTCCCTGGTAAAATGATTTTTTCGGATAGCTCGTTTCAATCCATTATCTTTGTTTTTTTATCGTTAGAAATATGTACTTAAAGGAAGTAGGATCAGATTCATCTCTTCAAAAAGCATTTTTAGAATTCCCCGTTTCTCTGTATGCAAATGATTCTAATTGGATTCGTCCTTTAGACAATGATATCAATGCCATTTTTGACCCAAAGAAAAATCCGCATTTTAAGCATGGCGACGCTATTCGTTGGATTTTATTTTCGGATACCAACCAAGTGATTGGGCGTGTGGCTGCATTTTATGACAGCAAGGAAAATACAAAAGATACGCAGCTCACGGGTGGCATGGGATTTTTCGAATGCATTGAAGATGAAAAGGCTGCTTTTGTATTGTTTGATGCCTGTAAAAATTGGCTGAAAAATCAAGGATTTGAAGCCATGGATGGACCGATTAATTTTGGAGAAAGAGATAGTTTTTGGGGATTAATGGTTAAAGGGTGGGAGTTTGAACCTACCTATAAAATGCCTTGGACTAAAGAATACTACATCTCGTTTTTTGAAAATTATGGCTTCAAGGATTATTTTCAACAGCTGGTTTTTGTATCTTCTATTCGCGGGGCGAACGTTACACAAGGCATAGAAGAAAAAGCCGAGCGAATCTATCAAAATCCTGGATATGAATTCCGCCATATTGAGAAATCCAATTTAAATCAATACGCGGAAGATTTTAGGATCATTTTTAATGCAGCATGGGCGAAATTTCCTGGAGTGAAAGAAATGAGTTCTGAGCAAGCTCAAAAATTGGTTAAGCAAATGAAACCCATTTTAGACGAACAATTATTGTGGTTTGCATATACTTCTGAAGGAGATCCAGTAGCCTTTTTCATCGTTATTCCCGATTTGAATCAAATTGTCAAACATTTGAATGGAAAATTAAATGTTTGGGGCATGATCAAGTTTTTATTGTTAAAATTAAAAGGTACTTTAACCCGAACCTGTGGATTGATTTTTGGCGTTGTGCCAGAGCATCAAGGGAAAGGTGTTGAATCTGCCATTGCTTTGCGATTTAGATCTGCCGCTAGAGAAAATCCTTTTTATCCATACACAACAATGGATATGAATTGGGTGGGCGACTTTAATCCAAAAATGTTGCGTTTTGTTTCTCAATTAGGAGCAACCAACGACAAAACTTATATTACTTATCGTTTATTATTTAATCCAAATCAGCCTTTTAGTCGTTGTCCTAAAGTAGGCTAAATTTATCAACATGAGCTTATTATCAATTGGAACCGTTGCGTTCGATGCATTAGAAACACCTTACGGTAAAACAGATAAAATTATTGGTGGATCTTGTACGTATATTGCCCTATCTGCTGCATTTTTTGTACCAAAGGTGAATGTGGTCGCAGTGGTTGGGGATGATTTCCCTAAAGAATACATTGAGACCTTGGAGTCGAAAAACATTAATTTAGATGGTTTGCAAATCAAACAAGGAGAAAAATCCTTTTTTTGGGCAGGGAAGTACCACAATAACATGAATTCGAGAGATACTTTAGTAACTGAATTGAATGTGTTGGCGGATTTTCAACCATCTATTCCTACTTCTTATCAAGATTGTGAGTATTTGATGTTAGGCAATTTAACGCCACAAGTACAAATCGATGCCATTAATGGCTTGAATAAGCGACCTAAACTAATTGTAATGGACACCATGAATTTTTGGATGAATGTAGCCATGGACGATTTGAAAAAGGTTCTAAAAATGGTGGACGTTTTATGTATCAATGATGAAGAGGCTCGTCAACTTTCTGAGCAATATTCTTTGAGAACAGCCGCTAAATTGATCATGGCAATGGGTCCAAAAACTTTAATCATCAAGAAAGGAGAAAATGGGGCTTTGTTATTTCAAGGAAATGAAATGTTCTATTGTCCTGCCATTCCATTAGAGGATGTTTTTGATCCTACTGGAGCTGGGGACACCTTTGTGGGTGGCTTTATTGGTTACTTAGCTAAGGTAGATGATATTTCTTTTGAAAGCATGCGTAAAGCAGTTGTTTACGGATCCGCTATGGCTTCTTTTTGCGTAGAAAAATTTGGAACAGAGCGATTGCTTCAAATTACTGAAGGAGAATTAGAATCTCGTGTCAATGAATTTAGAGAATTGGCTAGATTTTAATTTTATCCAACAATCACCTCTGTCATTTCATCAAGGCTCAAATAGTTATTGGCTAAGTCCCTTAACTCTTGGGCCTTGCATGATAAAATCTGATCCTGAAATTGATCATAGAAATTTAAGTCTAGTCCTTCTAATTGAATGATTTTTACTTTTTCTGCAATATCAAAAGCTTGGGTTAACTCCCCTGTAAAACTACCCATTAAATAATTTTTAACAAGGTCAAGTTCTGCCTCTGGAACCAATTCGGTTTGTAGAATTTGAATTTCTTTGCGAATTTCTACTAGGGTCTCTTCTGCTTTATCTTTATTAACATCTGTTCCTACTACCCAATATCCAGCTCTTTGTAATGGAATCATGGAGCTAGAAATGCCATAGGTAAAACCTTTCTCTTCCCGTATATTTTTTTGAAGTCTAGACCCAAAATACCCTCCTAAAATAGTGTTTAAGACACTGAATTTGAAATAATCAGGGTTTTTTCTGGTCATTCCAATTTTGCCAAAACGGATAGAACTTTGTGTTGCATTTTCCTTGGAATGATGTATGCGTTTTTGGTGCTCCTGCGAGTTACTGAATACATTCTTTTCTGAGCTTTGATTGAATTTTAGTTGTCCCAAAGTCTTATTTAGGATGTTGATTTCAAATGCTCCGACCTTTCCAGACAGTGTAATGGAAGGTTTCAAATTGGACCAATGTTGGGAATAAAACGAGGTTAAATGACCTAATTGAATGCTTTTAAGGCTATCTGCAGTAGAATACCTAGCATAAGGATCGGATCCAAAAACGGCATTTCTGAAATATTGATTTGCCGCGAACGAAGTTTTTTCCCAATTTAAATGTGTTCTTTGGGTTTCTATTTCCATTTCTTTTTTAAACTCATTCTCCGGGAATATGGAATTTATTAATAAGTCTTCCAATAAATGAATGAGTGTTTCAAAATGCTTTTTTAGGCTATATATGGTAATGGTTCCTAAATCAAAATTGGCTTGAATATCCCAAAATGCTCCGTAAAAATCGAATGACTCATTGATTTCCTTGGCAGTTCTCGTTTTTGTGCCTCTTTTCATCAACTGAGCGGTCATACTTGCTACTCCAGCGATAGTTGTATTCATGGCTCCTGCGTCTGTGTTTAGTTCTAATTTAAACACATCTTGTTCGCCTAAGTTGATGACGCATACTTTTATTCCATTGTCTAAATGAATGAGATCATATTTCGGAAAATCAACGCGTTCTATGGGATAGGCAATAGGAGCAATGGTACGATCAAGCATAATTTTTAGTTAAAAAAACAAATGACATCCTTTTGGAATGTCATTTGTAAAATCAATAAGTTGAATTTTATTATTTCGTCGTGTTGCTGTTGATAGCAGCCAACAATGAAATTCTTAATGTATTAGCTAATGGGCTACTAGTACCTGTTGGAACTAAATAAGCAAAGTCAAAACCATATTTTTGGTCTAACTTGAACCCAACACCAAATGTGAAGTATTTACGATTTCCTTTGTTAGCACTTTCATTGAAGAAACCTGCTCTTAAAGCAAACGCATTATTCATTAAATATTCAGCCCCTAAAGAAGTTGAAATCTCTTGTAATTCCTCACCAAAACCATCTGGAGCATCAAATAATGATGTAAAAATACCACCAATAGCTGTTACATCATTTGGATCTGTTCCTTTGGTGTATTTTTTTGCAATTGGATCATAAATACCTGGAGTAGGTACCATTAATTTATTTAAATCTAAGGTGAAAGTTAGGCGATTCCCTTCTGAAATTTCTTTAGTAGTTGCAACTCCGAAACGTAAATTCGTTGGGATGAAATTTTTCTCGTTTCCACCGTAAGAAACTTTACCTGAGATATTTGACAATACTAAACCATAGGTATATTTCCAATCTTTAGTAGAAGTAGAGTTCCAATACAAGGCTACATCAGCTGCCACAGTTTGTGCAGGTTTCATTGCTACAGTTGAACTTTGGAAGTTTCCTAACAAATTCGAATTGATGTATTTCAAATTAACACCTAATGACAAAGAATTGGATAATTTTTTTGAATAAACACCCGTGATTGCATATTCCTTGGAATTGTAATTTCCATTGCTTTGACCTATGCTGTTGGTTGCCTGAAATGTTCCTTGATCAAAATAGTTGATTGAGAAGCCAAATGCTTGATCCTTCGTTGTTTTTTTGAATCCTGAAATATTATACAATGCCATGTCTGAAACCAAATTTCTTAACCATGGAGTATAGGAAATCGCAAATCCTAAATCCTTTTCAGAAGTAGCCAATTTAGCTGGATTCCAATAAATAGCATTGACGTCAGATGAAATCGCAACTCCAGCATCACCCATACCTGCCGATCTAGCATCAGGAGTAACGTTCATAAATAACATGGTCGGTGTAGGAATTCTTCCATCGTTCTGTTGGCCAGAAACCAAGGTTTGCGAAAAAGCAATATTTCCAATGAAAACCGTAACTAAGGTTAGGACTGCTTTTGAGAAAAATGAATTGTTTGTCATCATTGTATATTTATAAAATTAGAGAGTCTTATACTTTAAAAAGCTAGTATCAAAATTAGTTATTTTTAAATGAATTTATTCAATAAAATTAAAATGTTTTCGAAAAAATTATCTAATGACACCAATTTTACCATTAAATTGATATTTATAACGATTTAAAAGATTTATTATTTTAATGCTGTACAAAATTGATGATTGATCTATTAATGCAGGATTCTCATTTAACAAAAATACCATTTCAACCTTCCCCGATTCATTAGAATTTGTTTGTTTAATTTCTTCCCAAATACTTTGCCCCAACAAATTATAGACGTTTAATTCAATTTCATAACTAGTCCATTTTTCTTTCATATCAAAATTAAAATGAACTGTATCATTACTTGGATTTGGGTAGACAAGAAGGGCATTGGCTAAATCAGATGGGGCATTTACTTGGAATTCAAAAGTTTTGATAGTCGTATTATTGTTGGTGTCCCAACATTGAATCTTACATTGATAAATTCCATTTTTGAGGTTTTGAAAGGGATAAATCATTTGACCTTCATTTCCTAGATCTATTGTGCTATTGAAAAATTCTAAAGTATTAATCCTTAGCGTATCATTCACCACCATTTCTGATGCTTCACCTTTGGGTCCCCAAAAGCTAAGTCCTTCATTGTCTGAAATATTAACCGATAGTATTGGGTTTTTACTGCATTGATTGGGATCACTTTCGTTCAATAATTTAAATTCAATGTTGGGTGCGGAATGATCCGATACCGGGTTTCCTTTTTGGACGGCGACTGTTTTTGTATTCATTACCTTTACTCCATTTTCTAAAATTCCACTAAAACGTATTCGGATGGAATCCTCTGGGATGTTTGGGATTGATTTTTGATTGAATTGAAATTGGCCATTTTTGATACTTATTCTTGATTTATGAATCAATTTGCCATCGGTTTGATAGTTAAATATAGGCGTTTTGGTTCCTAATGTTTTTTGATTTTCTGGCTTCAGAAAAAAAGAGATTTCTCCAACACCGTTCATCTTATTCATGTTAGGTATATAACCTTTTACTGTATCGCTAAATTGCGGTTTAATTTGATTGGTACTTATAATTGATACTTGGTGTGTCCAAGGTAAATCCATACTAGGATCTCCTAAAAGAACGATGTTTCGATTGATGACTCCCGCTTGACTTTGATTTTTTGTGTCTCTAAATAAATCACCTAAGCGATATTCCGAATCATTTTGATGTTCTTTTAAATTTTGATAAAAACTTCTACCGAATAAATAATTGCTGCTTTGATAGACTGGTCTTGAAGTGCTGAGTAATGCGATTGCCCCTCCTTGATTGGATAATAAGGCAATTTCCGCTCCAGAAAGTTGGTTCGGATTATCAAATCTTCCAAATTGGCAAGTGGCTGTCAATAACATTGGAAGGTTTTTGCTGTTTTTCAGATTGACCAATTCGCTAACTGTTATTATTTTCTCATCCGTCCAACCCGTTTCAGCACCATGTCCAATAAAATGAATAAAGTCAGCATTTTTGTTAAAAAGTTCAATGACTTCCTTTTGGGCTGCCTTGGAAGTGAAAAATCCATTGGAAACTTCTTGTGGAAATTGATCTAAGTAAACTTTTTTGACAGGATACATTTGACTAGGAGATTGCAGAATTTTCTCAAAATCCTCAGCATCTTGAACATGTAAATTATTATCTCCATCGTCCGCAACCCACGAAAAAGTATAGTTTGACTTCTGTGCTAATTGTTGCGATTCTTGGAATGAAATAAATTTATTAATAACCATATTGGCTTCTTCATAAGATTTAGCAGGAATTCTTCCTATACCTACTTGCAGCGTCTCATTACTTACTTGGTCACCTTCTAATAGTTCTCCTTCATTCGTTGCTAGTATTCCAAAATAATCATCGCTTACATAACTTAATAAGGGGTGTAACGATTCTCTACTTTGATAACTTGGTACCAAGGCTTTTTTTTCGATCTCGGTGGTTACCGAGTTTCTTCCTTTGAAATCGACAGATGCATCTCCTAAAATCATTACATATTTGAGTAGCGAGTTTTCTTGATTTTTGAGGTGTCGAATGAAATCTCTGATGCCGGTTACATCCGCTTGGCCGAATGAAAATTCATTGAATATTTGCTCTGAACTTACTGCAATAGCAGAAATTGCTGTTTTAGTATTTTTATATTCCGCATATTTTTGAGCCAATGGAAGTAGTTTTTCAGTAGAAATAATTAATAGATTTTTAGGACTCAACCCATGTAAATTTTGATTTTTCGCAACACCTGAAAAAAAGGGACTTCCTGCATTTTCAGGATCAAAAATAAAGAGACACGCATTTGGCTTACTAGAGATGGAAGGATTTTCCATCAGATTTTCGTAGCGAGTCCAATTTTTATCATCTTCCAATTGCCACATTTGATGCTGCTTTTCCAAGTTGCTAATTTGTATGGAAAAAATTGAATCCACTTGATTACTTAGCCAATAAATGGGCTGTTTACTTTTTGCATTAAAAAGTTTTGGATAGACAAAACTGATTTTATCTAAATAGCCCGTTCCATTGCTAGCTTTGTATTGCATGCCCAACTCCCATTTTCCATTGCTAATGGTAGGTGAAATATTCCAATTGAATTCTGCCGGTAAAGCTTTTATGTCATACCTTGTATTGGAAATTCCTGGAATTGGTACACTTTTATTGGAGTTACCGGGCAGTTGAAAAATGAATTCGGAGGATTGTATGGATCCATTATAAATCCGACCGTAGAGCTGTGACTGTTTACCTGGTTTATAATCAGGTAGTTCATAAATAAACTTTTTTTCACTGTTATTGTTGAATGATTCTCCTAGCCATTCTCTTCCCGATTGTATCAGATTTGTTAATTCTTGTTCATAATGGTAAGCATATAAACCATAATCTACAAAAGGACCTGTCCCTTTCTGTAAAGTTTTAGATTTAACCCTTTTGGGTTGAGGATCATCCAAGCGAATGAAATAAAACGTTGAATCTGAGTATGTATTTATGGTGGTTTCTAATCGCTTATTCAGTGAATTCCAAGTGGTTTTATGGGGCGATTGACCATAAAATAGGAGGTAATCATTTTTATCCCAATGAGCATCTTCTTCACCGATGAATTGGGAATCGTAAGCAGGTAAGTCGGTAAGTCTTGAAATTCCATTCTTTTGAGGCAAAGTACCTCCTGAATTTCCATATATACCCACTTTTTGAGGATTGATAGTCGTGGGGTCGATTTGGTTTTTTAACAACCAATCGTAATTGATTCGGTAGAAACCTGATTCTGTTACAGCGATTTTAAGCCATTTTCCTTCAGATAATAGAGATTTGGATTGGGATAATAATTGAAAATTGATCTGAGCGCAGGCGATCAAAAGAAATATCGTTACAAATTTGATTTTAACTTTTCTCAAAATCGATGAGGCTAACTTGTGCATTTTTTGAAACCAAGTAGAGTTTACCTGAGTTGATCTCCCTACAAATGTAACGAGTACGTCTTAGTTTCCCTTTTCTAAATTGCAAGTTTTTTATTCCAAATAGTTGGTTTTCTTCCAAATTGCTGATTGGTACTAAATGGCTTTGTTGTAAGTCATAGGTTTTCAATATTTCAACCAAAGGCGCATATCCGGTACTGGTGGCAGTCGGATTTTTCAAATAATTACGTAACACTTGAATCAGATCATTGGGAAGAAAGTTTTCCTCTAAAATGGGTTCAAAAACTTCTTTGAATGCATTCTTCCATTCTTGACCATGGGGTGCAACTTTATTTTTGTATTGATTATAGGTAAATAAGTGAGCTACCTCATGTAAATAAGTAATCAAAAAAGCGTATGGATTAAGGTTGTGGTTAACGGTGATTTGATGACCCTTGGTAGGGGAAAATCGGTAATCACCTAATTTAGAGTTTCTAGCTTTGCTAACTATGAAATCAAAAGGGTTGTCGTGCCAAAGTTGAAAGCAATATTCTGCTACTTTAGGAGGGAAATGTTCGAAGAAAGAGTCAATTTTTTTATTTTTCGACATTTTTTTGGGCATAAAAAAAGTCCTTCGCATGCGAAGGACCTTCTTTTTCGTTGGTACTAATTACTTAGCAGCAGCAGTATCAGCAGCAGCAGTATCAGCAGCAGCTGTATCAACAGCAGCAGCAGCAGTATCAACTGCTACAGTATCAGCAGCAGCTTCAGTTTTTTTCTCTCCACAAGAAGCCAAAGTAACCATTCCAGCAACGAATGCTAAAGCGAATAATTTTTTCATTTTTGTAATATTTTAAGGTTTGAGCTACAAAACTAAGAGATAAAATGATATCTACCAATTATTTTCTACTTTTTTTTAAGTTTTTTTTAAGAAGTTGAAATATTTTTTTCAAAAAGCCCCTTTTTTGCTCTTGATGGCTGTTTCGGATCTAAGAAGTTTTAAGTATTATTTAAGATAATTTACCTGAATCGATAAATTATGGTCTACTTTAATTAATTAAGTTCTTGAATCGATCGTAAAATCCACTTTTTTTGAAAGTAAAAGTTTTGTGCAAAACGAAGTTGGAGATAAAACTGAAACCCATTCCATTGATGGTGGTGCTCAGTTGGGTTAGATTTATTTTTTTTACTGCGAAAGGTATTTGGAAGTAATAATCATCATATTGTTGATGAATCCATTTGTAAGGCATCACACTGAAAAACCATGTGACAAACCCTGAAAATAAGGCGACCATTAGAAATTTGATCATTTCTCTTTTGGTTTGATTGGATTGTCTCGCGTTGAAAGCAAATAGTTTGGTAAGAATAAATCCCACAACCAAAGCAATTAAGTAGGCAGGGAATATACTTGATTCATAGGGTATTTTGAACCAATCTTTGATGAGTCCACCCGCAATCAATTGTACGCAGGCGCCTGTTCCTGCGATCAAAAAATAAGCGATTAAATCTTTTTTATTAAATAGTTTAGAGGTTGTCAAAGGGCTGTGTTATCTAAAAAATGTTTTTTACAAGTGTAGGATATAAACCCAAAAGTAATGTACCAAGGGTAGTTATCCAAAGTGCAAAACGATAAATAGTAGGGATTTCAATTTTATCGATATCACCTTGATTGAAATAACTTGCTATAATTCCTTTGAAATAGTAATAGATACCAATGGCTGACATCAGGATCGCAATGACAACTGGATAAAGGATATTTCTATTGAATACATCGGTGAATACAAAAAACTTACCCCAAAAGCCTGCTGTTAAAGGAATACCTGCTAAGGATAATAAGGCTATGGTAAATGTAAATGCTAATTCAGGATTATTTTTTGCTAATCCATTGAATGAACTAAAGTTTTCAGGTTTTTCATTTCTACCTGTTTGATATTCTGATACTATTTTAAATACAGCAAATGCTGTTAATGTGGCTAATGTATAAGCCAAAGAATAATAGAGAATATTGGATGTAGTGCTTGTTTGTTTTGCGCAAACAGTTAAAAGCATATAACCTGCATGAGAAATGCTAGAGAAAGCTAACATTCTCTTAACACTTTGTTGATAGACTGCTGTAATATTTCCAATGACAAGTGTCAACATACTAACAAAGTAAACGACAAGAACCCATTTGGTATAAATTCCTCCGAACATACCACCCATTATGTGATAAAGTGCAGCAAAACCTGCCGTTTTTACTACAGTCGACATAAACATGGTAAATATCGTTGGCGCTCCATCGTAAACGTCTGGAGTCCAGAAGTGAAACGGTGCAGCTGATACTTTGAATAATAAACCGACTAATATCAGAATCACTCCTATATAAAGGAATACTGGCATTGATTCAGGGGCAGTCTGAGTGATGGCTAAAGCAATATTGGCTAAATAGAAAGATTTAGTAGCACCATACACCAAAGTAATACCGAAAAGTAATATACCTGTTGCAAAAGAACCCATTAAGAAATACTTAATAGCTGCTTCATTCGATCTTAAATTACGTTTATCCGATCCAGTTAATACATACATCGCAACTGATAATATCTCTAAACCGACAAAAAGCATGATTAAATGTTCGAACGAGACCATCAAAATGGCTCCAACAACTGAAAATAACATGATTGCGTAGTATTCAGCTGGATGAGAGTGTTCTTCATCATTCCCAAAATGATTTGAAAATGCGATGACCAAAAATGCGGCTAATTGAATGATTAAGCTAAAATTAATGGAGGTGTTGCTTGTTTTAAACATGTTTCCAAACCATAGGTATTCATGGTTCCAATCTAATGTTGTTAGCCCCATACCAATAGCTAAGAATAATAAAGATAGGGTTTGAAGTGTCTTTCTTGGAAACCAAAATCCTAAAAACAAATTACCAATACCAAAAAGAGATAAAGCAATGATAGCCGTCATAATTCTTTTAAAACAGTTGTAAAAATTTCACCTTTATTTAAACCATTGAGTTAATAAATTAACACTTGGCTCACTGAAGGCTAATATATAATTTGGGAGAATTCCCCCTAAAATAACCAAAATACTTAGTGGGATTAATACCCATTTCTCTGCACTCGTTACATCTTCAAAACTTGTCGTAATTCTAGATGGATTACCAAACATGGTTTTTTGAATCAATCTTAAGGTGTACACCGCTCCAAGAATAATAGTGATTCCTGAGGTAATTCCCAATACTAAATTGTAATCAAATACACTTTTTAATAACAGAAACTCGCCAATAAATCCATTCGTCAATGGTAAAGCCACAGAACCTAAACTTAATATTATGAAGCTTACTGTCAGTAGGTAGGAATGTGAAGTGATTCCACCCAATTGAGCAATTTCTCTAGATTTAGTTCTTCTTTCAATGATTTCAATCACAAAGAACAGTCCAATAATATTGATACCATGTGAAAGCATTTGGTACAAGGACCCTTGAATCCCTTCTGTACTTTTTGTAAGAATACCTGCTGCCATTAAACCCACGTGTGCAAAAGAAGAATAAGCCAACAAACGCTTGGCATCTTTTTGTTGGATTGCAATGATGGAACCATAAATAATACCAATGATGGATAATATGGAAGCTGTATAACCCCAGTCAGCTATTCCCAAAGGGAACATGGGAAGAATCAAACGAATGAGTCCGTAAGTACCCATTTTTAACATGATTCCAGACAACAACATAGTTCCTTGTACAGGAGAGGTCGTGTAGGTATCCGGTTGCCATGTATGAAATGGAAAAATGGGCATTTTTATGGCGAATGCTAAAAAGAATGCTAAAAACAATAATCCTTGTTCATTGGCATTTAATGCATTGGCTGTAGAATATAAATCAATAATGTCTGCTGAATGTGTACTTCCTGGAGTTCTTAAATACACATAGATCAATCCAATTAACAAAAACAAAGAACCGAATAAGGTATAAACGAAGAACTTAAATGTAATAGCATTTTTGTTTTCACCTCCATATATAGCGGTAATGAAATAAATTGGTAGTAAAGATGCCTCAAAAAAGAAATAAAATAAGAAGGCATCTTTAGCTAAAAATGCGCCCATTAAGGCTGATTGCATCAATAAAATTAATCCTTGATATTGACTGTTGTTAGCCCGTTCTGTTTTTGCGGTACTTGCAATAATAAACGGTACCATCAAAGCACATAAACCTATTAAAATACCATTGATTCCATCTACCCAAAGGGAAAAATTCAAACCAAAATCAGGAATCCAAGAATGAATATAAGTGATTGGTTTGATGGATTGAGAGAAATCGCACAAGGTTTTTATACTTGCAATGGCCTCAATAATGGCACCGCTTAAAGCTATGGTGAAAGCATTTTTAGGCTTTGCTACTAAAATAAGTGCACCTAAAACTAGCGGAAAAAAAAGTATAAATAGTAAATACATACCTATGAATAAATTACAAGATCCAATTTTTTAAACTAAAAAATAAAATAACAGAAATAGACAAAACAATCATGAAGAGGTAAAAACCAACATTCCCAGTTTGTGCTTTTCTGAATTCACTTGAGGAATATTTGACAAATCTGCCGATTCCTTCTACCAATAAATCAATGACCAAGAAATCAACAATTTGATGAAAAAATACCGACATCATGGCAATGGGTTTAACAAATACCACATCATATAATTCATCGATGTAGAATTTATTGTAAATAATTTTTTGAATTCCTGTAATTTCTTCATCGCGAGATGGGATGCTTTTTTGAATTCCAAAAATATAAATGGCTAAAAATGCAGGGATAAATGCCGCCAATAAGGGAGCTCCCATTTCAAGACTAATAAAGGACACTTCTCCTAAACCCTCTGATGCAGGCAAAATAGGAGCCAACCAATGCGCTAAAAATTCATGTCCGCCCGCAAATTCTGGTAAATTAATGAGTCCTCCTGCTGCTGAGAAAATTGCCAAAACAATTAAAGGAAGAGTCATAGATATTGGCGATTCATGTAAATGGCTTGCCTGCTTTTCTGTTCCTCTGAAATCACCAAAGAAAGTTAAAATGAACACTCTAAACATGTAAAAAGAAGTTAGAGCGGATCCAAGGATAGCTAAACACCACATGGCAAAATCATGGTGATATAAGTGAGCTAGAATTTCATCTTTGGAGAAAAATCCAGCGAAAGGAGGGATACCCGCAATGGCAATTGTTCCAATTAAAAAGGTGATATAGGTAATTGGCATTTTACTTTTTAAGCCACCCATTTTACGAATATCTTGTTCGTCTGACATGGCATGAATGACTGAACCTGCTCCTAAAAACAACAAAGCTTTGAAAAATGCGTGTGTCATAACATGGAAAAATGATGCAGAATAGGCCGATGCACCTAAACCCATGAACATATATCCTAATTGAGAGACTGTTGAATAAGCCAATACTTTTTTAATATCATTTTGGAATAAACCAATAGCCGCTCCTAATAAAGCAGTTGCAAGACCAATCCAGCCTACAAAATGCAATACTTCTGGACTCATTTCAAAAATAGCGTTGGCACGAATAACCATATAAATACCCGCCGTAACCATGGTAGCTGCGTGAATCAAGGCCGAAACAGGTGTTGGTCCAGCCATTGCATCAGGCAACCAAGTATATAGGGGCAATTGGGCTGATTTTCCCATTGCACCAATGAATAAGCAAAATGCAATTAATCCCAAATGGTTCGATCCTCCTCCTGCTTTGACGGCAGAGAATATATCTTGGTAATTAGTAGTTCCAAATTCTTGAATCAATAAAAATATACCTACTAAAAAGCCTAAATCACCTATTCGATTCATGATGAATGCTTTTCTTGCAGCATTGCCATAACTTGTTTTTTTATTCCAAAAACCGATAAGTAAATAAGAACATAATCCTACACCTTCCCAACCAATGAACAATACTGTGAAATTGGCCCCTAATACTAAAATCAACATGAAGAAGATGAACAAGTTTAAAAAGGCAAAAAACTTTCCAAAACCTTCATCGTGCGACATATATCCCATGGAATAAAGGTGAATCAAGGTGCCTACTCCAGTAATGACCAAAAGCATCATGATGGATAATTGGTCAATTTGGAAGGCAAAAGGAATACTTAAATCCGCAATGTTGATCCATTCTGCTAATTGGTAAACCTGAGCTTGTCCATCAAAATTTAAGAATAATTGAATGGATAATCCAAATGCAACCAAGGGAGGAATTGTTCCAACAATTCCAGCTATCTGCTTGGAAAGCTTAGGAAAAGATAATCCGTTTATGGCAAAGCCTAAAAGCGGTAAAAGAGGAATTAATAATAATGAAGACATAGATTAATATGCGATATAAATCCGCTTAAATTAATTTTTTATTTTGTTTAAAACGCCAATATCAATACTTTGAATATTTCTGTAAATCATAACGATAATAGCTAAACCTACAGCTACTTCTGCTGCCGCTACTGCCATGATAAAAAATACAAAAATTTGTCCGGCTGGATCCGAATAATAGGATGAAAAAGCTGCTAGTAATAAATTGACAGCATTTAACATTAATTCAATGGCCATGAAAACGATGATGGCATTTCTACGTGTAAGAACCCCTAAAATTCCAATACAAAACAAAGCAGAGCTTAATATAATGTAGTGCATTAAAGGAATCGTGCGAATAATTTCTGGTATTGACTGCATATTATTGTCGAAACATATTTTTTGCGTTACATAATTGCTCTTTAAACAGGGCATTTATGCCGCGCAAAATTACTAAATAAACTGAGATTTTCGATAAAAAAATCAATTAACGCTGAAATCCTTGCAATTTTATTTCAGTTAATTTTCTTTTTGTGTCCATCGGGAAATCACCCTTCATAATCCAATCATAATAGGATGGGTCAGATTTTAAAACCTCTAACACAGGTCTTCCTACATATTTTCCAAAGTTGAAAACAATAACTTTATCTTTATTGTAGGTCATTCTGTTAGCAAAATCGACTGAATTTGAAGCGGTTAGCTCGTGAAGGGCATTCATATCGTTCTTAATTGGAAAATATTCTTGGCCTTTGTCATCTATTAAAGGAGTATTTTCATATCTCTTTACTTGCGCATTCAACACTTCTAAGGTGGCTAATACATCTGCCTCCGCGCCGTGTGCACCGATCAGCTCTTTTTGACAATAAAATTTATATGCTGCAGTTAAATTTCTAGGCTCCATCAAATGATAAATCCGCTGAGCATCAATTAATTTTCTATTTTTCAGATCAAAATCAACACCATTTCTCAAAAATTCTTCTACCAACATCGGAACATCAAAGCGGTTTGAATTGAATCCAGCTAAATCGCATCCCTCTAGGAATTGTCCCAAGGATTTGGCTACTTGCTTGAATTGTGGTTCATCTTTCACGTCTTCATCATAAATTCCATGGACCAGTGATGCTTCAATGGGAATGGGAATACCTGGATTCACCCTCCTTGTTTTAATTTCTACACTTCCATCAATATTCGCTTTTGCAATTGAAATTTCTACAATACGATCTTTTTGGATGAGGATTCCTGTGGTTTCTAAGTCAAAGAAAGCTAAAGGTTTTTTTAATTTTAGTTGGTGCTCCATTCGTTTTTTTTATTCAGCCTTGCAAAGTTAAGTTATTATTATCTTTGTCAAATGAAATTTCAACCTAAAGCGATTTTTTTTGATTGGGATCATACCCTTTGGGACCATGATCGAAATGCCAGAGAAGTACTATTTGAATTACTAGAAGAATTTCAATTAACGGATAATTTA
>JACCDS010363746.1_pt1 | contig 37412 bp, 31 predicted proteins | sample 7446441 | NCBI WGS metagenome assembly JACCDS01 (sample SAMN15323445, study PRJNA562643) | freshwater metagenome | isolation source: river surface water | place: USA:Blue River Watershed | collected 2017-08-17
AGATCTGCTAAATACAACAGGAGCCGGTATTGCAGCCTCTAAACCAAATACTGTAGCAGATTCAATTTCACCATTAAGACCTGTGTTAAATTGAAATCTGATTGGATTATTTTCGGTACTATCAATGCCTTCAGACGTTTCATAAGGTCTAAATATGTCGTAATGAAATTGACCTAGCCACCATTTATCATCTTTTAATTTTACAAATAGTGAGTCACCTTTTTGAATCACTTCAAATTTTCCATAAGCACTATTTGTATAAGCGCCCGTATAATTGTTTAGCGCATGAGAGGTTTTTGTTTGTAGAACTTGATTGCTTACAGTAGATTTCTCTGCTTTTTCGGCAAATTCTTTTGCTTTTTTGGCACTATTTAATGCATCTGTATTCCAATCAAAATATTTCAATCCTAAAACCCTGTCCGCAATGGTGTTTCTTACAATGGAAGGAACCTTAGAACCGTCTTGATTCACCAGCACTATTATCCCAATACTATCTGTAGGAAAAAAACTAGTGCTAGCACTAAAGCCTGTAATATTTCCACCATGCTCTACTCTGTAATGACTTTTGTAACTAGAGAGCATCCATCCAAAACCATAATTCATAAATTGAACATCAGGTTTTTCGGCACTTGGTAATGCAGCTGTCATGATCATTTGAGAACTAATCGCATCTGCAACAAATGATGATGGAATTATTTGTAGCGTATCAAATTTGCCACCATTGATCCAAACTTTTAACCATTGTGCCATATCAATAACTGTACTATTGATACTACCTGCAGGGCCCATTCCATCAATATCATAATATGGCGTTTTGTGAATTACACTATCTTTTATGACATTATATCCAAATGCTGGCTCATTGTAATTTGCCATTGTTTTAATTGAAAAATTGGAACTTCGCATTCCTAATTTTGAAAATATTTTATTTTGAATATTTGACTCCCAGCTTGTACCTGTTAATTTTTCAGCAAGTACACCTTGCAGTAAATACATAAAATTATTATACTGCCATGTTTGTCTTAATGGTGCAGAAGGTGGCATAAACTCAACACGCTTTGTTAAATTTTCACGTGTATTGGGATCGATGATCCACGACATGTCATGTCTAGGAAGTCCAGTTCTATGACTCATCATATCCCTTAATGTAATTTGTTGTGTTAGTTCGTTACTGTAAAATTTAAAGTCTTTTAAATAATTAGAAAAAGGTTTATCCAAATCAATTCCTTTTTCTTTTTGAAGCATCCCAATGAGAGAGGCTGTAAAAGCCTTTGTACAAGAGCCTATTGGAAATTGAGTAGAATCTGTGGCAGGTAATTTATTGGCAACATCTCTATATCCAAATCCTTTTGAAAAAATGATTTTATTTTTTTCTACAACAGCTACAGCAACACCAGCGGCATGATGATCTTTTAGGATCTTATTGATTTCAGCTTCGATCCCAGCAAAGCGTTTGTCGTTTTTAACCTGTGCATATAAAGGTGATGCAAAAATAAAAAGGGTAACTATAACGAGTAGACTGTTTAAAATCTTTTTCATAAAACGTTTATTTGGCTGCTTGTAATTTATGGAAACTGATGTATGAGGTTAATAATAGTCCAAAAAATAATACTGCCATTAAACCAAAAGGTATAAATGGATCACCTACCGCAATATGTGCCACTAGCGCAGAAATATACATAATTCCAAAGCCTACATATGCCCATTCTTTAAAGCGTTTAGGAACTGCAGGTACAATAAGTAAAACTAGTCCAATGAGCTGTCCAATACTTATTTCTAGTGAAAGATAGCGTGGGATAAGCACGTGCTTAGCGCCTTCTTTGGCCATTTCTGAATTCATTTGAACAGCACTTAGGGCAAACAAGCATATGATACTGGTGCTTACCCAATAGATAATTTTTGTTGTTTTCATGTATTGAATTTAAGGATATAAATGTACTCAAAATATTGAGGTTGCTAAATAAATTAATTGTGATAATCGTCTTGCATATTTATTTAACTTTGAAAGATGCAAGTAGCTGTTTTAAGAATCTTTAGAAAAGTACACCGTTTAATGGGGGCTGTTTTATTTATCTTCTTTTTTGTTGTTGCAATAACAGGCGTTTTACTGGGTTGGAAGAAAAATACAAATGGATGGCTTTTGCCCGCAACTTCCAAAGGGACTTCGAGCAATCTTGCAGTTTGGAAACCAATTGCAACATTACATACCATTGCTGATAGTGTTTTGCTAGAGCGTTTTGATAATACATTAGCAACCGACTTAGACCGTATCGATATTCGAAAAGATAAGGGGATAGTTAAGTTTGTGTATGCTAAACATTATTGGGAGGTTCAACTTGATGGAGCCACAGGTAATGTGTTACAGGTTAACCTGCGCAAATCAGATTTTATAGAAGACATACATGACGCTTCCTACTTAGATACTTATTTTAATACCAAAGGAGAACCCATAAAGCTTGCTTACACACTCATTATGGGTACAGCTTTATTTTTATTTTGCACTACAGGCTTTTGGCTTTGGTATGGCCCTAAACTTATTCGCAATAAAAAAAGGGGTTAATTAAACCTTTCTTTACCATTGATACATCGGGGCATTTTCGAATAATTCTTACATTGTGTAATAATCATATAATATGGAATTAATTGGACCCATTAGTCAATTAGTGAGTTTACGAGATTTGCCACAAAAAGGGCGCATCGGTGATAGTGCCCTTCATACAACTTCAAATGCTGGAATTGCATTTGATAATGATACAATTGTGGCAGTTGATTCTTGGGATGTATTAGTAGCGGCATATCCAAATGCAACCATACGTGAACTTGACCAAAATTATGTTGCGGTACCTGGTTATATTGATTGTCATACCCATCTCTGTTTTGGTGGCAATAGAGCCCGTGATTTTGCACTTCGCAATGCTGGCGTTTCTTATTTAGAAATTGCACAATCGGGCGGAGGTATTTGGGATACGGTAACTCAAACAAGAAAATGTTCTGAGCAAGAGTTAACGAAAATTGTCATTAAAAATGCGAACAAACAATTACAATTAGGAATAACAACTATTGAGGTTAAAAGCGGATATGGCCTTTCGGTAGAAGAAGAAATAAAAATGTTACGCGCTATACGTAACGGTAACAAGGAAACAGCCGCAGACCTTGTGGCTACTTGTTTGGCTGCACATCTTACACCCAAAGATTTTATTGGCACCAACGAAGACTACCTAAATTATTTGGTTACAAATTTATTTCCAGTTTTACAATCTGAAAAACTTACAAACCGCATTGATGCATTTATAGAAACTTCTGCTTTTTCTGCATCAGAAATCGTACCTTATTTAAAATCGGCAAAGGAGCTTGGCTTTGATATTACTATTCATGCCGATCAATTTACCACAAGTGGTTTGGAAGTTGCTGTACAAATCGGAGCAATTTCTGCAGATCATTTAGAAGCATCAGGAGATAAAGAAATTGAATTAGTTGCACAATCAAATACCATAGCAGTTGCATTACCTGGTGCAAGTGTAGGACTTGGGTGTCCTTTTGCGCCAGCAAGAAAAATATTGGATAAAGGAGGTGCTTTAGCTATTGCGTCTGATTGGAATCCAGGATCGGCACCAATGGGAGATTTGATATGTCAGGCTTCCATACTTGCTACGTTTGAAAAACTAACAACCGCCGAAGTCTTTGCTGGTATTACGTTTAGAGCGGCAGCAGCACTTAATTTATTTGATCGAGGAAGACTCATTGCAGGCAATAAAGCAGATTTTATTTTGTATCCAACCACTGATTATAGAGACATACTTTATTATCAAGGTTCTTTGCGTCCTTCTCAAGTTTGGAAATCAGGAAAATTAGTTGTCGTATAATTTATTTAATGATATAATGATACCACCTATGACTTTTAAGGAAATGGTTTTGCAGGGCATACCAAAACTACTGCCTAATAAAAAATCAAGAGATGATAAATATTCTCATGCACCTAAGAGAAAAGATATACTTACATCTACCGAAAAAAAACTAGCAATCGCAAATGCGCTGCGTTATTTTCCGGCATCATGGCATGCAGTTTTGATTGAGGAGTTTGTAGAAGAATTAAAATTATATGGTAGGATTTACATGTACCGTTTTATGCCAGATTATGAAATGTACGCAAGGCCAATTCATGAATATCCTGCACAGTCTAAGCAAGCTGCGGCAATTATGCTTATGATTCAAAACAATTTGGATCCAGCAGTAGCGCAACATCCTCAGGAATTAATTACCTATGGAGGTAATGGAGCAGTGTTTCAAAACTGGGCTCAATATCTTCTTACCATGAAATACCTGGCCCAAATAACAGACACGCAAACTTTGCACATGTACTCTGGACATCCTATGGGAATTTTTCCGTCCTCTATAGAAGCCCCACGTGTAGTTGTCACAAATGGAATGATGATTCCTAATTATTCTAAACCTGAAGATTGGGAACGTTATAATGCAATGGGTGTTACCCAATATGGCCAAATGACAGCTGGTTCATATATGTATATTGGACCGCAAGGAATTGTGCACGGCACTACCATTACTGTGATGAATGCTTTTAGAAAAAAATTAGGCGCTGGCGTAAGCCCCAATGGAAGAATATTTTTAACAGCTGGTTTAGGTGGTATGAGTGGCGCGCAACCCAAAGCTGGAAATATTGCAGGTTGTATTACAGTATGTGCAGAGGTGAATGCGAGTGCTGCTATAAAAAGATTTGAACAAGGATGGGTTGATAAGCTTACCCATAACCTCGATGAATTAATTGATATTGTAAAAGAAGCCGTATCCAATAAAGAAGTGGTATCTATTGCTTATGTTGGAAATGTTATTGATGTATGGGAGCGTTTTGATACCGAAAATATTATTGTTGATTTAGGATCTGATCAAACCTCACTTCATAATCCTTGGGCTGGTGGTTATTACCCTGTGGGACTTTCATTTGAAGCGTCTAATGATATGATGGCCAATCATCCAGAACAATTTAAAGAGGTTGTTCAAGCCTCACTGCGTCGTCACGCAGATGCAATCAATAAACATACCTCAAAAGGGACTTACTTTTTTGATTATGGAAATGCATTTTTATTAGAAGCGTCAAGAGCTAATGCAGATGTAATGCACGATAATCATATCGATTTTAAATATCCAAGTTATGTGCAAGATATTTTAGGACCCATGTGTTTTGATTATGGTTTTGGACCATTTAGATGGGTTTGTACTTCTGGCTCCCATGAAGATTTAAAACGTACCGATCAAATAGCTGCAACTGTGTTAGAATCAATGCTAGCTAATGCCCCAGCGTCTATTGCACAGCAGTTACAAGATAATATTACATGGATTAAGGAAGCTGAAAAAAATAAATTAGTAGTAGGTTCTAAAGCAAGAATTTTATACGCCGATGCAGAAGGTAGAGCAAAAATTGCTGCAGCATTTAATGAAGCGATTGGTGATGGAACCATTACGGCGCCTGTTGTTATTGGTAGAGACCATCACGATGTAAGTGGAACCGATTCGCCATACCGAGAAACTAGTAATATTTACGATGGCAGTAAGTATACAGCAGACATGTCTATTCATAATGTAATTGGAGATAGTTTTAGAGGCGCGACTTGGGTGTCTATACATAATGGTGGTGGTGTAGGCTGGGGTGAAGTAAGCAATGGAGGATTTGGACTTGTATTGGATGGATCGGCATCCTCAAAAGCGAAATTAGAAAGCATGTTGTTTTATGATGTAAACAATGGAATTGCACGCAGGGCTTGGGCTAGGAATACCGGTTCACTCGAAGCGATTGAACGTGAAATGAAAAGAAGTCCTAACTTAATTGTAACGATGCCTAATTTAGTAGACGAAAAATTGTTACACCATATTCAATAAATTTTATGAAGCATCATGTAAATCCGTCTTCTGCGAATTGGGTGGGCCGACATTCAGATAGTCAATTGTATTGGCATGAGCTTGTGCAATTGGTAAATGACTTACAAATTAAAGAAGGACAGGATTCCAAAATTGCATTGTTAGGCTACGCTGTTGATGCAGGTGTAACAATTAACGGGGGTAGAAGTGGAGCCAAAGACGGACCTGATAGCATTCGTAAAATGTTAGGACCACTTGCCAATCATGTAAATGAAACGACACTAGTGTATGATTACGGAAATATAGTTGTCGAAGATGATGATATAGATGCTGCGCAATTATTGATGCGCGATACCATTTTTACTTGTTTACAAGAAAATCATTTGCCAGTCATTTTAGGAGGTGGTCACGACGCAGCCTATCCGCATTATTTAGGCATTCAAAAATATATAGGAACTACCGGCCAAACAGTTGGTATTATTAATTTTGACGCTCATTTTGACTTTCGTCCATTAACAGATGGGAAAGGTCATTCAGGATCACCGTTTTTCCAAATAGCAAATCAATTTTCCGACTCATTTAATTATCTAGTTCTCGGCATTCAAAAAGCCTCTAATCCTAAAACTTTATTTGAAACTGCCTCTTCTCTTAACTGTAATTTTTTAGAAATAGAGCAGTTTACTATAGCACACTGGGATTTAGTAATAAATAAGATTGCTAATTTTATTGCTTCTGTTGATAAAGTATATGTAACTATCGATTTAGATGGATTTTCTTCAGCGTATGCGCCAGGTGTTTCCGCGCCTTCTCCACTCGGATTTACGCCTGAAATAGCATGGAAGGCACTAGAAGAAATTATACAATCAAATAAATTATTAAGTGTTGATATTGTAGAATTAAATCCAGCATACGATCAGGACAATGCCACTGCTAGATTAGGAGCAAGATGCTTAGAATATATTGTTAGAACAATAAGCCGCTAATAAATTATTAGTGCCCAAAGCTTCCTTTAAATGCAGGAACATTTACAAGCTCTAGCGTTATATTTTTTTCGGTGGCCGTGTTTTTAAAATCATAAATGATTTCTAAAATATCTAAATCTATGTAATGCGCATTTGTACCATCAATAACAACATGTGTACCGTTTTCAATTTCAAATAGTTTAACAGCCAAGCTGCCTTTATTTAAAAATGTCACATGTTCTGTAAGCTGAATGGTGATAGCACCTCCTTCTTTTTGTTTATCGTGGTGAATTAAATAGTCTCTTCTAAAGTTTGCACGTAAAATATAAAAGATAGCAACTATCATACCCAGCGCAATTCCTTTTAATAAATCGGAAAATTGAATTGCTACTACGGTAATAATAAACGGTATGAACTGTTCCCAACCAAGCTTATACATTTGTTTGAATAATGAAACTTTAGCTAGTTTATAACCTACAACAAGTAAAACCGCAGCAAGGCAGGCCAAAGGAATTTTATTTAAAATCGAGGCTAGTAAAATAACACTGAGTAATAAAAATACACCATGAATTACCGCCGACAATTTTGTTTTAGCACCAGCATTAACGTTAGCAGAGGTTCTTACAATAACTGCTGTAACGGGTAATCCGCCAATTAATCCTGAAATAACATTGCCTAAACCTTGGGCTTTTAATTCACGATTGGTAGGTGTAATTCTTTTTTGTGGATCTAATTTATCACCAGCTTCGGTACTTAATAAACTTTCGAGACTTGCTATAATTGCGATGGTAACAGCTAGTATATAAACTTTTGGTTGTAAAAATCCAGACAAGTCAGGGAAAGTAAATTGCTGTGCAAAAGCTCCAATTGAATCTGCTACAGGGAGTTTCACTAGTTGTGTATCTACTAATTGTAAGGTAGGATTGTACACGCCCATAAATTCGTTGATACACGTTCCAACAATTACAGCAATTAATGCACCGGGCACCCATTTGCTAATTGCAAACTTTTTAATAAATGGTAAATCCCATATTAATATAATAGCAATTGAAATACTTGAAATTATTATAGACATGATATGATAAGGCGTTGCTAATCCTTTTACATATCCAATGGCGATAGGTGCTTGTTTTAAAATTAAAATGATTCCAATTGCGGCAAGCATGCCCTTAATAACACTTGAAGGAAAGTAATAACCAATTACACCCGCTTTTAAATAGCCTAGTATAATTTGAATAATACCAGCAAGTACAACTGCCAATAAAAAAATATTATAATTACCAAGGTCGTTAATGCCATTTAATACAATAACGGTTAAGCCCGCTGCAGGGCCAGTTACACTTACGTTTGAACCACTAGCAAGTGCTACGACAATGCCACCCACAATACCTGCAATGATGCCTGAAAATAAAGGCGCTCCTGAGGCTAATGCAATGCCAAGGCAAAGTGGTAAGGCTACTAAAAACACAACAAGACCTGCAGGTAAGTCTTCTTTTAAATATTTAAATGTTAGTTCTGGTGCTTTGTTTTTCATTATTTTTTTATTGAATAGCTCTAATAATTTTTAAGTGATGGTTGGTGTGTACTATAAAAAAACGAAGTGTTTTAGGCACACTCAAATCACCAAATATTGGATGTGTAAAATATTTATTTTGCTGGGTGGTACTAAGTGTTTGCAAATTGGCTTTTGCAATTTCTATTTCTTCAATAATCTCTTCTTTCGAAATTGTTTTTTTAGGAATTACAATATTTGGTGCTTTTACTTTACCCCTTGGAATATGATTGGTTAGCATAATCAAGTAATAAAGGCCGCTAAACTTTGGTTTTGCTTGTAATGGGTCTGAATTTACTATGGCCTTTGTTATGGTGTTGATTACCTGACAACTATGGGCTATATGCCAGCCTATTGTTTCATTAGAAATTGTGTCATTTAGATTTTGGTGCAATTCGATATAGCTTTCTAGTTGGATTATTTGGGCTATGTTTTTATCTAAACTGCTATTACTCATGCGATAAATATAGCTATTATCCTTCTTTGTTAGCACCCGATTGTAACAGTGTATCAATTTTATCGATGAGTAAGTGAATGGTATTATTTGTTACTTCTTCAACTGCTATGCCTGTTTTTATGCCACCCACATGGTTGGGGGTTGTCATAAGTTCATAAAAGCTTAATTTAAGTGCACCTGCAATTTGATCGATACGATCAACAGAAATATCCGTTTTACCGGTTTCAATTTGACTGAGTGCACTTGGTGTGATAGATAATTGTTGCGCCAGAGCCACTTGCCTAATGCCCAAAGCCTCTCTGTGCCTGCGTATATTTCTACCGATTATCTCTTTAATTTTCATGATTCAAATTAAATTAAATGTAGCTTAATTTTCGAATAAATTATTTTTTCAATTCGATTTTTTATAATAAATTGATTTACAATAAATTAATGATAAAAATATGATTTTCTTCAAATAATTATCAAAAATAAAAAAATTAACGTAAAAATAATTTAACTAAATTTAATCTCTAATTAACCAAAATTATAAACGATGAAAAAACTAACTGTTTTTTTGACGTTTGCTTTGCTACTAATAGCAGAAGCATACGCTCAATCCCCTCGAACAGTTACCGGAAAGGTAACCGATGACAAAGGAACACCACTTAGCGGTGTTACAATTAGTGCTGTTGGAGTAAACAAAAATGCACTATCAGATAACAATGGATCATTTTCGATTCAAGTTGCTGAAAAAGTAAAAACATTAAAACTTACTTATGTAGGATTTGATTCTAAAGAGGTAAGTATTAATGGTGTTTCAACTGTTACCGTTTCATTGTCTCCCGAAGACAAAGCCTTAAACGAAGTTGTAGTAGTTGGATATGGTACACAAAAGAAAAGAGATATCACAGGAAGTATTGCTAGTGTTAAAGGTGAGGCTCTTGCAAATAAGCCTACACAAAGTTTTGAACAAGCTTTGGGTGGTAGAGCTGCTGGTGTACAAGTGGTAATTCCTAGTGGGGTATTAAATGCGCCACCGGTTTTAAGAATTAGAGGAGCAAACTCTATTTCATTATCATCTTATCCACTTATTGTAGTAGATGGAGTACCTGTATTTACTGGTGATGGAAGCTCTACAAGTGCTGCTGGTAACGTATTATCTTCTATCAATCCAAATGATATTGAAAGTGTGGACGTTGCCAAAGACGCTGCTGCTACTGCAATTTATGGTAGCCGTGCTGCAAATGGTGTGTTATTCATTACTACTAAAAAAGGTAAGCCAGGCCGTTCAAAAGTTACTTTAGATAGCTGGGTTGGATTTAGTAACCCGCAGCGTTTACAACAAGTATTAGACGCGCAACAATACACCGATTATAAAAATGAAGCGTTAAGAAATGCCGGAACATTTAATGCCGCAACAAATGCTTTTGCAACTACAGTAGGTCCTGATGGTAAAATCATTAATACCAATTGGGCTGATATTGTTTACCGTCAAGGTTTGCAACATAGCAATACCGTAAGTTTATCTGGTGCGAATGAATCTACAAACTATTATTTTTCTGCTGGTTATACTGAGCAAGAAGGTATTATTAACAGAAACGATTTTAAGCGTTTAACATTGTTAATGAACGTAGATCATAAAGCAGGCAAGTTTTTTAGTATGGGTGGTAAAATTCAATATACCAGCGATAAAAACACAGCTGCTACAAGTTCTGGATCTTTGGGTGACGCATTTGCAACAGCGGGTTTAGGTCGTGTGGCACTAATTACTGCACCTAACGTTGGTCCATTCAATGCAGATGGTTCTTATAACCAAGCAAATGGATTGATTGGTGTTATGGGCAATAAATTAGGTCAAGTAGGTTTTTATAATCCACAAATTACCATGGATTTAAATAGATCTAATAGCTATGGCGAACACCTAATTAGTAATTTATATGCACAGTTCAAACCTGTAAATTGGTTGGCTGTTAGAACACAATATGGTCTTGATTATTTAATGGTTGACAATGATGTATTTTCTCATCCATTATCTGGAGAAGGTTTTTCAACTACAGGTTCTGTTTCTGCTATTTTTAACAAAAACAAACGTTGGGTTTGGACTACTACTGCTCAGTTTGATAAAGTATTTGCACAAGACCATACTGTTAGTGTACTTGCGGGTATTGAGCATCAAAAATCTGATCAAAACAGTTATGGTTTAAACCGTGTAACTGTTGCAGATCCTGCCTTTACAAATATTCAGGGTGGATGGGTTACACCTAACACTTCTGGACTTGGTATTGGAGAAAACTATTTGTACTCAGAGTTTGCTCGTGGACAATATAATTTTAAAAGAAAATATTTCTTAACGGCTAACGTACGTAGAGATGGAGCTTCTCAATTAGGAGTGAATAGTAAGTATGGTATTTTCTGGGGTGTATCTGCAAGCTGGGATGTACTATCTGAAAAGTTCATTCAGAACATCAAGTTAGACAAAGTATTTAGCAGCTTACGTTTAAGAAGTAGCTATGGTAAAGTTGGTAATATTGGTGGCTTAGGAAACTTTGCTTCTCTATCAACATTTAGCTCTGGCTTATACGGAAGTGGCGGTACTGTTGCTTATAGCCAAGCAGGTAATCCAAATCTTACTTGGGAAACTAGTAAGAAAACAGATGTTGGTTTGAACTTTGGTTTATTTAATGATCGTTTAACTGCAGAAATTGGATATTACAATAGTAACAACGATGGTTTATTATTATTTGTACCACAACCACCTTCTGCTGGTTTACCATCTAATATTCCAACCAACATTGGTTCTATGTACAATAGAGGTTTTGAATTTGATATTAAATACAATGTAGTTCAAAACAAAGATTTCTCTTGGACAACATCGTTTAATTTATCTACCAACGATAATAAAGTATTGTCTTTAGCACCTGGTATCACCAATATCATTGGTTCTACTGGCGGATTAGAAAACCCAAGCATTACAATGCCAGGTCACCCAATAGGTATGTTATTTGTAACAAGAACAGCAGGTGTTGATCCTGCATCTGGTCGCCGAATTTTTATTAATAGTCAAGGTAGACAAGTATTCTTTCAACACGTAGCGCCAGCGGGTCAATCTCGTTTCATGTATGCAGATGGTACAGTTGCCCCAACGGTAAGTAGTGCAGATGCAATTGTATATAGAAACACACACGCTAAAGTTTTTGGTGGTTTTGAAAACAACTTACGATTCAAGAATTTTGAATTGAATGCTTTATTTACTTACCAAATGGGTAACTGGTTGTATTATGGTACACAAGCTGGTTTAAGAGATCAACGTTTCTGGAATAATGAAGTTGGTGTATTAAACAGATGGCAGAAAGCTGGAGATGTTACTGAATTCCCAAGACCTGTATTTGGTGATAACGTTTCTAACGGTTCATCTTTCCCGTTAGACATCAACGTATTTAAAGGTGATTTTATCAAGTTAAGAACCCTTACAATTGGATATAATTTTCCAAAAACTATGTTGGATAAAATCAAAATTTCAAATGCTCGTTTTTATGTTTCAGGAAACAACTTGCTAATTTTAACAGCATATCCAGGACCTGATCCTGAGGTTTCTTCAAACGGAAACGGTACTACCAATTTTGGTATTGACAGAAACACCGTAGCTAACCAACGTACAATTACTGTTGGTATCAACGTTGGGTTCTAATTGTTAAAACTATTAATTAAGAAAAATGAAAAAGAATCTATTATACATTTTGATGGCAGCAGGTCTTGTTCAGATCACTTCTTGCGCCAAAGAAAATTTTGTAAATCCGGTTCCTACCAACGTTATTTCTGATCTTACTGCATTTGATAGTAAGGACAGGGTTGAAGGTCAGGTAAGAGCTATTTATGCCTCTATTAAAAATTCAGGTATGTACGGTGGTCGTTACCAAATATTTAACGATATCCGTGGTGGTGATTTTATGAATGAAAGAACCAACGTAGTTACAGGTTTTGATGTTTGGAACTATACGCCTTCAAACAGTTCTACCAACTCGGTTCAAAACCATTGGTCAAGAGCCTACTATGTAATTAACTTAACAAACGTTTTTTTAGAAGGTATGGCCGCTAAAGGAACTGCAGTTGTTGGTACACAACTTTCCAATAACTACCAAGCAGAAGCACGTTTGCTTAGAGCTTTAAGTTATTACTCTTTATTACAATTATATGCACGTCCTTTTTGGGATGGTAATGGATCTAAGCCCGGTGTGCCCCTTCGTTTAAAAGGTAACACTGGTTCTGATGATTATGCAAAAGCAAGAGCAACAGTTGCAGAAGTGTATACGCAAATTTTAGCAGACTTAGATTTTGCTGAAACCAATTTACCTGCTAGCTACAGCACTGCTTTAAATAATACTATTCGCGCCCACAAGAATACAGCTATTGCGCTTAAAACAAGGGTTTATTTAAGCATGGGCCGTTATTCAAATGTGATTACTGAAGCAAGTAAAATTGTAAGTAGTACAGCACCTTATACTGCTACATCTGGTGTAGCACATGCATTACAATCAGATATTACGAATGTATTTAAAGCGCCTTATACTACTACCGAATCAATTTTGTCTATGCCTTTTGCCTCAAACGAAACACCAGGTACACAAAACCAACTAGGTTACTATTATGGTCCTGCAGCATTTAATGGCGGTAATGGAGAGTACTCTTTATTGTCTACTGGTATCATTGCTGATGCTGGTTGGAAAACAACGGATAAAAGAAGGTCTATGATTGGTGTTTTTGGAGGTAAAAGCTATTTAACAAAATATAGCGTAACTTCTATTTTTACCGACTATGCTCCTGTAATCAGATATGCCGAAGTGTTACTTAGTTTAGCAGAAGCGAGAGTGCGTTCTACAAATACTGTAGATGCACAAGCCATTGCTTTATTAAATGCAGTACGTGGTCGTTCAGATGCTTCCACTGTATTTACAGCTGGCGATTTTGCTAACGCAACAGCCTTAGCTGATGCAATTGTTAAAGAAAGACGTATTGAATTATTAGGAGAGGGAATCAGAGGAACTGATATTACTCGTTTAGGTCTTCCTTTGCCTGCAAAACCTGGAGTAGGTGAAATTAAAGCAGATGCACAACAGTATATTTGGCCTATATCTTCTACAGAGTTATTATTAAACCCACTTTGTAAAGACAATTAGAATTTTATCTTGCATACAAAAAGGGCCCAGTTATTAATTAACTGGGCCCTTTTTTATTACCCTGAATAGTCCACTAGGGGTATGTATGCTTAAGAAGCCAACATATTTATTAAATATGGTTATATTGCAAGTACCAATTTATATCTATGAAAAAAATCATTGTTGTTTGTTTTTATTTACTCTTCACATGTACAAATAGTTTTGGGCAAGGAGCAAAAATCGATTTTTCTCAAAAGCCACCTAATCTTGACTCTTTACTTCCCAAAATAGCAGCTGAAAAAAATGATAGCGCAAGATATTATTTAGCCTTGTCGGCTTTAACAATTTCCGAAACCAATCCGGTAGAGGATATGCATAACTCGGAAATTATTTTATTGCATGGTCAAAAAAACAATGATTTAGTTTGTCAATTGTTAGGGTATGCTTGTTTGTGTTACGATTATATTGCTTTTGGTAACAAAGTAAAAAGTTTAGAGTTTGGTATAAAAGCAAATCAAGTTGCCGAAAAAGCAAATGACAATAGATTAAAAACTTTTGGGAAAGCTATGTTAGCGCTCACTTATTTAACAATGGGTGATTTTGAAAAAGCTATTTCTTACAATAAAGCAGCTATTGAAGCTGGTTCTAAATATGAACCTGATATTATTTCTATTTGTGCGGTGAATGATATGGGTACAATTTATTTAGCCATGGGTAAAATTGATTCGGCACTTATTTACACACAAAAAGCTTATGAACTTGCTATCAAATCAGGCATAAAATATTGGTTAACTTCTACTTATTTACAATTTGGAAGTATACATGCTGCCATGAAAAATTCTGGATTGGCATTAAATTATTGGAACTTGGCGTTAGAGGAAGCAAATAGAATTGGCTCTCCAAAATTTGCAAGCACTGCGTATAATGCAATTGCACAATACTACTACGCCTCTAATCAAACAGACTCGGCCAAACTTTATGCTACTAGGGCTATTTCAAGCGTCAAAAACACCGCTTTTTATACCTTAAATATAGATCCAGCAAAGCTTTTATTAAATATTTATCATGACACTAATATTGATAGTGCATTTAAATATTCTGAAATATATCGAATTGCAAATGACAGTGTTTCTAATGTTAGAGCGCTGCAACAAGCACAATTAATGGCTGTTGAAGAAGAGGCCCGACTTGCACAATTAAAATTAGAAACAGATCAGTCAAATGAAGCGCGTAAACAAAATTTAGAATATACTTTTTTAGGTCTTGGTATTGTTAGCTTTTTAATGCTTTTTATTTTATTTAGTCGTAAACATATTACCAATACTAAAGTAATCCAGTTTTTAAGTGTTGTTTCTTTATTAATGGTGTTTGAATTTATCAATTTATTAATTCATCCAGTTTTAGAAAAAGTAACGCATCATTCTCCTTTTTTAATGTTGTTAAGTCTTGTGGCATTAGCAGCACTATTAATTCCTATTCATCATAAATTGGAACATTGGGCCGTTAATAAATTAATTGAAAAAAACAAACAGGCCAGATTAGAAGCTGCTAAAAAAACAATTGAACAATTAGAAAAAACGGCGCATTAATATGTCTAGAATTTATAAGGGCATTTTGTTTTTGCTATCATTGCACCTATGCATGATTGTTAGTGCACAAAAAACAACGGCTTGGATTGTTAGACACGCAGAAAAAGACACTGCATTCATAAATCGTCAGGATCCAGATTTAACAGCTACGGGGCACCAAAGAGCCCTTGATTTGGCTGCTTATTTACAAAACGAAGCGATTGTAAAAATATATTCTACCGATACCAAAAGAACGAGACATACCGCAAAGCACGTTAAAGCGCCATTAGAAGTTTATAATCCTAAAAATTTGACTGGTTTACTTGACCTAATCACGAAAAACGCAAATGATAAATCAGTATTAATTATTGGTCATTCTAATACTGTGTTAGAAACCATCGAAGCGCTTGGAGGCAAAAGGCCCGTAATGCTATTAATAGATGATGACTACGATTACATATTCAAAGTAGAAATAGAAGTGGGTAAACCTGTTGTGGTAAGCTTTTATCACTTTGGACAGGTTCATAGGGGCGGAACAGCAGTTATGCATTAGTGTTAGCCTATTTCTTTTACAAAAGGCCCCACAAAAGTTTAGATTTTAAAGTAGTTCGGTTAATTTAGGTTCTCTAAACTACTTTATATGTTTCAAAAAGCGGTTCTATTTGTAACCCTATTTGTTGTTACAATTGTTGGTCAGGCACAAGAAGTACCTTCTCCTAAATCTCATTTTGGATTTAATATTGGCGATAATTATCAGTTGGCCAATTACACGCAAACCGAATCTTATTTACAAAAGTTAGCAGCAGTTTCTAAAAAAATGAAACTCCAAAGTATTGGTACCACCGAAGAAGGGCGTACACAGTACATGGTAATTGTTTCTGATCCTGCAAACCTGTCAAAACTGTCTAAGTATAAATCCATTTCGCAACAAATGGCTAGAGCAGAAGGCATATCGGATGCTACTGCTAAACAACTTGCCAATGAAGGTAAAGCAGTTGTATGGATAGATGGAGGCCTGCACGCCAATGAAGTGCTTGGTATTCATCAGTGGATAGAAACATTGTATCAACTTTTATCTCGTAATGATGATGAAACAAAAAGAATTTTAAAATCTACCATCATATTATTTGTGCACGCCAATCCGGATGGGCAAGAACTTCAATCTAATTGGTACATGCGTAATGCGGATACTTTAAAAAGAAGCACTGCTAATTTGCCAAGACTCTATCAAAAATATATTGGTCATGACAACAATCGTGATTTTTATATGACCAATATGAGCGAGTCGCGCAACATGAGCTTGCAACAGTATGTAGAGTGGATGCCACAGATTTTATACAATCACCACCAAACAGGTCCGGCTGGAACCGTTGTGGCTGGCCCTCCTTACCGTGATCCATTCAATTATGTGTATGATCCATTACTTATTACGGGTATTGATCAGTTAGGTGCGGTGATGAGTACAAGACTCAACGCCGAAAATAAACCTGGCTATACCATGAAAAGCGGTTCGGTATATTCTACATGGTGGAATGGTGGATTAAGAACAACTGCATACTACCATAATATTATTGGTCTTTTGACAGAAATGATTGGGAATCCTACGCCCATGAAAATTCCATTTGTTCCTTCAAGACTCATTCCTAATAGTGGAACTCCGTTTCCTATTGCGCCACAAAAATGGTATTTCAGAAATTCAATTGATTATTCTGTATCATTAAACTACGCGGTATTAAATTATGCATCGCGTCATAAAGATGAATTACTCATGAATATTTATACCATGGGTAAAAATTCAATTGAGGCAGGAAGTAAAGATTATTGGACACTATCTCCAAATAAAGTTGAAATGGTGAATGATTTGATGAAAGCAGATCAAAAAGAACAACGTGCCGATACCATTGCAATGCAGTACTATGATAGAGTCTATAAAAATCCAAAACTTCGGGATGCGCGTGGTTATATCATACCAATAACGCAAACAACTACTGCTACCAATTTTGTAAATATTTTAATAAAGAGTGGTATCCGTGTAGAAAAAGCAACTAAAAACTTTGAAGTAAATGGTAAAAGTTATGCAGCAGGTTCTTATGTTGTAAAAACCAATCAAGCGTTTAGACCACATGTGATTGATATGTTTGAGCCGCAGGATCATCCCAACGATTTTCAATATCCTGGTGGTCCACCGGTAAGACCCTATGATGCTGCAGGTTGGACACCCGCTTATACCATGGGCCTAGAGTTTGACCGCATACTAGAACCTTTTGATGGTCCATTTGAAACAATACCGTATGGTCAGGAGCAAAAACACATTGGTTCATTTGCAAAGTTTGCAGGTGCTGTTGGCTATACATTTGCCACCAATGAAAACGCAAGTTTTGTTCTTGTAAATGATTTATTAAAAGCAGGTATTGAAGTAGAAAAAACGAGCGAATATTTTTATGTGGCTGCCTCTGAAAAAGCAGTTGTTATTTTAGAAAATGCAGCAGCAAAAAATGGTATAAAAATAGTAGGTGTATCGCAAAAGCTTGTTTCAAATAGTATTCCTGTAAAGCCTAGTAGAATAGCACTATGGGATGTGTATGGGGGTTCAATGCCATCGGGATGGACAAGATGGATTTTTGAGCAGTATCATTTTCCATTTACACTTGTATATGCAAAAGAAATTAATGCCGGTAATTTAAAAAGTAAGTATGACGTTATCTTATTTGTTGGTGGCGCTATTCCTTCGTACCGTTCGGATTTATCAGCAAATAACGGTACTGGTGAATTTGAAGGTAGAGAGCCGAATGAAAAAGATATCCCTGAAATGTATCATGCGCAACTTGGCAGAATTACTGCAGCAAAATCTATTCCTGCTTTAAAACAGTTTGCAGAAGAAGGAGGCACTATTATTACTGTTGGTAGTAGCGCTAATTTAGCCTATCATTTTAAATTACCTGTACGCAATGCACTTGTGGAAATGGTGAATGGAAAGGAACGTCCACTCCCTGGCGAAAAATTTTATATTCCTGGATCTGTCATGCAGGTAGCAGTTAACAATGCACTTACTGCTAATTGGGGTATGAAGCCAACGGCAGATGTTTATTTTAGTGCTAGTCCTGTATTTAATTTACTACCTAACGCTACTGCCAGCGGCGAAATAACACCACTTGCTTGGTATGCATCAGAAAAAACGCTTCGTAGTGGTTGGGCATATGGACAATCTTACCTAAATCAAACAGTTGCTGCATTTTCTGCTACTGTGGGCAAAGGTAAACTGGTGGTATATGGTCCTGAAATAACCTTTAGAGGCCAAACGCACAGCACGTACAAAATGTTATTTAACCACTTGTACCTAGATAAATAAACGATTAACTTTTGATATGATACGCTGCAGAAATTTCTTTTTGTAGCGTATCAATTTTTTTATCGAGTTCGTTATAAAAGTACCCCACAATAAATCGGTCTAAATCGTATCGTAAATTTAGTTGTCTATTATTGTATTCTTTTAATATAATTAGATCGTTAGTCATTAATGTTGCACCTTCTTTGATTGCTTTGGTTTTGGGATCAATATAATTGGTGCCATCAAAAATTTTGTAGGTCATATTTTTGATGCTTGATTTGTAGCCATCTATTGTAACGCCTTCATATCTATTAATTTGGGTAATTAACTGCCAGTACTCTGAAATGAGGGTTGCTACTTTTTTATCTCTAATTAGTCGCATACCACCTGATCTTAATTGAGCAGATGTTCTGTCAATAAATGTAATAGGTCTATTACCTCCTGTTTTTAAACTAGAACGGTATAATAGTATGATATTTTGAGGTGTTAATTGATTGCTTGATAAGATATTGATTGCTGTATCTAAATAACTGATTTGTGTTGTGGTAAATTTTCTAGTAGCAGCAATTTCAATTTTGTCTTTTGCAATATCTTCTAAAAAGCTTTCCATGTACTGCTTTTCTCTAAGACTTTCGATATAATGTTCCCTTTGATTTTCTGCAAAAAAACCAAGCGTTACAGCAAAAAATAGCATAAAAAATTCCAAAAAATATTCTGAAATCTTTTTCTTGTGAGCAGGATGATGTGCGTGATGTACTTCCATGTGTATTTGTATTATTAAAAACTATACCGCAAACTAATAATAAAATTGCTCCCTGGGGCAACAATTCCAGAAGAATAAGGCCTATATCGCTGATTGGTTATATTTTCCAATCCAATGTGTATTTGGAATTTACCAATATTGTAATTCGCTTTTAGATTAATTGTATACCAGCTTGGGCAGTATGGTTTCCCACTCTTATCTACCGCATAAATAGCTGTTTTTGCCTTTTCACTGGGCGCTAAATTTTCGCTATTTATTTGACCATTAAACTGCGTGTTTAGTTCAAAAGCAAATTGACCTTTTTGCCACTGAATAGCACTGCTACCAAATACAGGTGGTGCATGCCTAAGCGGTACTTGTTCATTTTTTACATCATCCGTTTCATGGCCTTCAATCCAATTTAGTTTTGTTTGCCATTTGATGTGCTTATTAAAAAATACTTCCCAACCTAATTGTATACCCCAAACTTTTGCATTCGCTACATTTTGTATGGCGTTTACCCTACTTTTTGTTCCATCATAAACAATGGAGTCTTGCCCCTTAAAACTAAAAGGTCTATTAGTTAAAGCATTGTTTAAAGTGGTTGTAAAAACAGATAGATAATAATTTATCTTTTCTGGTTTATTGTATTGTACACCAATTTCATAGTTCCAAGCATATTCCGGTTTTAGTTGATTATTGGGTACGACAACGTTTCCGGGTGCCGATTCAAAAACTTTTCCAATGTCATCTATGTTTGGCATTCTAAAACCGGTAGATGCCAGTGCGTTCAGTTGTAAACGATCGCTAGGTTTAAATACGAGTCCAATATTTCCTGTGAGGTTGCTATTAGAAATGTTGGACGATGTAAATGGGAATCTAAAAAACGTAGTATCAAAACTTGCTTTTGTTTGCCCTGTGTTATAGCGTAAGCCACTAGAAAAATTTATTTTTTCAGTGATTTCTTTTTTGTAGCTGGTATACAATGCAAAAGAATTCCAGGTAGCGCCATCTGGATAGCGAGTGGCAACTTTAGTTTGTAGGTTATTTGTAATATTTACATTAACAGCTTTTGATCCTACTACATTGCCAATCCATTCTGCTCCGTAAAAAATTTCTTCACCATCTTTAAAAGACTTCGTAAAATCTACATTGACAGATGTGGCGTCTACATTTTCAGTTTGTGTTCTTTGGTTGTTATTGTTTCGTCTACGGTCTATTCTACTCTCTTCATATTGTTGATAAGCGACAACTAATTTGGCTTCATTGTACAGCGCTGTTGTTTTTTTATGCAGTATTTGAAAATTTTGCATAGTCCAAAATTGTGGCCCATAATTCCATTCTGCAAAACGTAAATTACCAGATGCGTATTCTATTAATCTATCGTAGCGAGGTATATGCCCTGTTTTTGAATAATGGAATCCGTATTGAATATCCCAATCCTCGTTTGGTTTATACCTCAATTTGGCAAGTAGGTTATTTTGATGATACCCAGATTGTTTTTGAATATACGGATTTGTATTTTTTACAACCACATCTTGATTACCAATACGCTCTATGTATTCTTTTCGTAAATAGCTGTCTTGACCTCCATTTTTACCCATTTGTAAGTCTCCAAAATCACTGCTAGTGAAGCTGGTTAAAAAAGAGATCTTATTTGAAGCAATATTTATATTGGCGTGCGCAGTTTTTTCTTGATTGGCAGATGCGTACCTAACAAATGCATCACCTTTTAAGAGCGTTTTCTTTTCAGTAGAAAATTTTGGTTGTAGTGTATGAAAGTCCATTACTCCGCCAATAGCGTCACTACCATACATGAGTGAACCTGGTCCAAAAATAACTTCCGCATCTTCGAGTGCTAAAGGATCAAATGAAATAATATTTTGCAAATTTCCACTTCTGTAAATGGCATTGTTCATTCTCACCCCGTCCACCACCATTAATACACGGTTGGTTGCAAATCCCCTAATCATTGGGCTACCGCCACCCATCTGACTTTTTTGTATAAATACTTCACCCGTTACACCAATAGCATCAGCCATGGTTTGTGGATTTTGTAAACGTTGCTGCTTAAAATTAAATTTAGTAATGCGGTTGGGAACTTCATTAATTTTTCTTTCCCAACGGTTGTAATAAACGCTAACGGGGCTTAGGTTATTTGTAGTGTCTTTGCTTACTTGCGCAAATAAATATGAAAGCGGAAATAAAGATAATGCAACAGCTAGGATTGTGTTTCTAGTATGGATGTAATTAATCTTCAAGCCTAGTTATTTTTATTCTTTAGTTTTTGGTATTCCTTTTCAATTAATGAATCATTATCTCTGTAAAATGCATCTATATATTCAAATACAAACGCGATGCTGAGGCCTAAAGTAGGCCACTTTGGCCATGCATAAATCATATTTTTTCCAAAAGTAAAATCATTATTACTTAACCAAATAATCCATAAAAAGACAATGATGGTTAAGTAAACTAGTCCGTTACGTTTTGTGTTTGCTCGTTTTTTAGCAATTTTCCATAATTGTTCATCTCTTTGTTCCATATGGGGTGTTTTTACAAATTTAGCGTAAACTTCTCTTCATTTTTATTCAAAATGGTATTTGAAACATATAATTTTGTGACATGTTAAAGCAATTGTTGTCTTTTGCCTTTTTGATTCTCATATCAGATTATTGTTTTTCCCAAAGTGATAGTGCGGTTAAATTTAACTTGAGTGGTTATTTGGAAACCTATTATAGTTATGATTTTTTAAACCCCACAACTAATCCTAAGCCAGATTATAATTACAATTATAAAAATCACAATCAGGTAAGTGTAAATCTTGCATTTGTAAAGGCTAGCTATGCGTCTAAAAAGGTTAGGTCCAATTTGGCATTGATGGTTGGAGATTATGCTAAATACAATTTAAGTACTGAGCCTGGTTGGGCCAAACCCTTATTTGAAGCGAACGTTGGATATAAGCCCTTTAAGCAGCAGAATATTTGGATTGATGCAGGTGTAATGCCTTCTCACATTGGTTTTGAAAGTGCTATTGGGGCGGATTGCTATAATCTTACCAGAAGTATTTTAGCCGAAAATTCACCCTACTATGAGTCGGGTATTAAGGTCAGCTATACCGCTCCCCAAGAAAATTTATATATCGCTTTTTTAGTACTTAACGGGTGGCAAAAAATTGAAATGATAGATCAAAATTTTACGCCGAGTGTAGGTGTTCAAATAAATTACAAAGCCTCTAAAAATCTCACCCTTAACTACAGCAATTTTATTGGGAATGTAAACCTTGATCCTACAAAAGCGCTTAGAACTTTTCATAATTTGTATGCTATATATGAAGCAACGGAACGCAGCTCATTTATATTTGGCTTTGATATAGGCACTCAAAAAACAAAACAAACAAGAACAGCCATTTGGTATACACCTGTTATAATTTCAAAAATTAAGCTTAATAGTAAGCATACTATTGCTGGTAGAGCCGAGTATTATCATGATAAAAATGAAATCATCATTCCTACGGCTACACTTAATGGTTATCAAACCTTTGGGGCATCAATAAATTACGATTATCAGATCTCACCCAAAATGCTTTGGCGTGCTGAGCTGAAGCGTTATGCTTCAAAGGACCGGATATTCAAGTACGCGCAGCAGCAAGAAAATCAAACCGCTGCCACCATTGCGTTTATTGTAAGATTGTAAACGTTTAAAATTCAACTTTTTCTCTACAAAATTTGCGTTTAAAAAGGAATGACTTAATTTCACAAATAATAACAAACATTAGTTAATGGGAAAGATATTAGTTATTGGCGCAGGTGGGCAATTAGGTACAGAACTTACGAAAGCTTTGGCGGAGAAATTTGGCAATGAAAATATCATCGCTACAGATTTTCAGGATGCGGCAAAAGACAAATTTAGTTATTGCAGTTTTCAAACATTAAACGTGATGGATAAAGTGTCGCTCACTTCAATTGTTGAGGCACACGGGGTTACTCAAATCTATCACTTAGCTGCGATACTATCTGCGGCTGGCGAAAAAAATCCATTACAGGCATGGGATTTAAATATGGTTGGCTTACTCAATGTTTTGGAGATTGCTAAATCACATAAAATAGAAAAAGTATTTTGGCCTAGTTCGATTGCTGTTTTTGGGCCTAATACCATTCAGGAACAAACGCCTCAACAAACATTTAAAGACCCTAACACAGTGTATGGTATTTCTAAATTAGCGGGTGAACACTGGTGCGAATACTATTACAATACCTACGGAGTAGATGTTAGAAGCATTAGATACCCTGGTTTAATTGGCTATAAATCTTTACCAGGTGGCGGTACAACAGATTATGCGGTTGATATTTATCATAAAGCGGCATTATCTGAAAAGTTCACTTGTTTTTTAGATAAGGACACCTATTTGCCCATGATGTATATGGATGATGCCATTAACGCTACATTACAATTAATGGATGCAGATAAAGAAACTATAAGCATCAGAACGAGCTATAATATTTCGGGAATGAGTTTTTCTCCCAAAGAAATTTATGAAAGCGTATTGGCTTTTTATCCGAATTTTGAAATTGAGTACCAGCCTGATTTTAGACAACAAATTGCCGATAGTTGGCCCAACAGCATCGATGATAGTATTGCTAGAAAAGACTGGAACTGGAAGCCTGCCTACGATTTATCAAGTATGACAGCTACCATTGTAAATAATTTGCCAGAATATTTCAACTACAATATAACAAAGTAATTTATGTACGATCAATTTAAACCGGTATTGGTTAAAGAGTTAGAAGGGATTAAAGAGGCTGGACTATTTAAAAACGAAAGAATTATAACATCACCGCAAGCAGCAGAAATTACCATTGCAGGTGGGAAAGAGGTTTTGAATTTTTGTGCCAATAATTACTTAGGCTTATCGTCTCATCCAAAAGTTATTGAAGCTGCTAAAGCAGCCATTGATTCACATGGTTTTGGATTATCATCCGTACGTTTTATTTGTGGTACACAAGACATTCATAAAATACTAGAACAAAAAATATCTGAATTTTTAGGAACAGAAGATACCATTTTATATGCCGCAGCATTTGATGCGAATGGTGGTGTATTTGAACCGCTGTTTGGAGAAAAAGATGCCATTATATCTGATGCACTAAATCATGCTTCTATTATTGACGGCGTAAGGCTTACAAAGTCTATGCGCTACCGTTATGAGCATAACTCGATGGAGGATTTAGAAATAAAATTAAAAGAAGCCATAGCTGCCGGCGCACAACAAAAAATTATTGTAACAGATGGTGCTTTTTCTATGGATGGTACCATTGCTCAGTTGGATAAAATTGTTGAATTGGCTGAAAAATATGAGGCGCTGGTAATGACAGACGAATGTCATTCATCTGGATTTTTAGGAAAAACGGGAAGAGGCGTTCACGAATTAAAAGGTGTGATGGGTAGGGTTGATATTATTACAGGTACACTTGGTAAAGCCCTAGGTGGCGCATCGGGTGGTTTTACCTCAGGTCGTAAAGAAATTATAGAACTTTTAAGACAGCGCTCTAGACCTTATTTATTTTCAAATACATTAGCGCCTTCTATAGCAGGTGCTTCTATTGCTGTTTTTGATTTACTATCTCAAACCACAGCACTTAGAGATACATTAGAAGAGAATACCAGGTACTTTAGAGAAAAAATTACGGCTGCCGGCTTTGATATAAAACCTGGTACACACCCTATCGTTCCTATTATGTTATACGATGCGGTGGTGTCTCAAAAAATGGCGGAAAAATTATTAGAAAAAGGTATTTATGTAATTGGCTTTTACTATCCGGTTGTTCCAAAAGGGCAAGCAAGAATTAGGGTACAAATATCTGCAGCACATACGAGGGCACATCTCGATCATGCAATTAAAGCATTTATAGAAGTAGGAAAAGAGTTAGGAGTAATCAAATAAAAACTAATTAATTTCTTCTTCAATTAAATGAATGAGCTCTACTGCTTTTTGCTTTTGTGCTTCTGCCATTTCTTTGTAGACATAGGTGACACTTGCATAATGCGTTGCATTATTAGCTAGAATCACAAAATCTTTTTGATTGTTGCTTAAAAATTTGCTACCTGTTTTAGCTTTAATAGAATCCAACATTCCGCTTTGTAATCCAACTTCAAAATAACCTTTTGAAACATCCCCCTTGTAGGTAAACACTTTGTTATAAATTAAATTGTTACGAAGGTTAGAGTATGTATCATGTATATTATTTACACCTAATTCTTGATTTTTCATTCTCGATTGAGCTTTGATATACTCTTTAATTTTTTGAGTAATCACTTGGTTTTTTATAAGTCTAAAGCCTCCTGCATTTTTTAATTGATCGATTGTGCCATCTGCATATTGCAAAGTAATCTCTAAACAAAGCGCTTGTTCACTTAAAATATAAGCGCTGTCGGCATATTTTTCCATCCAATTATCTTTGTATACAAGATTGGAAAAGTCAATTAATTTGTCGAAAAACATCTCCATATTAGCTGCTTTAATAGTGATATCTGCCGAGTCGATTTTTAAATCTGACACCAAGCTAATCAAGTAGTCATGTTCTTTGTGGCGCTCTGTTCTATATTCTAAATAAGATTCTGCTAGAAAGCCTGCAAATACAGCACAAAAGAGCATCAAAAACTCGGTGATATATTCTTTCCAATTTTTTGGCTTATGACTGTGGTGATGTACTTCCATTATTTATTTTTAGTGTTGATATTTAGGCTCTATCAATTTCAACAATGCTGCTCCTTGATCCCTTAGTTCCATTTGAAATCTTAATCCCACCCAAATCTTTTCTTCTCTAGCATACCATATCTTACCTAATGTTTTCATTTGTTCGGGTGTTAATTTTGTTGTTTCTATCTCTTTTTTTATTTCAGATGCGTATAATTTATAATTTTTATATCGCCCAGGATGAAATAAAGTATCATGTTTGGTTACGTTTTCTAAATAATCATCATTCTTGTATTTAAAAAACGATAATGGTAAAATTTTTGCAAGTGCAGGCCTGAACTCTGTAATGTAATGGTTTGTTTCATTTTCCATCGATCTTATCTCAACCAAATCAGCGTTTTCTTCATATTTTAAAATGGCCTCTAATATTTTTTTATCCTGAATGTACCTGAGCGCACCAGTGCTTTTCATTTGCTCAAAAATTGTTTTTTTATTGACAAAACGATACATCCATAAGTCTAGTGTATTAGATAAGTCAATTAAATCTATTGGCTCATTACCAAAGCCATGCTTAAATGTTAATGTCTCATAATAATCAGACATTCTCTTATTATTTTCAATTAAAGAATCTAAATGTTTTTGATTTTCTTTTACATCCATAATAAATGCATGCATTAGCTCTTCAGACCGTTCATTTTCAATGTGTTTTTCTCTAATATTTTCTGCAATAAATCCCATGCTTACAGCACAAAAGAGCATTAAAAACTCGGTGATATATTCTTTCCAATTTTTTGGCTTATGACTGTGGTGATGTACTTCCATTATTATATGCTTAAATTAAAATATTGCAACATTTACTTCTGTCTTCTCTTCTAGCTTGTATTCTTTTTTAAGTAACTCAAGTAATTCCACCGCTCTTTTATAATGCCTATCTATACTAGGTAATAGCACATTTTTCATTGAATTGTTGATATGGTTTAGTCTATTTGAGTATTCAATTAAAACAAAATCATCTTTGGTCATGAGTTGTGCATCATCAGCTACTATTCCTTTTGTAACATCGGTATAATATTTTTGATTGAAGATAGCATATGACTTTTCTCTTGCTTTAAATTTCAAATCGTCAACAAAATTGTTGTATTCTTTTAGGTTGTCTGATTTTACCCAATAGTCAGAAATTTTATTGCTGAGTTCTTGGTTTTCAACCAAACGCATACCGCCTGCATTTTTTAATTGGGCCGAAGTACGTTCACTTAAATTATACCTTAAGGCGCCTGCGCTTTTTAAGTTTAGTCTGTACAAAAGCTTGATATTAGCTGCGTTCCAATTGTTTTCCATCAGCAACATATTAGTGGTATCTAATTTTGCCGTTTGAATGGTATCATATCTTACCAAACTATTTAATATCGTGGTATCTTTTCTTAAGTCTTCATACAGACTTTGCATGTATTGTTTTTCTCTATTTCCTTCAATTAAGTGTTCGCGCTGATTTTCTGCAAAAAAGCCCAGGGTAACTGCTGCAAATAGCATGATAAACTCTGTTACGTATTCTTTCCATTTTTTGGGATGATGCGAGTGGTGATGTACTTCCATAATAATTAGTTATATGGTTGAAAATATGGCAATGTTTGCAATTAGTTTGAGTTTTTAGTAACTTTTTAGTGAAACTGATTTTTTATTGCCAAGAAAACAGATAATTTTATAAATTTAAAAGATGAAACCTCTAATTAAAAAAGCAGTAGTTCTTGCATTCATTTGTTTATGTGCAATAAGTAGTTCGTATAGTCAAGCTAATATAGCACAGGCGTCTACTACGTTAAATGGTAAATATAGTAAGGATGTAAGTTCTGAAAGTGCTATTATAACTGCGTTATATGAAGTAATATCTGGCGAATCGGGTGAAGTTCGTGACTGGGATAGATTTAAATATTTGTTTATTAAAGATGGTTTATTAACGCCTACTACCAAAACTTCAACGGGCGTTTTTGGATACAGAACCATGACGCCTGATGATTACATAACAATGTTTAATACACGTATCAAAACTGGCTTTTTTGAAAAAGAATTAAAGCATGAACTGGTATCTTATGGAACGATTGCCCATGTTTTTAGTACTTATGAAACACGGGAAACAAAAAATGGACCAGTTACCAATAGAGGCGTTAATAGTATTCAACTATTTTTTGATCAAAACAGGTACTATATCGTTAATGTGCTTTGGTGTGCAGAGAGTATGGGTTTTACGCTACCCGATGCTCGATTACAATAGCCTAATTCTTTATAAAAGGTAATTTGATTACTGAAGGATATTGTTTTGAATGGTGAATTTTATTTTCTACAGTAATACCTTTTGATTCATCATAGTTATTGCCACCTGTATTTAGGTTACGATCGAACCTAGGGAAATTACTACTCGATACCTCGATACGAATTTTATGGCCTGCTGCAAAATAGTTACTGGTAACCATGGGCGTTAAATCTACCTTATATATTTTGCCTTTTTCCATAAAGACTTCTTTATCATAACCCTCTCTATAGCGGAGGCGCTGAATGGTTTCATCTAAATTATACGCCTTACCATCAGGGTATACATCAATTAATTTTATAGTTACATCGGTATCTGGTCCTGTAGAAGAAACAAAAAGTGTAGACTCAATAAAGCCCGTAATTTCAACGCCTTCTTTTAATTCATCAGAAGTATATACCAAAATATCATTTCTTAGTTCCATTTGTGATTGATCAAAACTGCCTCCTTGAACCGCATTACCTGTACAGCAAACATTACCACCATAAGAGCTTACTGGATTCATTGGATCATAGGTAAATGCGTCAGGCATGTCTTTATTAGGCACTGTTAATGTTAAAGTACCATCACCATTTCGGGAATTAGCTTTACCGGCGCTTGATAAATAAAAACTTTTTATGTCGGTGTTAGGTAATGGAAAGCTTTCTGCTTTTTGCCATTTGTTGGCACCCATTGTGTAGTAACGAACGCGCGGCTGCGTAGTTTTGAAGTTATTTTGGGCGCCTTTTAATAGCATATCAAACCAACCCCATGTTAATTCATCGTAGTTTAATCGTGCATCGCCCACACTTCTTTCACCCACAATGGTATTTTCTGAGGCACGCTTATAAGAACAATGTAAAACAGGTGCAATAACTAGGTATTGATTATCAGCTACTGATTTTGATTTTGCCGAATTTCTTACATGATTGAACAGTGCAATATTAGGTGCTGATGATACGTCGTACCAACTCACAAACCAGTATGCAGGAACTTCTAAAGGCATATTTTCGTGATAGAGCCCACCATTAAACCAAGCTGGATCGTTGGGTTTTCTTACGGCCATTTTTTCGTAAATGCCATTTGCCCCTTGCGCATTTTTGATGATATTTACAATAGGTAAATGTTTTAATCCTTGTGCCCAATCAACTTTTGGCATTTCAGGCGCCATGTCATAAAATTTTTGAATGCGTTGCAAATCTTTTTGTTGAATACCTGCTGGAAGCCTTGGTGCCATTAGATCGTGCTGGGTGCCATATAACCATGATGTAAATAACATTTGCTGTGCACCACCTCTATACCAGTTGCCCTGCTCCATAAATTTTCCCACCTTGCCCACGCCTGCACCAAAACCTTGCGCTACCATCGCTGATAATGCAGGATGATTTTGAGATGCTACCGCCATCTGCCATTCTGCAGTAGAAGAACAACCAATCAATCCAACTTTTCCGTTGCTCCATGTTTGTTTACTCATCCATTCAAGTGCGTCATATCCATCGGTGATGGGTGTGCCTAAAATATCCCATTCGCCTTCAGAAAAAAATCGTCCACGCTCGTTTTGAACAACGTACACATAACCTCTACTCACTGCTTGGTAAGCGTCTTCTAAAGTGCGGGTTGTCATTTTTCCATCTACCCATGTATTAAAATTATAAGGCGTTCTAGAAAAAACAATTGGGTATTTACCATCACCTTTTGGGCGGTAAATGTCAGTAGCTAATCTAATACCATCACGCATTGGCATCATTACTTTTTGATCAATCACTGCAATCGAATCTAGTTTTCTATAAATGCTAGCAGTGTCCTGCGCAGCCGTATTTGTTGTAATTGCTGTACATGCAAAAAGGCCAATGGCAACTAGTAATGTTTTATTGAAGCGCATGGTATTTGATTTTATTCTTAAATATACGATTCTATAATTATAAAAATGCAGGGTTTTTAGAGCTAATTCATGATGATACATGCAATTAAGGATATCTATATGAGGGCATTGACTAATGAACAATTGGCTGTAGTACTTGTTTTTAGCATATAATGAAAGAAAACATGGATGTGGTAATCATCAACAACATAAGCTACAGTTTAGGTGACTTAGAAAAGGATTGTTGGCTTCGTCTGGTAAATGGTGCTATCAAAAGTAGAGACCCATTTCATACACCATGCGTCGCCACAATTAATAGTGGAGAGGTGAACATGCGTACCGTCGTGTTGCGTAAAGCCCTACCAACAGTTAGAGAGCTCCGTTTTCATACTGATATAAGAAGTAATAAATGGAAAGAATTAACCATTAATAAATCCATAAGTGCTCTTTTTTACGACGCATCTTCTCGTATACAATTGAGAGTAAAAGGTAAAGCTGTATTACATTTCAATAATGATATTACAGCAGAAGCCTGGACAAAAACGGCGCTATCTAGCAGGAGATGTTATTTAACAAATGAAAGCCCTTCCAGTTTTTCGTCAATACCAACTAGTGGATTAACTGAAAAAATTGAGCAGGAAAATTTTACGCTAGAAGAAAGTGAAGTTGGAAAGCAGCATTTTGGTATTGTTGCTATACAGGTAGAGTCTATTGAATGGTTATGGTTACATCATGCTGGACACCGACGAGCCCTCTTTAACTATGCGCTAGATTCGTATAGTTGGATGATTCCATAATCGTTATATTTATATGCAACTAAATCATTATCATCTATGTGGCAAGAAACAAACAATCAACTCAAACGTAGTTTTAAGTTTAAAAATTTCATAGATGCTTTTGCGTTTATGACCAAAGTGGCTTTTGTGGCTGAAAAACTCAACCATCATCCCAATTGGAGTAATGTGTACAATCAAGTGGACATTGTTCTCACTACCCATGATGCAGGTAGTACGGTTACCGAAAAAGATTGGCAACTTGCCAAAAAAATTGATCAAATTTATTGTAACTAAAATACTTTTTATGCCATTCTCTAAATTACTCCTTAGCTATATACTTACTTTTATTGTTTTTTTTATCATTGATATGACCTGGCTCGGATTTATAGCTAAAGATTTTTACCGAAAACATCTTGGTGGATTTTTGTCGGATCAAGTAAACTGGACTGCTGCGTTTATTTTTTACCTCCTATTTATAGTGGGTGTTTTTATATTTACCATTATGCCAGCCGTAGAAAAAAATTCATTAACATCGGCTATAACACTTGGGGAACTATTTGGACTTTTTACCTATGCTACCTATGATTTAACCAATTTGGCAACTTTAAAAGGCTGGCCGTTAAATATTGTATTTATTGATATTATCTGGGGAACTGTTTTAACTGCAATTGTTAGTACAGCTGGCTTTTATATTGTAAAATATTTCCAATAAAATGCTGGCTACTATTTTTCAAATAGGGTTATTTATTTTTTGTTATGCTAGTGTATGGTTTATTATTTCTATACTCATAAAAAGAAATGATATTGCTGATATAGCCTGGGGGCTGGGGTTTGTAGCTATTGTATGTTTTCTTTTTATAATACAAACGGCTACAAATCAATTAGGCATTGTTTATATACTTACAATTATTTGGGGTATGCGTTTGGCCATTCATATTGGTGTAAGAACCAAGGGTAAACCCGAAGATTTTAGGTATAAAAAATGGCGCGAAGAGTGGGGTAAATATTTTGTGCTTCGGTCTTATTTACAAGTGTATTTATTGCAAGGATTTTTTATGTGGATTATTAGCCTGCCTATAATAGTGGTATCGATGGCACAAAATCAACCAATCAGTCCATTTATATTGGTCGGATCAATTATTTGGTTAATTGGTTTTGCATTTGAATCGATTGGTGATTATCAGTTAATGCTATTTATAAAGCATAAGCAAAACAAATCTGATATCATGCAAACAGGTTTGTGGAAATATACCCGTCATCCAAATTATTTTGGTGAAGTACTAGTATGGTGGGGAATTTTTATAATGGTATTACCACTAGAATATGGACTCTGGGCCATCATAAGTCCAATCACCATTAGCTTTTTATTACTTTATGTATCCGGTATACCTATGCTTGAAGCAAAGTACAAGGATAATGTAGCATTTGAGGAATATAAAAAAAGAACGAGTGCGTTTTTTCCAAGGGTTCCTAAAAAGTAGTTTATATCATTAAATCAACTGTAAACTATAATATCCAATCCCTGTAAATATTGCACAACGTAACAAAACACCTAAACTGCACCAAAATACCATTTTATTTATAGGGACATTAAAACCAACGCCGATACCAATACTTATTGGAGCTCCAACGCTCATCGTTCCCAATAAACCTAATCCGATGACACCATACTTCTGCCAAATTTTTAAGACAAATCCTGGTTCTTTAGCAACTTTATTTGGTTTCGGTTTTCTAAACTTGCTTACCCATTTTTTAATAATGTCGCCAAGGTATGCAGCTACAAATACACCTATTAAACCGCCTAATAGACTATAAGAGAAAATTTCTAATGGATGAAGTTTAAAAGCAAATCCCGCGGGGATTGCTGCATAAATTTCAAAAGTAGCTAGACCAATTACAGTAAGTATCTTATACAACATTGCTTTGGCTGATTTATGCCTGAGCGCAAAGGTATCGATATGTACTGTCTAGCCCTGAATTATTCTTGCATTTTTTAATGTCTGTAAATCAAAAAAAGGGTTTCAGCAATTGAATAGCTGAAACCCTTAATTATATCACTAAATTTAGCTAGTTAGCAAGATTGAAATTAGTTAGTTTTTTATTTCCATCTGGCTATCAAAATTGGCAATAATGATTTTGCATATGGATCATATTGGAAGTAATCTTTTTCTACGAATTGATTTCCTTCTCTAATAAATACTGTTTTTACGGTTGATCTGCAACCTGAAAGGGTTGAATTATTATACAATCCAACTTCATCACCATTGCTAGCATCTATATAGCTAATATCTTTTCTTCCATCACCGTTATAATCGAAATATTGTAAAGTCTTTTTGCCCCAGCGATTGTTCTTTTTTGTAATGAAAGCTGAAGAATATTGAAAGAATGATTTGTCAATTTTAAAGCTTCCGTCTTTTTGTTGTATGTAAGCAAAAAATTCATTTGCAAAAATTGCAGAATTATTACTGTTAAATGTTTGAAAGTCAAATTGTTCTTGACTTGAGGATATAATATCTTTTAATCCATCACCATTAATATCATCCACAATATAGTCTAAATTTTCACTAATTTTCTTCAAATCATTCATTGGCAAATAAAGTGGACTATTACTATTAAATCTACCGTTTCCTTGATTGATTAAAACTTTATGATAAGATGTGTCATTTTTATTTGGAAAAACTAATACTTCACCTTCATTAGCCATGTACAGTATATCTTTTTGATTGTCATTGTTTAAATCGGAGATCAATGCTGATGAAGCCCCTCCGCATGTATAACACTTTTCCCCAAAACTATTATTATTCAGAGTGCCAATGTCTTTTAGTTGAGAGGCAAATGCAGCATTTCCATCCTTTTTAAAAAATGGAAATCCTTTTATACCCCAATATATATAAGTGTAAGGGCCACATGCAAGAAATAAGTCAATGTTTCCGTCGTTATTTAAATCTCCAACATCACCTCCAAATTTATTTGGCGTTATCCCGCCAATAAATACATTCGACTCATTTGTCTCAATTTTTTTATAATCATAGCCCCCTTTTCCGTCACTTAAAACTAGCATTACCGGATCATTAGGCCAAGGGGGTGCTGTATTAGGTGTTTCCCCATCGCCAATAACAATCAAATCTGTATAATTATCTTCATTCAAGTAAAGTGGAATTGTTTTTAATGTTGAAATAAGATTTTGAAAAGATTTATCATTAAATAAATTTTTAGGTTCAAAAACTTTGGTATTAGTATTCCAAATTAAAAATGAAAAATTTAGTTCAGGCGCAGCCCCTGGTGTAAAAACATCTACAAATCCATCATTGTTAAAATCCCCGCATGTTGCTTGTGCAAAACCAGCATTAATGGCATTACGTTGGTATCCAAATGAATTTGGATAATAATTTGTTGGTTGAAATGTTTGGACAATTAAGTCAATCATCACACCTGTGCCTCTTATCCAATAGTCAGACCCAAGTTGCCTTGCATTTGAAGCAACTATATAACCCATAAATCTTGCTAGTGGATTATTGATTGCCTCGAGCGTTTTATTTGCGCTATTGCTTGGCTTAGATTTTGAAGTAACTGTTATCGATATCGAATATTTTCCTGCTTTATTATGCTTAGGAATGTTCAAATTTAAGTTTGAATTGACCATGTTTGTATCTAACTTAAATATCTGTTTGGCGCTATCTGTCCAAGTTGTTGTAACAGAATAAATCAGGCCAGCATTTGGAAGTTTTGAACTTACAGATATTATCAGTGGGAGGGTATCTGATATGTTATAAACACCAGTATCTAGATTTGTAGTAAATTTTATTGCTTCCTCCTGTGTATCTGTACTAGGGCTGGTACCCTTGTCGACTTTGTTGCAGGCAATAACAATTAAAATTCCGAAAATAAAGAATAATCTTTTCATATAACTTAATAGGTTGAGGTGAGAGGCAACCAATTTCAAGTATTTTCTGCTCTTTAAGATCAAAATGCTAACTCTTAAAGCTAAAACTTTATCAAACACTCTAGATCTTTCATAAAAAATTAAAAACCAATGTTTTACAAATAATATAGCTATTAAATATAATATTTTAAGCTAACCTATTTCGTTCTATTCTAATTACATTTGCATGATGCGATATGCTATTATTTTTCTTTTTGTATTAAACTCATTGAACTCTTTTGGACAAAAAAATCTGCTTGGTTTAATTGAGTATTCAAATAAAGAAGGACAACTTTTTCCTGTTACGCCTGGTACACATTTATACGAGATCGGTGATGCTGTTAAATACTTGAATTTTAGACACAATTATCTAATTCATAAAAAACAGCTTTACATACAAATTGACGGAACAGGACAAATCTACCATTACGACATATATAATAAAAAAACAACACGTATCGATTCAACTTATTTTGAAGGATACAATTTTGGTGCATATATATATAGTTGGAAAAATAAATTTTATAGCTTGGGGGGATGGGGTTTTTGGCAATTTAACGGCGGTCTACGTTATTTTGATGAAAGACAAAAAGAATGGGATGTTATTCCGCTCGATGAAGAAATCCCTTTTTCTTTGAAGATCAATTCTATTGCGTGGCATGATCGTAAATATGATAAAATTTACATTTTATATAACCCCCAAAAAAATAGTTATAGTAGAAACTTTAAGTTAGTATCTAAGGATACGGTATTGCTACAATGTTTTGATTTGAAATTATTAAAATGGTGGGAAAGACCTAAATTAACTTCTTTCCTATCTAGCAATCTTTTTGAATATAACGAAAGTTTTAATATTGGTTTAAGTGATGGACTTTTGATAAGAGGTCTTAACTCAACTTTATTTTTCGATTTCAGAAATAATCAAATATTGAAGGCAAATAATGAATTATTGAATGAACTAAATACGCTCTACTTAAAATATACAAAAGGCTTTTTTCTTAACCGAGATTCAACAGTATTTTTTTACAATCCTCTCATTGATTCACTTTCATCCATCCTAATAACAAAAAACGCATTTGTAAAAACAAGCCAAAAAATATATTATACTAGTTTTATGTCAGTTGATGATGATTTATTTAATAATAATAGTTTTTTGCGAATATCTATTTTGCTATTACTTTTCACAATTGGCGTATTAATTTTTGTTATTTATAAAAAACAAAAATTACAAGCTAGCGAAAATACTATATCTGAAATATTGGAGCGTAAAAAAGTGATTAAAAAATTTGACATTAATTTCACCTTATCATTTAGTAATAATTTAACTGAACAAGAAAGATCAGTATTTGAATTAATTTTGGAAAACTCGAATAATAATGAACCTACTACTATTGGTCAAATTAATCTTAAGCTTGGCGTTAAAAATAAAGATGTAACTGTACAAAATCAATTACGATCTGATGTCATACAAATGATCAATAAAAAGTTTAATGTATTTGCTTCTTCTGCTGATATGTTGATAGAAAGAGAGAAAACTGTTTTTGACAAAAGGGTATTTGAATACAGGATTAATAAACGCTATTTAAATAAACTATAGTTAACTAGGCCAGAGATTTCATTTATTGAACAATATACAGTAGCACTTCCCATGCACTATTTAGTAATTGTTTTCTTTACAGTTGGCAGTGGGATGCCTAACTTCATTTAGATTTCTACTTTTTTACTCTCTTCCAATTTCAATAGTTAATTGCTTTGAATATTATTTAGTCATATTGTAAAAAACGTTATACAATTTTTATATTTTAATATTATCCGTATTTATCTGTAAATAAACGTAATCATATCTGATAATAGGTATGCTAATTCATTTTGCGGGAAATCGGTCTTTACTATCTCTGACAACTTACTAGATTTAAAATGAATATTTCATCATTCTCTTAAAATCAAGTATATGACACATCAATTAAAGATCAAATTGTTTGTTTTTACCTGCCTTATAATTATCGGTTTCTTTTTACCGCTAATAATTAAAACAGTATTTATTAAAAGAGTTTTTTAATTTATTATTCTTTCAATTACAAGTTTTTTAATGTTGAGTTTTATTCAAGAAAAGATAAGAAACAAACAAAGTATAAACTACATAGGCATCATTCTTGTAACCCTGTATGGTATTGGCTTGTTTTTATTGCTTCGAAAATGATGGCCTCACCTAATATTCTTCTCCTCTGACAAGAATGTATGCAAATTGCTTCTAAATTAA